>Ga0335083_10002440_pt1 | contig 24513 bp, 24 predicted proteins | sample Lox_Sample_42_FD_206716 | JGI IMG/M metagenome (GOLD analysis project Ga0335083, IMG submission 206716) | Soil microbial communities from Loxahatchee National Wildlife Refuge, Florida, United States - Lox_Sample_4.2 | ecosystem: Environmental > Terrestrial > Soil > Wetlands | place: USA...
GTCGCGCCCGACATTCACAACACCGGCTACTTCTACATCGGCGCGACGACGAGCACGGAGAAGCACCCCGGCTACATCTCGTCGGTCGGCTGTGGCGACTCGGCGCCGGAGACCACGACGACCGCGGGCGCCACCGGGCACCTGATCATCGAGGTCGTCGGGACGCATTGATCCCCACGTCCGCGTAGCTGCGCGCGCGATCGTCGGCGATCGCCGCGAAGCGCGCGGCGATCGCGTCGGGATCGGCGGCGACGCGCGCGTGGTTCGCGGCGGCGATGCGATCGGCGACGGTGCCGCGCGGTGGGGCCTCGGCGCCGCCGAGCATGCGCGCCTGCGCGGCGAGATCGGGCGGCGCCGGCGACGCGCGCACGCTGTCGAGCAGCGCGAGCGGCACGAGCTGGAGCAGCGGATCGGGCGCGCGCCGCAGGAACGGCACGAGCTTGGCGGGTGTCGCGAGCTCGAGCGCGGCGTCGGGGTGAAAATCGGCGACGCCGGCCGTGGCGACGCGCGCGGCGACGCGATCGCGCAGCGCGCGTAGCTCGGCGGGCGCACCGCTCCACTCGGGCGCGACGATCATCGCGACCCGCGTGTGCGGCCCGGCGAGCGCGCGCTCGGCGGCACGGGCCCAGTCGTCGAGCTCCGGTTGTCCCCACAGCACGGCGATCGCGAGCTCGCCGCCCAGCCGCGCCGCGCGCGCCCACGGGCACAGCTCGTAGGCTTCGACGATCTCGACGAGATAGCGGTCGAGCAGCCGGCGCACGGTGGCTTCGCGCGGATCCACGGCCCCTATCGTGGCACTTCCTCGGCCCGTGGTGGCTCGTGCGTCGCACTCGCTCGATCGCTGCACCTCGATCGCAACCGAAGCTGCTTTCGCGTGTCATCCTCCATGGCATGAGAGCGTGGATGTGTGCGGCGATGCTCTCCGCCGCGACCGCCGCGGCCGCGGATCCGTCGCCCGAGCGCTGCGAGGCCGGCGCGCGCTATGCGGCGCGCGGCGACCTGCCGCGCGCCGCGCTCTACCTCGATGGCTGCGGCGATGCCGCCGAGCGCGCGGTCAAGAAGCGCCTCGACGCGAGCGAGCTGTCGCAGCTCGCGATCGTCAGCGATCCGCCCGGCGTCACGGCCGAGATCGATTCGCTGCCCGGCGAGCAGTTGACCACCCCCGCGACCGTGTGGGTGCGCGCTGGCCGCCACGAGGTGCGCGCCGGCAGCGGCGTGTCCGCGGTCGACGTCAAGCCGCGCACGCGCGCGACGATCGTGCTCGACGCGCCGCGCGCAGCGGCCGCGCCCGGTACCGGCCATGTCGACTTCGGCGAGGAAAACGCCGGCGTGGTCGCGGACACCGCGCCGCCACCGGCGGTGCAGCACCCACCGATGCTCGATTGCAAGTTCACGCGTAGCTGCGAGGACGCCGGCGTGCGCCTCGACGATCCGCTCGCGCGACGCGAGGAGCCGCCGCCGAGCTTTCCGCGCTGGCTCGCCGAGCTGCGCGGCGGCACGAGCTGGTACGACGGGCACGTCGAGCCGTCGGTCGCGGTCGGGCTCGGCGCGCCGATCGCATTCGCCGAGCGCCCGCTCGTCGCCGAGCTGCGCGGCGACTGGAGCCGACGTACCGGTACCAACGAATGGGGAGCGACTGCTGCGCTCGCGCAAGTCGTGCTCGCGAATCGATCGTCGTGGCTCTCGCTCGGCGCCGGCGTGAAGTATTCGAGCTTCGACAGCTGGCAGCCGGTCGCGCTCGTCGATGTCGCGTTGCGCTGGCTGCCGTTCACCGTCGGCGCGCGCGCGGAGTGGCGCGAAACGGTGATGGAGATCGGCGTGCGCTACTGAATTCGCAGCGCGCCGTCCCAGCGCGCGATCCGATCGCGCCTCGTGACCTTGGCCCAATCGAAGCTCGCGAGCATGTCGCGCGGCGTGCACGGCTCCGGCTCGGCGGCGAGCCCCGCCGCGTGCGCGAGGATGCCGCACAGCTCGTCGCCGCGGTGGCTCGCGCGCACGGCCGACCACGGGATCGAGCCGTGCAGCTTCGCGAGCTTGCCGCCGCCGGCGCCCTCGAGCAGCAGGAAGTGGTGGCGATAGCGTGGCGTCGGCAGGTCGAGCAGGCGCTGCAGCAGCACCTGCGTCGCGGTGCTCGGCGCGATGTCGCGGCCGCGCACGACGTCGGTGACCTGCTCGTCGGCGTCGTCGACCACCACCGCGAGCTGGTAGGCGATCACGCCGTCGCGCCGCCGCACGATCGGATCGCCCATCGCGCGCGCCGGCGTCTGCGAGAGATCGAGCCCTCCGAGGTCGACGAGCTCGACGCGCTCGTCGGGCAAGCGCGCGCGTACCGCGGTCTCGGCCGCGCGCCAGCCGCCGGCCGGCAGCGCGCGATCGCGGCACCGGTTGTCGTAGGCCCAGCCGCCGTCGGGCGCGCGCCGCCCGCCGCTACGACCCCGGGTCACGGTCCGCGAGCACGCGCACGGATACAACCGTCCGGCCGCGGCGAGCCGATCGAGCGCGGCCTCGTGCGCGGTCGCGCGCGCGCTCTGCACGATCGTCTCGTCCCAGTCGAGCCCGAGCCAGGCGAGCGCGTCGGACAGCTCGGCCGCCCAGCCCGGCCGCACGCGCGTGCGATCGAGATCCTCGAACCGCAGCAGCACGCGGCCGCCGCGCGAGCGCGCGTCGAGCCACACCAGCAGCGCCGACAGCAGCGTGCCGGGGTGAGCCTCGCCCGTGGTCGACGGTGCGAAGCGGCCGACGACCATCACATCATCAGTCAGGACCCGGGACGGCGCTCGGCCACGGGCGCGGTCGCGACCTCGGGCTGGCGCACCTGCTCGGCCCACCACGGATGGTAGTGGTTCACGCCGCGCAGGAACGTCCACGACGTGTCGTGGAGGTTCGGCCGCGTGTCGATGTGGACGAACTGCTCGCTCGGGTACCAACCGACGCCGACGTCGGTGTACGTCTTCCACACGTAGTCGCGGATCTCGCGCAGCGGCACGCCGCGGATGCGGAAGTCGAGCGCGCGGCCGTCGCGATGAGGCGACGTAGCCGACTCGTTCGAGCCGACGCGGTATCCGGACACGTATTCGATGACGCGACCCTCGTGGTGGTCGGCGACATCCGCGAGCATCGCGAGCGTCTTCTGCGCCAGCAGCTTCTGGCGGTACGTCGTGCGGCAGCGGAACAGCCGCTTCACCATCGCCGCGGTCTCCGGATCGGTCGCGCCATCCCGCCAGATCGCGAGATCGCCCGCCTGGTGATCGTTCTCGTCGTAGAAGGTCAGCTCGACCGGAGCAGCCGTCTGCCCCGCCAGCACCACCGCCACCTCCTGAGCCGGCATCGGAGCCGGCGATGCCGCCCCACTCCACGCCGCCATCGCCGCTGTAGCCAAACGAACTTTCAGGATGATCGGCAGCAAGCTCTACCTCTCGGCGGGGACTCCCGCGGCGATCGAAGCTCTCACGAGATCGTTGCTGTTCAAACCAATTTCTTCCGTACGGATTCCAGCCGGTTCGCGCCTGTGCAACCGGTGTGCATGTCTTACGCCGCGACAGCGATGCGGGCTTGCTTACCGAGATGACACTTGCTTACACGTGGGCTACCGTCGGGAGAGATGCGATTCACCGAAGAGCACACGCAGCTGCGCCGGACCGTTCGCGAGTTCGTGGACAAGGAGATCAATCCGCACGTTGCAGCGTGGGAGCGCGACGGCGCGTTTCCGGCGCACGAGGTGTTCAAGAAGGCGGGCCGGCTCGGATTGCTCGGCGTGAACAAGCCCGAAGCGTTCGGCGGAATGGGCCTCGACTACTCGTACCAGATGGTCGTCACCGAGGAGCTCGGCAACTGCCACGCCGGCGCGATCCCGATGGCGCTCGGCGTGCAAACCGACATGGCCACGCCCGCGCTCGCGCGCTGGGGCTCCGACGAGCTCCGCCGCGAGTTCCTCGCGCCGGCGATCGCGGGCGAGGTCGTCGCGTCGATCGCGGTGTCGGAAGTCTCGGGCGGCTCGGACGTCGCCGCGATCAAGACGACCGCGCGCAAGGACGGCGACGACTACATCATCGACGGCTCGAAGATGTGGATCACGAACGCCGCGCAGGCCGACTGGCTGTGCCTGCTCGTGAACACCGGGGAGGGTAAGGTTCACGCGAACAAGTCGATCGTGATCGTGCCGACCAAGCTCAAGGGCGTCACGATCGGCCCGAAGATCGACAAGCTCGGCATGCGCGCGAGCGACACCTGCCCGATCTACTTCGAAGGCGTGCGCGTGCCCCAGCGGTATCGCGTCGGCGGCGAAGGCATGGGCTTCATGATGCAGATGGTGCAGTTCCAGGAAGAGCGCCTGTGCGGCGCCGTCGGCACGCTGCGCGGCATGGAGCACCTGATCGAGGCGACGATCGAGTACTGCAAGGAGCGCCAGACGTTCGGCCAGCCGCTCATCGCCAACCAGGTGATCCACTTCCGGCTCGCCGAGCTGCGCACCGAGATCGAGGCGTTGCGCGCGCTGTGCTACCGCGCCGTCGAGGAGTACATCGGCGGCACCGACGTGACGATGCTCGCGTCGATGGCGAAGCTCAAGGCCGGACGGCTCGCACGCGAGTGCAGCGACAGCTGCCTGCAGTACTGGGGCGGCATGGGCTTCACGTGGGACAACGTCGCGGCACGCGCCTATCGCGATACGCGCCTGCTGTCGATCGGCGGCGGCGCCGACGAGATCATGCTCGGCATCATCTGCAAGCTCATGAACATCCTGCCCGGCAAGAAGAAGTAGACTGGGAAAGCTTTGGGCTTCGGGCTTTGGGCTTTGGTCCGACGCATCGCGTGCATCTTGGCGATCGTCGCCGGCCCCACGCGCGCCGACGATCATGCCGACGTGGCGCGGCCGATCGCGGGCTTTCGCGTGCGCGCGTTTCCCGGCGCGCACACGAAGGTCCTCGAGCGCACGATCGGCTACCTCGCGCACGTGCGCGTCGGCGATCCGATCGCGAGCCGCGACATCCCGCGCCTCGAGCGCGATCTGATCTCGAGCGACTTGTTCGAGCGCGTGAAGGTGACGCTCGAGCCCGCGCCCGACGGGATCGGCGTGTTCGTGGTCGCGACCGTCGACGACAAGCTGTCGTGGATCGTCGGTCCGACCGCGTACTTCCTGTCGACGAACAAGGCCGCGGGCGTCGGCTTCGTCGAGAACGATCTCGGCGGGCGCGATCAGAAGATGATCCTGTACGGCCAGATCGGCACGCAGCAATCGATCCTCTTCGCGACGTTCCTCGATCCGGCAGTCCACGGCACGAAGTGGACGTATCGGCTCGATCTCTACGGCGAGCGCCGAGAGATCGACGAGTACGCGAATCCGCTCGAAGACGAGACCGATCAGACGACGGCGCGCGCGACCGACGAGACGTTCCTCGATGCCGGCGCGCTCGTCGGTTACACGTTTCGCTGGTGGGCGGTCGCGACGTTTCGCCTGCGCGGCGCGTACGTCTACTTCCGCAATCCGCGCGATCCGAACACCGGCGCGACCGCGCCATCGCCCGAGAAGGACGGCTGGGACGTCACGGCGCAGGCGCGGCTCACGCTCGACCACCGCTACCACCGCTTCGGTGTGACCTGGGGGCCGTACCTCGACATGCTCGTCGAGCCGAGCGTGCCCGGCCTCGACAGCTACGGCTATGGCAACTCGCTCGTGCGCGCGTACTACAGCTGGGAGCTGTTCCCGGAGCAGGAGCTCGAGCTGCGCTCGATCAACCAGCTCGGCTGGCGGCTGCCGTTTCACGAGGACAACGCGCTCGGCGGTGCGACCGATCTGCGCGGCTACCTCACCGATCAGTTTCGCGGCGACCTCAACGTCGTGTTCCGCGCCGAGTACTCGGTGCCGATGTTCCAGTGGTGGATGTTCAAGTTCCGCGCGCTCGGCTTCTACGACTGGGGTTATTCCGAGTTCCTGTTCCCGAGGCCCGCGACCGTCGACGGCGGCGATCGCAACTATCTGCCCGGCCAGCTCGATCGCGGCTACATCCGCGACGACATCGGCGCCGGTTTTCGCGTCTACGTGAAGTCGGTGGTGCTGCCGCTGCTCGGCGTCGACGTCGCGTACGGCATCCAGGCCAAGGCGCCCGAGGTCGTGTTCGAGCTCGGGCTCACCGACTTTTGACGAGCGCGGCGAGCGCGACCGCGCCCGGCAACGCGAGCAACGCGAGCCAGCCGGCAAATGCCGCGCGATCGCGCCAGGTCGCGGACGGCGGCTGGCCGGAGACCGCGACGCGACGGCGCAGCTCGGCGACGTCGAGGTCGAGCAGCTCGTCGCACCAGCCCGTGCGGTAGAGCGTGCGCGCGCGGCGGCCGCGCACGAACGCGCGATACGTGCGGCGCGGCGCCATCACCATCCCGCCCGCGAACGCGATCGCGTTGAGCAGCCAGGCCGCCGCGTACGGGCCGCAGCTGCCGGCGATCTCCCACGCGCCGATCTCGCCTTCGCCCACCACCGTCGTCTCGTAACCCGTCGCGACGTGATGCAGATCGTGCATCGGGATCGCGCGCCGCCGCGACCGCGTGTTCGGAAACGCGAGCGGCACCGGACCGAGCTTGAGCTTCACCCAGCGATCGCGATACCCCGCCTCGGAGAAGCCGTTGCGCGCGAAGTACTGCGCGCGTGCCTCGCGAACCGTCATGCGAATTCGATGCGCCGCGCGCGCGAAGCGTTGCGTTACTCGGGCACGACGTTGTTGATCGGGACCCAGATCGTCTCGCCCGAGCTGCCGACCTCGAGCTCGTAGTAGCCCTGCAACAGCTGGCGGATCGTCGCCGATTGCATGAGCCCGTTCGGCCCAGGCACGAGCACGCGCTGGCCGGGCGCCATCTTGGTCGGAATCTCGCCCGAGGCGATCGATGCCCCGCTGCTGTGACCGATCGCGGACGTGCCGATGCCGAGGATGGCGCCCCGCGGCTCGTTGGGCGGGGCCGGTGACGGCGTCTTCGTGCGCAGCGAGCCGGGAGGCGGTGTCGTCGCACGCGCGACCTCGATGCCGGGCTGCGTGATCTCCTCGGTCTGGAGGTCGAGCGACGACGACGGGTGATCCGGCACCGGTGACATGATCACGCGATGCGGATCGAGCGCCTGGCGCGAGCCGCCGATCTCGCCCGAAACCGCGAGAATCGGATTGCCCGCACGCGGGATCGGCGGCGCCTCCATCGGCGGCGACGCGGCGCGCATGGTCTCGCGCAGCTGGTTCGGCTTGCTGCGCGCGGTGTCGCCGTTCGAGCCGGCGCGATTCGCGAAGTCCGCGGGCCACGGCTGCGAGCCGTCGTCGGCGTAGATCACGAGATGACCCATGCGCATCATCTCGACGCCGAACACCGCGCCCGCCGCCGGGTTGTACGCGACGAGCTCCTCGATGATGCCGCCTTGCATCGCGGGATCCGTGACCGCCGCCGGCGTGTTGGCCATCACCACGCGTCGGGTGAGCAATCGCGCGAGCATGCGCTCGACGCTGCGCGAGACGCTGCGCAGCACGCCATCGTTGACGTGATCGAACGGCAGGCCCACGAACTGCGCGATCAGGAGGCCCGGATCGGCGCAGCGCACCTGCAGCGAGCCGCTCGCGCGCAGGCGCACGGGCTGGCCGGTCGCGGGCACGACGAACTGCGTGACCATGTCGAACGACACTTCGACCGGCGCGGTGAGCACGAAGAACGCCGAGGTCGGGCGCTGCGGATCCGGCGTGCGCCAGCGATGGCGTCCCGGCCCGAGCCGTTCGCCGACCACCCACGCCGGACACATCACCACCTGCTCGTCCTCCGCGCACGCCACCTCGTACTCGTCCGGGCCGATGGGAAACGGCCAGGCGTACACGAGATGGTCCGACGCGACGGCGTCGCGCGCGATGACCGGCATCAACGAAATCGTACACGATCTCGTCGGAAGGGAATGTCGCGACGCCCGGATCCGTACAACGAACGAGGCCCGATCACCCTCGCGGCGGCGAAGCTCGTTCGGTGCTCGGCGGCAGCACAGAATGCCGCTGATCAGGTCCCGCTCGCGCCCGCCTCATCGGGTTCGGCGACCGGATGGATGCGCACGCGCCGCACGCGCCGCGGCGAGGCCTCGATGACCTCCAGGATCGTGCCATCCTCGGTCGTGAGTCGCTCGCCCGCCTGCGGGATCGCCTGTGCGAGCGACATGCAGAGCCCCGCGATCGTCGTGCGATCCTTGCCGGTCGGCAGATCGAGGTGGAGATCGCGGTTGACCTTGCGCACGGCGGCCCAGCCCTGGACGACGATCGTGCCCGACGGCTCGCGCGTGAAGTACTGCTCGGGGACGTCGTCCTCGCTCATGATGTCGCCGACGAGCTCCTCGATCAGGTCCTCGGTCGTGACCAGGCCGGCCAGGCCGCCGTGCTCGTCCATCACGACCGCGAGCTGCGAGCGCCGGCGCTGCAGCTCGCGCAGAAGATCGAGCGCGCGCGTGCCCTCGTTGACCTTGTGGGGCGGATGCAGGATGTCCTCGAGCACGACGAGCCCTTTCTCCCACGCGAGCGCGAGCACGTCGCGCGCGACGACGTAACCGACGATGTTGTCGAGGTTGCCGTCGTACACCGGCATGCGGCTGTGACCCTCCTCGAGGATCACGCGCTGGACCTCGTCGGGCGGCGCGCCGCGGCGCAGCGCGACGACGCGGTTGCGCGGCACCATGACCTCGGCGACCGTGACCTCGCCGAAGCCGAGCGCGCGCGACGCGATCTCGCTCGCGCGCGGATCGACCGAGCCGGTCTTCGCCGCTTCCTCGACGAGCTGCTGCAGCTCGTCGCGCGACAGCCGCGATTCCGAGAACGTCGTGCGATCGCCGAAGATGCGCAGCACGAGGTTCGACACCGCGGTGAGCAGCCACACGAGCGGGCGCATCACCTGCGACAGCGCGAGCAACGGCCGCGACACGAAGAACGAGTAGCGATCGCTGTAGCGCAGCGCGAGCGACTTCGGCACGAGCTCGCCGATCACGAGCTCGAGAAACGTGACGAGCGCGATCACGACGACCAGCGCGCTCCACGACGGCAGGCCGATCGACGTGAGCCCTGGTTCGAGATCGTGCTCCATGCGCGCGCCGCCGAACGCCGCCGCCGCCGTGCCGACCGTCGTCATCGCGATCTGCACGGTCGCGAGGAAGCGATCGGGATGCTCGCGCAGCGCCTTCACCGCGAGCGCGCGGCGATCCTTCTTGCGCGCGTGCTCCTGGACGCGCGTCCTGCGCACGCTCAGCACCGCGATCTCCGCGCCCGCGAAGAGGCCATTGACCATGAGCAACCCCACCACGATCAGCAACTCGGAGCCCATGACCTGACGGCGCGCAGCATACGCTATATGTTCTGGACGTTGGCGAAGCACTACATCACGCCCGATGGTGCGAAGCGGTTGCGCGACGAGCTCGAGCAGCTGTGGACGGTGGAGCGCCCGCGCGTCACGCAGGAGGTCGCCGACGCCGCCGCGCAAGGCGATCGCTCGGAGAACGCCGAGTACATCTACGGCAAGCGCCGGCTGCGCGAGATCGATCGCCGCGTGCGGTTTTTGTCGAAGCGGCTCGACGACGTCACGGTGGTGACCGAGGCGCCGAGCGACGCGACCCGCGTGTTTTTCGGCGCGTGGGTCACGGTCGAGGACGAGGACGGCGCGACCGTCACCTACCGCATCGTCGGCCCCGACGAGAGCGACGCCGACCAGGGCTGGATCAGCATGGAGGCACCGGTCGCGAAGGCGCTGCTCGGCAAGCGCGACGGCGACGAGGTCACGGTGCGCCGCCCCAAGGGCGACATCACGCTCACGATCGTCGGGATTCGCTACCAGCGCTCATGAGCGCCGAGCCAGCCGATCGCGCGGTGTCGGAGGGGATTCCGGAGCCGATCCACGACGACGAGCGGTCTCGCGCGATCGAGATCGCGCTGCCGCGAGAGCTGCGGCGCTACGCGCGCAACGCGACGCGCTGGCGAGTCGGCTGCGAAGTGCAAGTGCTGCGCGGCGGCGGCGAAACGTATCCGGCGATGCTCGCCGCGATCGCGGCCGCGGAGCGAACGATCTGCCTCGAGACGTACATCCTGGCGTCCGATCGCACGGGCGGACGGTTCGGCGCCGCGTTGATCGAGCGCGCACGCGCGGGCGTGATCGTGCGCCTGATCTACGACGCGATCGGCTCGTTCGGCCTGGCCGGCGCGTTCGTCGACGAGCTGCGTGCGGCAGGCGTGCACGTGATCGAGTTCAATCCGATCGCGCCGTGGCGCGCGCGCTGGGGGTTCTCGCACCGCGATCACCGCAAGATCCTCGTCATCGACGACGTCGTCGCGTTCACCGGCGGGCTCAACATCGCCGATGACTACGCGGCGGCCACGGACGGCGGCGCCGGCTGGCACGACATGCACTGCCGCGTGCGCGGACCGATCGTGCTCGATCTCGCGCGCCTGTTTCGGCGCACGTGGCTGCGCATCGGCGGCGAGACGTATCCCGCCGGCGCGCAGCCGAGCCGCGCGCCCGGAGTGGCCGGCACGAGCTTCGCGCGCGCGATCGACAACACGGCGCGCCGCAAGAAGCCCGCGATCCGGCGCGCGTACCTGCACGTCATCAAGCACGCGCGCGCGTCGGTTCTGATCCAGAACGCGTACTTCATGCCGGACCGCGGCCTCCGGCGCGCGCTCGTGCACGCAGTGCAGCGCGGCGTCGACGTGCGCGTGATCGTGCCCGGCCACTCCGACGTGCAGGTGATCGAGTGGGCGAGCCTGTACGTGCTGCGCCGACTCGCACGCCGCGGCATCAAGATCCTGCGCTGGCGTGGCGCGATGATGCACGCGAAGACCGCGGTCGTCGACGCGGTGTGGTCGACGATCGGCAGCTACAACTTCGACGCGCAGAGCCGGTTCAACAACCTCGAGGTCACGGTCGAGATCCTCGATCCCGAAGTCGGCGCCACGATGGTCGCCGAGTTCGAAGGCGACAACGCGCTGTGCGATCCGTACGACGAGTCCGCGTGGCTGAAGCAGCCGTGGTGGCGCAAGGCGCTCGCGTGGCTCGCGTATCGCTTGCGGCGCTGGCTGTAAAGCGTCCGCGGCATGCGGCGTGCACGGGAGCTGGGCGCGATGTCGCTCGAGCACCAGGCCGCGCGCGGCGCGCTGTGGACGGTGATCTCGAGCATGGGCGGGCGTGCGGTGGGCGTACTCGGCACGCTCGCGATGACGCGGTTTCTGCATCCGGACGTGATCGGCGAGGTCTCCGACGCGACGATCCTGTGCATGACCGCGAACTGGGTCACGATCTGGGGCTTCGGCCAGTACACGGTCGTGCGCGGACGCGGCCGCGACGAGCGCGAGGTGACGTGGCACGCGACGTTCGCGTACGTCGTGCTCGGCGCGCTGTCGATCGGGCTGGTCGCGCTGTTCGGCGGCCGGCTCGCGCCGCTGCTCGACGCGCCGCACGCCGCGGTCTACGTGCCCGGCATGGCGCTCGCGGTCTTCATCCGCCGGCTCGCCGCGATGCCCGAGCGGATCTTGACCAAGCGCATGAGCTTTCGCGCGTCGGGCCTGGCGCTCTCGCTCGGCGAGCTCGCGTACACCGTCACCGCGCTCGCGCTCGCCGCGACGCGCGTGTTCCCGGCGCGCTGGGCCGGCATGCCGATCGTGCTCGGCAACGTCGTGCAATCGATCGTGGTGGTCGTGATCTTCGTGCGCGCGGCCGGCGTGCGCAGCTGGGCGACGCCGACGCCGCTGTCGCTCGCGCGCTTCCGCGACATGCTGCGCTTCGGCCTGCCGCTCGGCGCGCAGGGCTTGGCGCACCAGGCATCGCGGTACTGGGACAACCTCGCGGTGTCGCGCTACTTCGGCGCGGCCGGCGTCGGCGTCTACAACCTCGCGTACAACCTCGCCGACATTCCGGCGATCCAGGTCGGCGAGCAGATCGCGCTCGTGCTGTTGCCGTCGATGGCGGAGCTGCCGCGCGATCGCCGCGCCGCCGCGCTCGAACGCGCGAGCGCGCTGCTCTCGATCATCATCTTCCCGCTCGCGATCGGCCTCGGGCTCGTGTCGTATCCGCTGATCGCGGCGGTGCTACCGGCCGGCACGTGGCAGGACGTCGCGCCGCTGCTGTCGGTGCTGGCGGTGCTGTCGGTGTTCCGCCCGATCTCGTGGGTGCTGTCGGCGTACATGGAGGCCGAGGCGAAGACCGGCAAGCTGATGTTCCTCGAGCTCGCGAAGCTCGGCGTGTTGCTCGGCGGCATCGCGGTGCTCGCGCCGTACGGGCTGCACGTCGCGTCGGCCGCGGTCGGCATCGCGTTCGGCGCGACCGCGATCGCGGGCGTCGCGCTGGTCGCGCGCGAGGGCCCGTCGCCGGCGCGGCTGCTCGTCGGCTTCGTGCAGCCGCTCGCCGCGTGCGTCGTGATGGCGGCCGCGGTGTGGCTCGTCGCCCGCGGGCTCGCAGCCGCCTGCATCACGCGCCCGGTCGCGCAGCTCGCCGCCGAGATCGTCGTCGGCGCGATCGCGTACGTCGCCGCGATCTTCGTGTTCGCGCGCGAGCGCGCCCGCGATCTCCTGCAGCTGCTCGGCAAGGCGCTCGGGCGCGGCCAGTAACGCAAACTGGAACGACTTGCTTCGTTTCGGAGCAACCGCTGCTCCGAGTCGCAGCAACAAGCTCGTCGCGACGCGCACTTAGCGCTGGCATCGAAGCTGCTCTTCTCCCCGGCATGACCCACGACCTCAGCGTTCGATTCTTCGGCGTCCGCGGCTCGATCGCCACGCCGGGCGCCGACCGCACCGCCGGCGGCAACACGGCGTGCCTCGAGGTTCGCGCCGGCGACACGCGGATCATCCTCGACGCGGGCACCGGCCTGCGCGCGCTCGGCGACGAGCGCATGCGCGAAGGCACGCGCCACGCGACGATCTTGCTCTCGCACCTGCACTGGGATCACGTCGCGGGCCTGCCGTTCTTCACGCCGATCTACGTGCCCGGTCATCGCGTCGAGATCGCGAGCGGCCCGAACGGCGTGATGCCGATGGAGCAGGCGATGCGCGAGCTGTTTCGCGCGCCGTTCTTCCCGGTCGGGTTCGACGATCTCGGCGGCACCGTGTCGACGCGCGAGCTGCGCGCGAACGATCGCTTCGAGATCGGCGACATCACCGTGACGATGGCGCGCCTCAACCATCCCGATCCGGTCTACGGCTTCCGGCTCGAGCACGCCGGCCAGTCGATCGTCTACGCGACCGACACCGAGCACTTCGCGTGCGTCGATCCGACGCTGAAGAAGCTCGCGTCGGGCGCCGACATCCTGATCTACGACGCGCAGTACACGCCCGAGGAGTACCCGTCGAAGGTGGGCTGGGGCCACTCGACGTGGCTCGCCGGCGTCGAGCTCGCGCGCGCGGCGGCCGTGCCGCAGCTCGTGCTGTTCCACCACGACCCGGGCCGCGGCGACGCCCAGCTCGCGGCGATCGAGGCCGACGCGCGCGCCGCGCTGCCCGGCACGGTCGCGGCGCGCGAAGGCCTGACGCTGTGCGCGCGTGACGCGGAGAAGGCGGCGGCAGCCTGAAGTCCGTGACGCGTGCGATGATGGTGCTCGAGATGAGCGAGCACGAGCAGCGCTTCGAGCTGCTGGCCGACCTCGGCGCGATGATCGCGGGTGAGGTCGAGCTCGACGACCTGCTCGCGACGTTCGCGGCACGGGTCGCGCGGGCGCTCGGCGCGGATCGCGCGACGCTGTGGCTGATCGATGGCGCGACCGGCGAGATCCGCTCGCGCGTGGCGACGCTGCCCGAGCTGCCGGAGCTGCGCGTGCCGCCCGGGCACGGCGTGGTCGGCCACGTCGTGCAGACCGGCGAGCTCGTGAACATCCGCGATGCCGCGCGCGATCCGCGCTGGGGCGGCGAACAGCTCGCGCAGCAGATCGGCTATCGCCCGACGACGATCCTGACCGCGCCGATCGTGCGGCGCGGCCAGATCCGCGGCGTGTTGCAGATCCTCGACAAGCACGGCGGCGCGTTCGACGCGCGCGACGAGGACTTCGTGCGCGTGCTCGCCGAGCAGATCGGCCGCGCGCTCGATTACACGACGCTGCGCGGCGACGACGCGCAGCGCGGCCTCGTCGTGCGCGGCCGCTTCAACCACGTGATCGGCCGCTCGCCCGCGATGGCCGCGGTCTACGACAACATCGTGCGCGCCGCCCAGACCGACGCGACCGTGCTGCTGCACGGCGAGACCGGCACCGGCAAGGGCCTGCTCGCGCGCGCGATCCACGTCAACTCGACGCGCCGCGACGCCCCGTTCGTCCACGTCGACTGCACGACGCTGCCGGCCGCGCTCGTCGAGAGCGAGCTGTTCGGCCACGAGCGCGGCGCGTACACCGGCGCCGACGCGCGCGTCGTCGGCAAGGTCGAGGCCGCGAACGGCGGCACGCTGTTCCTCGACGAGATCGGCGAGCTGCCGCTGCCGTTGCAGGGCAAGCTGCTGCGGTTCGTGCAGGAGCGCCAGTTCGAGCGCATCGGCGGCCGCGAGACGCTCACCGCCGACGTCCGGCTCGTCGCCGCGACGAACCGCGATCTCGCCGCGATGGTCGCGGCCGGGCAGTTCCGCAGCGATCTGTATTTCCGGCTGCGCGTCGTCGAGATCGACGTGCCGCCGCTGCGCGCGCGCGGCGGCGACGACATCGCGGATCTCGCCGAGCACTTCGTGCAGCAGTTCTCGCGGCGCTATCGCAAGGGCCCGCTGCGCCTCGCCGACGCCGCGCGCCCGGCGCTGGCCGCGTACGCGTGGCCGGGCAACGTGCGCGAGCTCGAGAACACGATCGAGCGCGCGGTCGTGCTCGCGGCCGGCGCGACGATCGGCGTCAAGGATCTCCACCTGCTCGACGGCTCGGAAGCCGTCGCGCAAGTGTCCATGACACGGGGCCGCGCGCCGCAACCCGGCGCCGGCGACTCGATCACGATGTCGCTGCCGGCGATCGCGGCGCCGGCGCCGACCGATGGCGACGGCGTCCACCTGCCGACCGGGCTGTCGCTCGAAGAGGCCGAGCGCCGCTACGCGCGCGCGATCCTCGACCGCGAGGACGGCAACCAGTCGGCCGCCGCGCGCGCGCTCGGTATCAGCCGTAACAAGCTCGCGCGGCTGTTGCGCGGCTGACCGCTCGTGCGATCCTGAACGCATGCGGTGGAGCCTGGTGATGCTGTGCGCGAGCGGGCTGGCGGCGGCCGAGACGTCGGGCCCGGTCAAGGCCAAGGCCGAGCACTCGAAGTGGCAGGGCACGTACACGTGCGCGCAAGGCCTGACCGGCGTGAACCTCACGATCGACGCGCACTGCAAGGACGACACCTGCGCGCTCGTCGCGATCTTCGAGTTCGGCGAGATCAAGGAGAACCCAGGCGTGCCACACGGCTCGTTCCGCATGGTCGGCGAGTCGAAGGGCAACGAGGTCACGCTGCGTCCCGACAAGTGGATCGAGCAGCCACCCGGCTGGATCATGGTCGGCGTCACCGCGACCAGGAATCCGAAGGAGCACACGCTGATCGGCCGGATGGACCATCCGTCGTGCGGCGACATCTCGCTCAAGAACGTGCCGTAGGGTCTGCCGAGACCCAACGGCGGCGCCAGCCGTGTCCGCGCGAACGCGTTACACCGGGCGAACTTCGCGAGATCGCGCTCACCGCGCGTGGCACGCGCCGTGGAATGATGCGCCGCCATGACGAAACACCTCGCGACCATCCTGGCTGTCCTCGTTTTCGCGTCCGCTGGCTGCGGCGGCAAGAAAGACGACGGCGCACCGTCGGCCTCCGGCAAGACCGCCGAGAAGGCCGGCGGCTCGACTTCGACCAAGCTCGATCAGCTCGGCGGCTTGACGATCGACTTCGCCGGCTCCGTCGGCAAGGCGATCGGCGGCGACGGCGTGATGATCCAGGGCGACAACGGCATCGTGACCATCGAGGAGGTCAAGGCGCCGAAGAAGGTCGAGGACGCGAAGTCCGACGCCGACATGTACTCGCCGAAGAACTACAAGGAAGAGAAGCTGGCCGACGGCTACGCGCTCACCTACGAGAACTCGGGCTCGATGGGCGCGAACTACTTCGTCGACGTGCAGCGCACGATCGCCGGCAAGACCTACCACTGCTCGACGACCGGCAACTCGGCCGACCAGCAGCAGGCCGTGCTCGCCGCGTGCAAGTCGCTCAAGAAGTAGCGCGGGCGCGGCCCGCGCCGTGCAAGGCTTCGGCGCATGCGCAAGATCGTGGTGGTTCTCGCGACACTTGCTGGCGCGTGCGGCGGAAATTCCCACGGTCAGTCCGACGCGACCGCGCCGCCGGCCGACGCGGCGATCGACGGCGCACCGACGATCTCCGAGCTGTGCGGGACGTCGGCCTCGGGCTCCGGCTGGCAGCGCTGCGATGCGAACCCGCTCGTGACCGGCATGCGGCCGTCTGCCGATGGCCGCATCGAGTGGACGCAGGCCGACCCGACGGTGATGTACGACGCCGACGACAAGCTCTGGAAGGCGTGGTGGTCGACCGTGATCACCGCCGACTGCAGCAAGCTCGGCACCGCCGAAGACGTCCACGAAATCGACATCAAGTACGCCTACTCGAGCGACGGCCTGAGCTGGACGATCCAGGCCGAGCCCGTGCTGCGCTCGAACGTGAATCCCGAGGAATGGGACGACACCACCGTCGAGACGCCCACCGTGATCAAGGATCCGAGCGCGGCGCCCGATCACCGCTACGCGATGATCTACTCGGGCGGCAACAACGCGCAGCTCATGGTGATGGGCCAGACCGGCTGGCAGCTCGGGCTCGCCTTCTCGGCGGATGGCACGCAGTTCACGAAGCTGCCGGCCGCCGAGTCGCCCTATGCGGGCAAGTCGACGCCGTTCACGCAGATCGACGGCCTGCTGCTGCTCTCGACCGATGCGTTCCCGTCGCTGTCCAACCTGCAGCCCGGCATCGTCGCCGATCCCGAGCTGCACGTCATCGGCTCGACCTACGACCTCTACTTCTCGTCGCTGGCGGTGAGCGCCGGAACGGCGGTCGCGTACGGCATCTCGCACGCGACCTCGACCGACCTCATCCACTGGACGATGACCGCGACGAACCCGGTGATCGACGGCGGCCAGACGCCGGCGGTGCAGATCGGCGACGACGGCACGCGCACGCTCTGGTACCACCTCGACACCGACACGTCGTCGGAGCCGAGCGCGCTGTTCCCCACGCTCGGCGTGTGGAAGGTGACATCGAGCGACGGCATCGCGTTCAGCGCGCAGGCGACCAGCCGCGATCTGCAGTGGAACAGCTCGTACAGCTACGAGACGTACGGCTGGCTGCCCGGCGTCGCGGTCGCGCGCGGCCCGGACGGCATCGACCGCATGTACTACTCGGGATGGGGCTCGCAGCCCGCGCCGACCGGCTCGTGCGTGTTCACGAAGACCGGCATGGTCCCGGGCACCGCGAGCTTCGACCTCGCGACCGAGCCGTAGTACGTTCGCGGCATGGTTCGCTTCGTGCTCGCTGTAGTCGCGCTGGCCGCGTTCGCCGGCGCCGCGTACGCCGACGACGACACGCCGAAGGGAGAGAAGGGCCGGCCCGTCGACAAGGGCGCGCTCGGCGTCGGCATCATCCTCGGCGAGCCGACCGGCGTGTGCGCGAAGCTCTATCTCAAGGACGATCGGGCCATCCAGGTCTCGGCCGGCTCGGCGTTCGTGAGCGGCGGCCTGCAGCTCACCGGCGACTACATCTTTCACCCGTGGATCCTGCAGGACCGCGACAGCTACGTGCTGCCCGCGTACATCGGGCCGGGCGTGCGCGTGATCGACTATCCCGGCCAGAGCGGCGGGCCGAGCCAGTTCGCGTTCGGCCTGCGCGGCGTCGTCGGTCTGTTGTTCGACTTCAAGAACGTGCCGCTCGACGCATTCGTCGAGGTCGCGGTCGTCGCCGGCTACAAGTTCGCGTCGGGCGGCGCGAAGGGCGGCTTCGATCCGGGGATCAACGCCGGCGCCGGCGTGCGCTACTACTTCTAGTGGCGGACGAGCTCGCGGCGCGCACCGCCGACGGCATCACGCTGCGCATCGATCGCGTGCGCTCGCAAGGCGACGCGCGCGGCGCCGTGGTGTGCCTGCACGCGATGATGACGGATGGCCGCTACTTCGGCGCGCGCCGACCCGATGGCTTCGCCGCCGCGCTGGCGGCGCGCGGGCTCGACGTCTACGTCGCCGACTTTCGCGGTCACGGCCGGTCGACGCCGCCGCGCGCGGGCAAGGACGGCGACTGGAGCTTCGACGATCTCGTCGAGCTGGACCTGCCCGCGATCGTCGCCGCGGTGCCGCCCGGCGCGGCGCTGCTCGGCCATTCGCTCGGCGGGCTCGTCGCGTGCGCCGCGCTCGGCACCGGGCGCATCCCGCCGCCGCGCCTGCTCGCGCTCGCGACCACGTCGGTGTGGCTGGGCGAGACCGCGGCGCGGCGCGCGATCATGGCCGCGTATCGCGGCGCGGCGCAGCTCGCGGGCAAGGCGCCGATCCGCGCGCTCGGCATCGGCCGCGCCGACGAAGCGCGCACCTACGTCGAGCAGCTGACCGGCTGGTCACGGACCGGACGGTGGACGAGCCAGCGCGGCCTCGATTACCTCGCGGCGCTTGCCGCGATCGACGTGCCGGCGGTCGCGATCGCGAGCGGCGCCGACTGGATGTGCCGGCCGGCCGATGCCGCGCGCATCGCGACACGGATCGCGACCTGCGCACCGCTGCACGTCGTGCCCGGCACGAACCACTTCAACCTGTTCGCGCGCGACGACGTGCGCGACTGGTTCGCGGCTACGATCCGAAGCCGGTACAGCTCGACGTGATGCGAATGCGCTGGCTGCCGCTGCCGCCGCCGATCGTCGTCGACGACACGCCGTTCTCGCTGTCGTCGATGATCCAGATCATGTCGCCCGGCTTCATCTGATAGCTCGTCGTCGTATTCGAGCCGAGGCTCGTGTTCGTGCCGCTGCCGAACTTCGGCTTCTGGCCGAGGAACAGCTTCACGGTGTTCGCGCAGTCGTTGTGGAGCTCGACCGACACGACCTCCGGACCGGCCGGCGCGGTCGTGGCCGCGGCCGGGGTCGCCGCGGGCATCGGCGCGCCCGACGACCCGGACGAGTCCCCGGACGACGACGAGGCCGGCGCACTCCCGTAGCCGCCGCCATAGTTCGGGTTTTGGCCCGGCAACATGCAGCCGGCCGCGCCGGCGAGGACGAACGCGAGGATCGACTTGGTCATGCCCGGGAGAGCCGCGACCGGTTGTCCAGTCGCAACAATTCCGATAGAACGGCGCAATGCGGAGCGCGAAGTCGATGAAGAAGGCGAAGGTCGCGCGCGCCCCTCGAACGCTGAAGCCAGCGGCGAAGTTGCAGCCGAAGGGCAAGGGCGAGGACAGCGCCGCCGCGCGCGGCGATCGCAGCAAGCGCCTGCTCGACGTCGTCATGATCCTGTTACGCGCGCGCACGCCCGTGACGTACCGCGACATCCGCGAGCACTTCCCCGCGTACCAGACGCTCAACGTCGAGGCCGGCCTGCGCGCGTTCGAGCGCGACAAGGCCGACCTGCTCGAGCTCGGCGTGCCGATCCGCTACGTCACGCCCGACGAGGACGACTCGCTCGAGGACGGCGGCTACGTGATCGACCTCAAGCGCTTCAAGATGCCCGAGGTCCGGCTCACGCCCGACGAGATCTCCGCGCTCGTGCTCGCGGCGTCGGTCGCGCACGCGATGCCGGGCGGCGCGTATCCGAAGATCGTCGACCTCGCGCTCAAGAAGCTCGCGTTCGACCTGCCCGAGCTGCCCGACACGCCGACCGAGTTCCCGCGCCCCGCGCACAACGCGCCGACCGTGCTCGTGCACTTCCCGGAGCATTCGGCGCCGGCACGCCCCGAGCTCGGCGACATCTACGCCACGCTCGAGGCCGCGACCCGCCTGCGCAAGCGGGTGACGCTGACGTACCAGACCGCCGCGACCGGGATGGTCTCGCGCCGCGACGTCGACCCGTACGCGATGGTCTATCGCGAGGGCGCGTGGCTCGTCGTCGGCTGGTGTCACCTGCGCAAGGAGATCCGGTCGTTCCGCGTCGACCGCATCCACGAGGCGGTGATCGCGCCGAAGCCCAAGTCGCCCGACTTCGAGCGGCCGGCCGACTTCGACGTCAAGGCGTACGCGACGCGCTCGCCGTGGACGTTCACGAGCGAGCCGCCCGAGGAAGTGCAGCTCGCGCTGTCGGCCGAGGCCGCCGAGGTCGCGAACGAGGACTTCGGTCCGACCGCGGTCAAGCGCGCGGACAAGGGCATCACGTTCATCACGTTCGACTGCACGAACCCCGAGTTCGCGGTCGTGCGCGTGCTCGCGGCGAAGGGCGCGATCCGGGTGCTGCGCGGCGACAAGCTGCGCGCGCGCATCGCCGAGGAGCTCGACGCGATCGGCGAGCGCTACGAGGAGGCCCACGGCGATGTCGCGTGACGTCCCGCAGCGCATCCGGCGGCTGCTGTTCATCGTGCCGTACGTCGCGAAGCACCCCGAAGGCGTCGCCGTCGAGCAGCTCGCGAAGCTGATCGGCGCCGAGCGCGACGAGCTCCTCGCGGATCTCGAGCTGCTGTCGCAGGTCGGCCCGCCCGACGGCGATCCCGGCGAATACCTGCTCGTCACCGTCGAGGAAGGCCGCGTGTTCGTCGATCTCGCGCACCGGCTCACGCGCCCGCTGCGGCTGACCGCGGCCGAGGGCTGCTCGCTCTTGCTCGGCATCCGCGCGCTGCGCGAGAGCGGCATCGCGCCGTTCGATGCGGCCATGCAGTCCGCGGAGAAGAAGCTGCTGTCCGCGCTCGGCCGCGACGCGACCGAGGCCGAGACGCTCGCGACCTCGACGGTGGTGGCAGAGCCAGACGCGGCCGTCGCCACGCACCTGCGCACGCTCGTCACCGCGGCGCGCCAGCGCCAGCGGCTCGAGATCGATTACGTGTCGGCCTCGCGCCATCAGGCCGAGCGCCGGCCCGTCGATCCGTACGGCATCGTCCATCACGCGGGCGAATGGTACGTGGTCGGCTTCTGCCACAAGCGCGGCGACGTGCGCACGTTCCGCATCGATCGCATCGCCGCGCTGCGCCCGGCGCAACCGCCGGTGCGCTTCGAGCGCCCGACCGACTTCGACCTCGAAGCCTACCGGCGCGAGCGCCTGTACGTGCCGAGCGCGGATGCCGTCACCGTGCGCGTGCACCTCGATCCGCTCGCGGTCACGCGCATCGGCGTGACGTGGCCGGTCGGCGAGGTCACGATGGAGGACGACGGCTCGGCCGAGATCCTCATCGACTGCGAAGGCTACGAGTGGGTCACCGGCTGGGTGCTCGGCCTCGGCCGCCACGCGTGGATCGTCGAGCCGGCCGAAGCGCGGCACGCGATGCACGACCGCATCGAGCAGCTGAGGGCGATCTCGGCGTCACCTGCGTGACCTGCCTCGCGCACGCGCATCGAGCAGGGCAAACCTAGGGCGATCTCGGCGTCACCTGCGTGACCTGCTTCAGCTGGACGTCGATCGTGCCGCTCTTCACCGCGCCGGTCTGATCGGGACCGCTCACGATCGCCTGGAACTGCGTCGCGAGCCGCGCGTTCGTCGTCGGATACAGCGCGCCGTCGGCGACCGTGATCGAGGTATCGCCCTCGCCGCCGATCTTCTGCACCTTCGCGTCGCCCTGTGCCTGATCGTCGCCCGCGACCTTCGCCGTGCCCTTGATCGTCCACGTCGAGCCGGTGTGCGAGACCAGCTCGAACTCGGTCGTGTGCGTGACGTCGATCGCGACCGCGCCGATCATCACCTTCGCCGCGCTCGTGACCTGCCACTTCGCGCCGACGCCGATCGGATCGGCCGGCAGGACCGGAAACGCCGGCCACAGCGGCAGCAGCTGGCTCAAGACGCGCGCGGTCGGCGCCTCGGGCTTCTCGATGTGCAGCCGGGTGTCGCCCTGCGTGCCGCTCGCGTCGATCGTGCTCGCGAGCGTGAGCCCCTGCACCGTCGCGATCGCCTTCTTGATGTCGTCGACCGGCGCGGGCGGATTCTTCGCGGTGTCGCCGCGCACGTCGGTGCCGGTGATCGCGAGCGTGTACGTCGCGGCGCCGGCGGCGTCGACCGCGGTCACCTCGGCGCTGCCGACGAGCACGATGCTCGGATACTGCGTGTCGATGTTGCCGCCGAGATCCTCGGGCGCGCCCTGGTGCTCGCCGATGTCGAACACGATCTCGACCTGCTGCTTCGTGCCGGCCTTCGGCGTGAGCTTGAGCGGCGCGCGCTTGCCCTTGCCCGCGTTGACGAGCTTCACGGTCGTCTTGGGCGCCGGGAAGCTCGCGTCGAGCGGCGGCAGCGGCGCGGGCGCCTTCGGCGGCGGCTCCGGTTTCTTCTCCGGCTGGGCCGGCTTGGTCTCCGGCTCGGGCTGCGGATCGGGCGGCATCGGCATGGTCGACGGTACGGACGAGCCGCCGCACGCGGCGACGAGCAGAGCAACGAGGATCCGGCGCATGGCGTGACGCTACCGCACGGAGCGCGTCCGCGCACGTTCGGGTGACACGGGGCGAGTGGCACGTGCGCTGCACCGCATCGACGCGTGCGCAGGCTGCCGATCGGTGCCGAGCTCGTGGCGAATGGCGTCGATTTTCGGGTGTGGGCCCCGAATTGCCGCCAGCTCGCGCTCGTGCTCGATCGCCGCGAGCTCGCGATGCACGGCGACGACCGTGGATATTTCACGATCCACGTGCCCGAGCTCGCGGCCGGCGCGCGCTATCGCTTCCGCCTCGCCGGCGACCACGAGCTGTGCGCCGATCCCGCGTCGCGCTACCAGCCGGAGGGCCCGTTCGGACCGTCCGAGGTCGTCGATCCATCGCGCTACGAGTGGCACGACGCGCGCTGGCCGGGCATCGCCGCGCCCGAGCGCCAGGTGATGTACGAGCTGCACGTCGGCACGTTCACGCCCGACGGCACCTGGGCCGCCGCGAGCGAGCACTTGCCGTTCCTCGCCGAGCTCGGCGTCACGACGATCGAGATGATGCCGGTCAACGACTTTCCGGGCGCGCGCGGCTGGGGCTACGACGGCGTGAATCTGTTCGCGCCGTGCCGGCTGTACGGCGCGCCCGACGACCTCCGCCGCTTCGTCGACCGCGCGCACGGCCTCGGCCTCGCCGTGATCCTCGACGTCGTCTACAACCACGTCGGCCCGGCCGGGAACTCGCTGTTCCGCTACGCGCCGTACCGCCGCGCGGGCGGCGCGCCGAGCGAATGGGGCGACGCGCTCGACTACGCGTCGCCGGGCGTGCGCGAATTCTTCACCGCGAACGCGGGTTACTGGATCGACGAGTTCCACTGCGACGGCCTGCGCATCGACGCCACGCAGGCGATGCGCGACGACACGCGCCCGCGTCTGCTCGCCGACGTCGTGCGGCGCGCGCGTGCCGCGGCCGGCACGCGCCACGTGTTCGTCGTCGCCGAGAACGAGCCGCAAGACGTGTCGCTGCTCGCGCCGGTCGAGGCCGGCGGCTGTGGCATCGACGCCTTGTGGAACGACGACTTCGAGCACGCGTGCCGCGTCGCGCTCACGGGCGCGAGCGACGGTTACCTGCAGGACTTCGCCGGCACGCCGCAGGAGCTGGTGTCGGCGTGGAAGCACGGCTTCCTCTACCAGGGCCAGCTGTTCGCGTGGCAGCACGGCGCGCGCGGCACGCCGACGCGCGGCCTCGCCCCCGCGCGGTTCGTGCATTGCGTCGAGAACCACGATCAGATCGCGAACACCGGGCTCGGCGATCGCCTCACCGTGCTCGCGCAACCGGCCGCGTACCGCGCGCTGCTCGCGGTGCTCCTGCTCGGCCCGCAGCTGCCGATGCTGTTCCAGGGCCAGGAGACCGGCTCGACGCGCCCGTGGCGCTACTTCGTCGACCACGATCGCGAGCTCGCTCAGCTCGTGCGCGACGGCCGCGCGCGGTTCCTCGCGCAGTTCGCGCGGCTCGGCTCTTCCGAGGCGCGGGCCGCGCTGGTCGATCCCGGCGCGCTCGCCGCGTTCGAAGCGTGCGTGCTCGATCCCGCCGAGCGCCGGCTCGACCGCCCGCTCGCGCTCCTGCACCGCGACCTGTTGCACCTGCGGCGCGCGCACCCGGCGTTCACCGACCAGCGACCGGACCGGCGCGACGGCGCCGTGCTCGGCGCGCGCACGTGGTGCCTGCGCTGGTGGCACGACGACGGCGATCGGCTGCTGGTCGTCAACCTCGGCCAGCGATTTCGCGAGCGCAGCCTGCCCGAGCCGCTGCTCGCGCCGCCACCGGGCGCAACCTGGCGCGTCGCGTGGTCGAGCGAGGACCCGCGCTACGGCGGCTACGGCACCGCCGAGGTGTTCACGCGCGCGCGGCTCGCGATCCCGGCCTACGCCGCGGTGTTGCTCGAGCCCGCGCCATGACCGACGACGCCGATCCGACTCGCCACATTCGCGTCCACGTCGACGCGCCGCACCGCCAGGAGTGGATCGTGTGCAACGG
>Ga0335083_10002441_pt1 | contig 24510 bp, 24 predicted proteins | sample Lox_Sample_42_FD_206716 | JGI IMG/M metagenome (GOLD analysis project Ga0335083, IMG submission 206716) | Soil microbial communities from Loxahatchee National Wildlife Refuge, Florida, United States - Lox_Sample_4.2 | ecosystem: Environmental > Terrestrial > Soil > Wetlands | place: USA...
ACTCGGCCCACATCTCCTCGCGCCTGATGCAGAGCCTGGGCGGCGTCACCGTGATCGGCCCTGTGATGGACGGCCTCGCCAAGCCCGTGCAGATCGTCCAGATGGGCGCGACCGTCAGCGATCTCGTCAACCACGCCGCGCTCGCCGGCTACGGCGCGCTCAGCCGCAAGAGGTAGACAATGAACGATCTCGTCATCCGCGGCGCCACCATCGTCGATGGCCAGGGCCACGAGCCGCGCCGCGCCGATGTGGCCGTCAAGAACGGCCGCATCGCCGACATCGGCAACATCAAGGACAAGGGCACGGAGACCGTCGATGCCGGTGGCCTCACGCTGATGCCCGGCATCATCGACGTGCACACCCACTACGATGCGCAGATCACCTGGGATGCCACGCTCTCGCCCTCGCCGTCGCTCGGCGTCACGACGGCGGTGATGGGCAATTGCGGCTTCGGCATCGCGCCCGCCTTCCCGACCTCGCGCGATCTGGTGATCAAGAATCTGTCGGTGGTCGAGGGCATGGACCTCGATGCGCTGCGCACCGGCATCAAGTGGGACTTCGAGAGCTTCAGCGACTACATGGCGATGGCCCGCCGCCGCGCGCCTTACGCCAACGTCGCGGTGCTGGCCGGTCACTCGACCATCCGTACCGCCGTGATGGGCGAGGCCGCCTCGCAGCGCGCCGAGGCGACGCCGGAAGAGCTCGCGAAGATGAAGGCCATCGTGGCCGACGCCATGAACAATGGCGCGATCGGGCTCGGCGCTTCCTATTCGCTCAACCATTCGGGCTATGGCGGCGTGCCGATGCCGTCGACCATCGCGCCGATGAGCGAGCTCGACGAGCTGGTGGGCGCCATGGGCCCGCGCGGCAAGGGAGTGATCGCGATCGCGTCGGGCGTGAAGACGCCGCAGGAGCTGGAGCCGATGGCCGCCAAGTGGGGCCGCCCCTTCTTCCAGGGCACGGGCGTCGCCATGTTCAACGAGCAGGTGCCCGACCGCGCGATCAAGATCTACGACGATTGCGCGGTAGCACTTCGTCGCGGCAACGGGCTCTACATCCAGTCGCCCTGCCAGCCGCTCAGCTTCGACTTCACCATGGCGAACGCCTATCCGTTCTACAGCCATTCGGCGTTCGATCCGATCAAGGCCTACGCGCCCGAGCAGCTGAAGGAAGTGTTCCGCGATCCCTCGTGGCGCGCGGCGTTCCGGGAGAACGCGAAGACCCCGCGGCCCGGCATGATCTTCCAGGGCAACTGGGATCGCGTGATGGTCGCGGTGGCGCAGAAGCCATCCAACGCCAAGTACGTGAACCGGTACCTGCACGAGATCGCCAAGGAGGAGAACCGCGATCCGCTCGACGTCATGCTCGATCTGGCGCTCGACGAGAATCTCGAGACCGCCTTCCTCGGCCGCTTCCTCAATGTCGGCGACGACGGCGTGGCGAAGCTGCTCAAGCACGAGGCGGGCGTGGTGGCGCTCTCCGATGCCGGCGCGCATCTCATCTACATGTGCGATGCGGGCTTCGGGCTCCACTTCCTGGCGCGCTGGGTGCGCGAGCGCGGCGACTTCGACATCGTCGAAGGCGTGCGCAAGCTCACCTCCCATCCGGCCGATCTCTACGGCATTCCCGATCGTGGCCGCATCGCGCTCGGTGCCCACGCCGACTTGTTGTTGTTCGATCCCGCGAGCGTCGGCGTCTCCGCTGCCGAGCGCGTGGCCGACCTGCCCGGCGGCGGCCGGCGCACCATTCGCCGCCCGATCGGCGTGCATGGCGTGTTCTGCAACGGCGTGAAGACGTTCGACGGCAGGGATTATGTGAAGCACGCCAAGGGGCCGGGCCAGGTGCTCGACCGCTTCAATCCGTCGTTCGGCCGGCACAGCATGGCGCTGGCGGCCCAGTAACCAGTAAAAAGTATGACGCTCACGAGCTATTGGCTCTATCTCGGCGCGGTCCTTCTGATCTCGGCCACGCCGGGGCCGAACGTCTTCTACGTCACCACGCGCAGCATCCGCTTCGGCTTCGGAGCGGCGATGCTCAGCATGCTGGGCTGCCTGCTGGCATTGTCGGTCATGCTGATCGCCTCGGTGGCGGGCGTCAGCGCCTTCATGCTGGCGGTGCCGACCGCCTTCGAGATCCTGAAGTACGCCGGTGCCGCCTACCTCATCTATCTCGGCATCCAGGCCTGGCGCGCGCCGACGATGGATCTCGCGACGGCAAGCGCCTCGCCGCGCGAAACGGCGAGCCGCTTCGCGCATTTCCGCGGCGGCTTCCTGGTCGGCATCAGCAATCCCAAGCTGCTGGTGTTCGCCGCTGCCTTCTTCCCGCAATTCATCGCACACGACGCACCGTGGGCGCCGCAATTCGCTCTTCTGGTCGCGACGTTTCTCACAGTGGAAGCCTGTGCGTACGTGACCGTCGGCCTCAGCGCCCGCGGCCTCGCGCGCTATCTCGAGCAGGCTGTGTGGCAGCGCCGTCTCAATCGCGTGAGCGGCGTCATCTTCGCAGGCTTCGGCTGCGCATTGCTTCGCTATCGGCCCTGAGCCGTGTAGGATCGCGCCCAATCAAATTGCCTGGGAGGGCGCCGTGCCGACGATCATGAAAATCAGCAGTCGCAATCTCGGCCGTCGCCGCCTGGTGAAGGGCGGCATGGCCGGCATCCTGGCGACGGGGTTCGCGCCCGCCATCGCCCGCGCCGAGGCGAAGAAGCTCGTCTTCGCGCACATCAACGCGGTGCCGGAGTCCGCCGCGGTCGCCTTCGACTGGATGGCGGGCGAGGTGAAGAAGCGCTCCAACGGCGAGCTCGACATGCAGTTCTTCGGCTCCACGCTGATGAGCAAGGAACTCGACATCATGAACGCCGTGAAGTCGGGCAACGTCGCCATGGGCAGCCCGGCCGGCGCCGCCGCCACGGTGTTTCCCGAGATGGGCGTGTTCCTCGTGCCCTACCTGGTGAAGAGCTACGACCAGGCCTACCGCATGTTCAACGGCGCCATCGGCGACAAGATGGACAAGGATTTCCAGCAGAAATACGGCGTCAAGACGCTCTGCTACTTCGACTACGGCTTCCGCCACTTCTGGACCTCCAAGAAGCCGATCGTCGAGCCGAAGGATCTGCGCGGCTCCAAGATCCGCGTGCAGCAGGCCAAGGTCTACGGCGACACGATCAACGGTCTCGGCGGCAACGCCGTGCCGATGGCCTGGGGCGAGGTGATCTCGGCCGCCAAGTCGGGCGTGATCGACGGCGGCGACCTGCCGATCGTCAACCAGGTGGCGCTCAAGATCTACGAGGTCTCGAAGTACTGCTCGATGACCTATCACAACTACGGGCCCACGAACGCGGTGATGAATCTCGGCATCTGGAACGGGCTCGCACCCGCGCAGCAGAAGCTGATGCTCGACATCAGCCGCGAGGCCCAGCAGAAGATCCGCGACGCCACCGAGTCGGTCGACAATTTCGACGCCGCCAAGAAGGCCCTCGAGCCCAAGGGCATGACGGTCGTGAAGGCCGACGTCGAGGCCTTCCGCAAGGTCGCCCAGGACAAGATCTGGCCGGCCTACCAGAAGCAGTACGGCGCCATGTGGAGCGAGATCGCCGAGTTCAAGGCGTGAAGTTCCTCGCGACGATCCCGAAGGTCGTCGTCTCGCTGCTGCTGGTCGCCGCCATCGTCAATCTGCTGATCGGCGTCTTCCTGCGCTATGTCATGGTCCCGATCACCGACTGGATGGATTGGGACCCCGTGCGCTTCACCTGGGTGGAAGAGGTCGGCGAGATGATGCTGGCCTGGCTGACGCTGCTCGGTGCGGCGATCGGCCTGCGCGAGCGCTCGCACTTCACCCTGCACGTGCTCCATCTCTCGCCGGCCCGCCGGCGCATCGTCGACCGCATCCACCATGTGCTGATCGCGATCGTCGGCGCGATCGCGGCCTGGTACGGCGTCAAGCTCTGCATCCTGAACCACACGCTCACCACGCCCGGCCTCGAGATCAATCTCGCCGTGCTCTACGCCTCGGTGGTCGCGGGCGGCGCGCTGCTGGTCGTCTATGCCGTCTCGATGATCGTCGCGCCGCCGCCTGTCAGCGAGCCCCTACCGCCCGAGTAAAGTTCCATGGTCCTTCTGCTCGTCGCGGCGATCTTCATCGTCCTGATCGTCCTTTCCATGCCGATCGTCTTCGCGCTGGGCGTCTCCGGCGTCGCGGGCCTGGCAGTCGGCGGCTACGACCTGCAGGTGCTGAGCTCCAGCATGGTGTCGGGCTCGCAGAGCTGGGTGCTGCTCGCCATCCCCGCCTTCGTCTTCGCCGGCGGCCTGATGGAACGCTGCGGCATGAGCCACGCCCTGGTCGACTTCGCCCGCGCGCTGGTCGGCTGGGTCAAGGGCGGGCTCGGCATGTCGGTGATCGTGGTCGCCTATTTCTTCTCCGACATCTGCGGCTCGAAGATGGCCGAGGTCTCCGCGCTGGGCTCGACCCTGATGCCGCCGCTCACCAGGGCGGGTTACAAGCGCGAGGACTCGGCCTCGCTGATCGCCGCCGGCACCGCCATGGGCATGCTGGTGCCGCCCGCCATCTTCATGATCGTGATCGCGCAGGTGACCAACACCTCGGCGGTGGCGCTGTTCCTGGCGGGCTTCATTCCGGCCGCCACCATCATGGTCTGCCTGATGGTGCTGGTGTATTTCCGCGCCCGCAAATACGACTGGCCGGTCGACACGCGGCCGAGCGTGCCGCTGCTGGTCGCCACCTCCAAGCGCGCCGCCGTGCCGATGGTGATCCCGGTCGTGATCCTGGGCGGCTTCTTCCTCGGCGTCTTCACCGCGACCGAGGCCGGCGCCGTGGTGGCGGGCTACGCCTTCCTCGCCGAGCGCCTCTATTACCGCAATGTCAGCCTCAGGGAGATGGGCAAGCTCGCCTACGAGAGCGCGATCCTGACGGCCTCCGTGGTGTTCCTGCTCGCCGTCGCCTCGGTGTTCCAGTACCTGATGGGCGTGTCGGGCGTGCCGGCGCTGCTTGCCGACCTGCTGGGGCCGCTGAAGTCGATGCCCTGGCTGTTCCTGATGTGCACCGCGGCCATCACCATGATGTTCGGCATGGTGCTGGAGGGCCTGCCCGCCGCGGTCGTGATGATCCCGATCGTCTTCCCGATCGCGGAGAAGATGGGAATCGATCCCATCCACTTCAACATCGTGACCACGGCATCGGTCGGCATCGGGCTTTTCATGCCGCCGATGGGCGTGGGCCTCCTGATGGCGCTGCGCTTCGCCAACCTCTCGGTCGGCCAGCATTGGCGCGCCTACATGCCCTATCTCGCGGCGCTGATCGTCGGATTGATCCTGATCATCCTCTTCCCGCAGCTCTCGCTGATGCTGCCGCGGGCTGCCGGCTTGATCCGCTAAGCCTGCTTCACGTCCTGCACGGTGAGGCGGTGATGCTTGCCGTCGCGCGCCGTCCAGGAGATCGACTGGCCGACGCCCAATCCAATCAGCGCGGCGCCGACCGGCGTCATCACCGAGATGCGGTGTTCGTCGAGGCTTTCGTCGACCGGCCACACGAGCGTCAAGGTGCGCACATGGCCGTCATCCGACTTGAAGGTCACGGTCGAGCCCATGCGCACGACATCGTTGGGAACGGCCTTCGCATCGACGATCTTGGCGCGCTCCATCTCGTCCAGGAGCTCCTGCGCCACGTCGGGCAGGCGCTCCAGCGAAGCGTTCGCAAGATCGGTCAGGCGTTCGTAGTCGGCGTTGCTGACCACGATGTTGGTGACGGAGCGGGTGCGGGCGGCCATCTCCTAAAGGTGGGCCTGACGAGCCGGCCTTTCAACCGTGGCCACGGCCCGCGGGGGTCAGGAAAACGGCCGGCCGAAGTACGACAGGACCCAGAGCGCGACCAGATAAACGCCGAGCAGGGACTGGATTCCGGCGAGGGAACGCGCCCATCCCCGGCCCCTGAGATCGATCTCGACCGGCAGGATCAACCGCAGCCACCGCCCGAGATCCAGCTCGCGAAAGCTGATGCTGACCGCGCTCATGAGGCTGAACATGCCGCACCAGCCGAAGACGATCAGCTCTTCCCTCATCAGGCGCAGGCCCGACAGCCACCACGGGCCGTGGACGATGCCCCTGGGTTCCAGCGGCCGCTCCTCGCCGTCGCCGCCGGTCTTGTAGATGCACGATCCGCCGGGAGCGTGGACCAACGCCCAGTAGCCCACCCAGCAGACGACGAAGATGCCGATCCATATGCTCAGCGCGCGCCCCGGGTTCAGGCCGTACTGCACCGTCCAATCGAACGCGACCGTACGAAAGGCCCGCTCCACCGGTCCGCTTCTCTCGGCTTCGACCCGATTGAGCGCGTAGGTGAGCTGTCTCTCCTGAAGGACGAGGCCGTTGTCCTGGAACTTCTTGCGCAACTGGTAGAGCGCCCCCGGATCGACGCGATAGGTCAAGGTCTCCAGGCCGCTCACATGCGCGAGCACGCCGACGTCGGGGAGCGTCTTCGGCTCGAAGATGGCGCGGGAGAGGTTCGCGCCCTCCATGTAGGCTCCGGCGAGCTTCGTCTTGATGAGGCTCGCGCGGTCGAGCTCGGCATAGCTCGTGCCGGCCGCTCCTCCGTTGTTGACGACGAGGTAGGCGCCCTCGAGGTCCGCATCGTTCAGCAGCGCCTTCTTCAGGTTCGCTCCCGACAGCGCCGCCCCTTTCAACTTCGCCTCACGCAGGTCGGCGCAATAGAAATTGGCTCCGTCGAGAGTTGCTTCCGTGAGGTCGGCGCCGGAAAGATCGGCGCCGCTGAAATCCGCCTCGACCAGGCGTGCGCCTTTCAGGTTGAAGCCGGCAAGGCGCACCTTTCTGTAGCTGCCGCCCAGTTGATCCAGCTGCCGTCCGGACTTGCCGCCGCTCGCCAGCCATTTCTGGTGGTCCTCTATGGCCTTGGCGAGCTCCGGCGGGGGGCTCTCGTTCCCTCGCGTTGCCGGCTCGTCATCCTCGGAACAGGTGATCTTCTTGTCGTCCGCCGCCGCCGGCCAGGCGGCGAGAGGCAGGGCTGCCGCCAAGAGAGCGACAAGCAGGGCAGTGCGGCTCGGCATGGAAGCACCGAGCTTCGGCCATCGGGATTCGCCATGCAACCGGAACTTGCTGTCCCGTCTCGCTTACGCCCCGCGCTTGCCGCTGTCGCCGCGGGCGCGGCGGGCCATGTAGACCTGCAGATGGGCATAGGCCAGTCGCAGGTTGGGCGTCGCGATGCCGGCCTTGCCCGCGCGGGCGATCATGTCGCCCACGATATGGTCGGCCTCGACCATCGCGCCCTTCTCGAGGTCGTACAGCATCGAGGCGGTGAACTTCGAGCCTTTGACCGTCAGGAAGCCCTGCGTCATCTCCAGGGTCTTGGGCGCAGGATCGTGCCCCGCCGCGGCCGCCACCTTGCGGCACTCCTCGACCGTTTCCAGGACGATGGCCCGGCCCTCATCGGCCTCCAGCACGTCGCCCGACGAGCCGCGCATCAGGCAGTTGGTCGCCGCCAGCGAGCACAGCATGATCCACTTGTCCCACAGATCCTGCATCATGGCGGGATGCAGGCCACCATCGACGCCGGACGTCTTGACCAGCGCATCGAGGGCCGTGAGCGAGGGCCGCGCGGCCTGGCCTGCGCGCTCGCCGAAGGTGATGCCGGCGACCGGACCCATGTGCAGCACGGTGCCGTCGGCGGCGAGCGAGGCGCTGATGCGCGCCACGCCGCCCACCACCCGGTCGGCGCCGAAGCGCGCATCGAGGACATCGAGATGGCGCATGCCGTTCAACAGGGGCACGACCGTCGTGTTCGGGCCGACCGCCGGCGCGATCGCCTCGACGGCCGAGTCGAGGTCGTAGGCCTTGCAGGTCAGCAGCACCAGATCGTAGGGCCCGCCCTCGCCGCCCTTGAGGACGGTCTTCACCTTCAGCGTGGCATCGCCCTTGGAGCTCTTGAGGACCAGCCCGTCGCGCTGCAGGGCCTGCTGGCGCGCCGGCCGGACGAGGAAGGTGAGGTCGGCGCCCGCCTGCTGCAGCCGTCCGCCGAAATAGCCGCCGATACCGCCGGCGCCGAGACTGAGGATCTTCACTTCAACCACCCCTATTTCAAGCCACCGCGGGCGCGACGCGCCTCGTAAGTCTGCAGATGCGCATAGGCGAAGCGCAGGTTGGGCGCCGCGATGCCGTGCTTGCGTGCGCGCGCGAGCATGTCGCCCACGATCTGGTGCGCCTCGACCGCCTTGCCCTTCTCCATGTCGCCCAGGATGGAAGCCACGGTCCGGGCGCCCTTCGCGGTCAGGCTGGCGCGGACGGCATCGGCGACCTTCTCGCTGGGCTTGAAGCCTTCGGCCGCTGCGACCTTGCAGCACTCGTCGAAGATCTCGTTCATGATCGCATTGCCGTCCTCGGCCGCCATCATGTCGCCGATCGTGCCGCGCATCGCCGAGCACATGCCGGCGATCGCGCCCAGCATGATCCACTTGTCCCAGAGGTCCTGGTTGATGTTGGCGTTGAGCCCGCCCTCGATGCCGCCCTTCTTGCCGGCCGCATCGAGCTCGACCAGCGCGGCCCGTGCGGGCTTGCTGTCGCGCTCGCCGAAGGACACGCCCGACGAGCCGCTGTGCAGGATCTCGCCGTTCGGGCCCAGCATGCCGCCGATGCGCGCCAGCCCGCCCGCCACCTTCTCGCGGCCGAAGCGCGCGTCGAGCGTCGCGAAATGCGCGTGACCGTTCAGGATGGGCACGATGGTGGTGTGGGCGCCGACCGCGGGCGCGATGGCGTCCATCGCCGACGGCAGGTCGTAGGCCTTGCAGGCCAGGATCACGAGATCGTAGGGACCGCCCTCGCCGCCCTGGGTGACGACCTTCACTTTCTGAGTGAAGTCGCCCTTGGGGCTCTTCACCACCAGGCCCTCGCGCTTCACCAGCTCGGCCCGCTTCTCGCGCAGGAGGAACGTCACATCGGCGCCAGCCTGTGTCAGCCGCGCGCCCCAGTAGCCGCCGACGGCGCCCGCGCCCAGGATCAGGATCTTCACTTCTTCGAACTCCTCTCCGAGACCCAATCGGCGAGCCAGGTCGCGAGATCGTCGGTCTGGTGATGGATGTGGTCGAGGTTCAAACCCTCGGCGCGCTTCACGCTCTCCTCGGTGCGGATCCACACCGTGCGCATGCCCATGTCGTGCGCGGGCTTGAGGTTCACGACGATATCGTCGGCGAAGGCGGCACGCGTCGGATCGACATCGTGCTTCCTGACGAGCTGGTCGTAGATCGCCTGATGCGGCTTGGGCCAATAGTCGCCGGCCACGATGTCGAAGATCGCCTCGAAATGGTGCGCCACGCCCAGCCGCTCCATGACCTTCTCGGCATGCGGCACGTCGCCCGCGGTGAAGATGAGCTTGCGGCCGGGCAGTGCCGCCAGCGAGCGCTCGAGCGCCGGGTTGGGCTCGATCGGCGAATAATCGATGTCGTGTACGTAGTTGAGATAGTGCACGGGATCGACGCCGTGCAGGCTCATCATGCCGCGCATCGAGGTGCCGTGGTCGCGCCAATATTGCTTCTGCACCCGCCGCGCCTCGTCGGCATCGACCTTCAGCCAGTCGGCGATGTAGCGGCCGATGCGCACGTCGATCTGGGCGAACAGGTTGCAGCGCGCCGGATAGAGCGTGTTGTCGAGATCGAACAGCCAGACGTCTGGATCGTGCTTGGGGATAGGCATACTGGGTATTCCGCTTAGTCCCGACTATAAAGGCTGGCAATGGATATCCTGGTGTACGTTCTGCTGACCGTGATCGCCCTGCTGCTGGTGGGGGTGATGGTCGTGATGCTGCGCCGGACCGACACTCGCGGCGACGAGGCCGTTCGCCAGCATCTCGAGCTCACGACCAACGTGGTGCAGCGCATGGAGCAGTCGCTGCGCGAGCAGGAGCGCGCGCTCTCGACCGTGGTCAACGAGCGGCTGGCGCGGAGCGAAGAGGCGACCGGCAAGGTCGTCACGGATCTGCGCGAACGGCTGGTCAAGATCGACGAGGCGCAGAGGAAGATCGGCGATCTCTCGACCCAGGTCGTGAGCCTGCAGCAGATCCTGACCAACAAGCAGGCGCGCGGCGCCTTCGGCGAGGTGCAGCTGAACGACCTCGTGGTCAGCGCCCTGCCGCGCCAGGCCTACGAGTTCCAGAGCACCCTCTCGACCGGCGCGCGGGTCGATTGCCTCCTGAAGCTGCCCAACCCGCCGGGCTCGATCGCCATCGACGCCAAGTTTCCGCTCGAGAGCTACCACCAGCTGCGCGCCGTGACGCCGGGCGACACGCAGGCGCTCGCGCTGGCGCAGCGCGCCTTCCAGACGGCGATGCGCAAGCATATCGGCGACATCCAGGAGAAATACATCCTGCCCGGCGAGACGGCCGAGTCGGCGCTGCTGTTCCTGCCTTCGGAGGCGATCTACGCCGAGCTGCACGCCAATTTCGGCGGCATCGTCGATGAGTCCTACAAGGCGAGGGTCTGGATCGTCTCGCCCACGACCATGATGGCGACCTTGAACACCGTGCGCGCCGTCCTGAAGGACGTGCAGATGCGCGAGGAAGCCGGGAAGATCCAGAAGACCGTCAACCTGCTGCTGGGAGATGTTGAGCGGCTGGCTGACCGCGTCGACAATCTCAAGAAGCACTTCGGCCAGACCGAAAAGGACATTCGCGAAATCGAGACCTCGACCACCGCGATCACGCGGCGCAGCGAGCGGATTCTCGAGACCGATCTTGGCGAGAGCCCGACGGCGCTTCCGCCGAAACCTTAGCCCCAGGGACCTCGACTGCCCGATTGCGGTACCGAGCCGCCATGGCGCGTCGCCGTAGGCGCGGCCGAGCGCGGCGCGGCATAGCCGGTATCGCCCATCTGCGCCGCCATCGCCTGCAGGCGCGCGATGCGCTCCTCCATCGGCGGATGGGTCGAGAACAGGCCAGCGAGACCGCCGCCCGACAAAGGATTGTCGATGTAGAGATGGGCCATCGCCGGATGCGCGTCGGCGGTGGCGTTCGGGATCGCCTGCGTGCCCTCGTGCAGGCGCTGCAAGGCCGAGGCGAGCCACAGCGGATGGCCCGAGATCTTCGCGCCCATGCGGTCGGCCTCGAACTCGCGGCTGCGGCTGATCGCCATCTGGATCACCGAGGCGGCGAGCGGGGCCAGGAACATCGCCGCGATCGCGAAGACCGGGCTGACCAGGCGATTGCCGTTCTCGTCGCGCCCGCCGCCGGTCCAGGCACCGAAGGTCGCCAGCATGCCGATCGCGCCCGAGAGCGTCGCGGCCACCGTCATGGTGAGCGTGTCGCGGTTCTTCACATGGCCGAGCTCGTGGCTCAGCACGCCCATCACCTCCTCGCGGCTCAAGTGCCGCAGCAGGCCGGTGTTCACCGCCACAGCAGCGTGCTCGGGGCTGCGGCCCGTCGCAAAGGCGTTGGGCTGGTCCTCCTCGACGATGTAGACGCGCGGCATGGGCAACTCGGCGCGCTGCGTCAGCTCCCGCACGATGCCGTAGAGCTCGGGCGCCTCCTGCGGGCCGACCTCGCGGGCGTTGCTCATGCGCAGCACCATGGCGTCGCTGTTCCAGTAGGCGAAGACGTTCATGCCGATCGCCACCAGGAAGGCGATCATCAGCCCCGCCCGGCCGCCCAGCAGATAGCCGATCACCAGGAAGAAGCCGGTCAGCGCCGCCAGCAGCAACGCAGTGCGGAAGTAGTTCATGGCCGGAAAGATGGCCCCGGATGGTGGCGAATCAAGGCAGGTGGCGGCATCATGAGGCCATGAGCGACGACAAGAAACCCACGGCCGAGGCCGAGAAACAGCCCGATCCGCCCAAGCCCGTCCCGCCGGAGAAACCCAAGAAAGTCGAGGAGATCGGCGGCCCGCCCGGTCCCGAGCCCACGCGCTACGGCGACTGGCAGTTCAATGGGAAGGTGACGGACTTCTAGATCGGGCGAACCGACCGCACCCTGTCATCCCGAGCGCAGCGAGGGACCTTTACTGCAGCCCGAGGGTCCCTCGCTGCGCTCGGGATGACAGTCTTGGCGTCATCGACCGCCGCCGGCCCGCGTGATAGACGCGGGGCGCCATGACGACCGCGTTACCCGTCACCCTCGACGACATCCAGGCCGCCGCCCAGCGCATCAAGGGCGAGGTCGTGCATACGCCCTGCCTGCGCAGCGAGACCCTGTCGCGCATCACCAAGGCCCAAGTCTGGATCAAGTTCGAGAACCTCCAGTTCACCTCCTCGTTCAAGGAACGCGGCGCGCTCAACACGCTGTCGCAGCTCACGCCTGACGAGCGCAAGCGCGGCGTCATCGCCATGTCGGCCGGCAACCATGCGCAGGGCGTCGCCTATCATGCCGGCCGGCTCGGCATTCCCGCGACCATCGTCATGCCCTCCTTCACGCCCAACACCAAGGTCACGCACACGCGCGGCCATGGCGCGACGGTGGTGCTGCACGGCACCTCGCTGTCCGAAGCCGCGACCGAGGCCCATCGCCTGGCCGACGCCCAGAAGCTCGTGTTCGTGCATCCCTACGACGATCCGCGCATCGTCGCGGGCCAGGGCACGATCGGGCTCGAGATGATGCAGGACGTGCCGCAGCTCGACACGATCGTGGCGCCGGTCGGCGGCGGCGGCATGATCGCGGGCTGCGCGGTCGCGGCGCACGGGCTCAAGCCCGGCATCAAGGTGATCGGCGTCGAGACGGCGGGCTACTCCGCCATGCGCCAGCTCATGGCCGGCGAGCCGGTGAGCGCCGGCGGCGACACCATCGCCGAGGGCATCGCCGTGCGCGACATCGGCAAGCTGCCGCTCTCGATCTGCAACGCATTGCTGGAACGCGTGGTCTCGGTCGACGAGGTCGCGATCGAGCGCGCCATCGCGCTGCTGCTCGAGGTCGAGAAGACCGTGGCCGAGGGCGCGGGCGCCACGCCGCTCGCGGCCCTGCTCGCCTATCCCGAGATCTTCGAGGGCCGCAAGGTCGGGCTGGTGATCAGCGGCGGCAATATCGACACGCGCCTGCTCGCCTCCGTGCTGATGCGCGGCCTGGTCCGCGACGGGCGGATCGTGCGCCTGCGGCTGCGCATCACCGACGCGCCGGGCCAGCTCGCGCGGGTCTCTTCCGTCATCGGCAAGGCCGGCGGCAACATCGTCGAGGTGGCGCACCAGCGGCTGTTCGGTGGCGTGGTCGCCAAGGCCGCCGACCTGCACGTCACCGTCGAAACCCGCGACCGCCCACATATCGGCGAGATCGTGTCGGCGCTGCAGTCGGACGGTTTCACGGTCCGTGTGCTGGAGGACGTTGAAGCCTGACTTACCAAAGCACGGGCTTGGCGATCATCAGCAGGAACACGGTCCCGAGCCCGAGGAAGGCCGGCCAACCGAGCCCGAACCACAGACGCATCATGCGGTGATAGGCGGCCGGCAAGGGCGTGCCGGCGGCAACGGCCGCCTCGGCCATGTCGCGCACGCGGAGCTGCAACACCACCACGGGCACCCAGCAGGCAAAGGCGATGAGGTACAGAACGTAGGTCGCGACCAGCCACGAAGCGCCGGGTTCGATGCCGCTCATGAGGACGAGCGCGACGCCCGAGATCGGCTGGACGATGCCCGACGGCAGGGTGAACAGCCAATCCGCGCGCACCACGTTGCGCGCGACCACGGCGATGGCGCGGGTGTCGCCACTGCGATGGGCGAACCACATCTGGAAGGCCGTGCCGATGCCCGTGCCGAACAGCACGGTGCTGCTCAGCACATGCAGCCACTTGAGCCAGAAATAAGCGTCGATCACCGCTCTTCCTCCAGCACCATCCAGACGGCGATGGCCGCGAGTGCCGGCAGGTTCTTCAGCACCGCGCCAAACGGGTCGAGCCACAGGGCCGGAGCAAGCAGGCTCAATCCGATCGTGTAGCCGGCGACGATCGTGAGCTGCACTGCACCGATCCAGCGCGGACGCCAGCGCACCAGCAAGGCAATGCCGATCAGCAGATCGATTGCCGAGAAGAGCAGCGCGATCGGCCGCGCATCGAGGCCGAGCGACGCGATCGCACGGTCCACGTCGGCATATTGCTGCGGCCGGGCGAGAACGCCGGCGGCCGCCGAGCCGAGCCACAGGATGGCCAGCACCAGACGCAACAGCGGCCGCAGGAAATAGAGGCGGGCATGCCAGAGGTCCTGGGTCTGCGCCGGCCGGCGCGCCAGACGGGCGTCCATCGTCTCGGGTACGGAGCCGATCGCCCGGGCAAAGGTGCCATCGGGTTCGCTGCCGGCATTGCCGGCAAGAAGCTGCCGCAGGCCCGCGCTGCCCATCGGGCCTCCACCGGCGAGATCGGCCAGCGCAGCAACGATCCGCATGAGCGGCAGCGGCAGGTGAAGCTGCCAAGCAGGACCGAGACCCAGCCAGCGGCGATAGCGGGCGACGATCTCTCCCACCGTCAGCCGCTCGGGCCCCACAGGTTCCAATGTCCCGCCGGCGAGTCGCTCGTCGTCCTCCAGGACGCGCGCCACCGTCTCGACCAGGTCGTCGACGTGCAACGGCCGGAACGCGGCGCTGTCGTCGCCGATCAACGGTGTCACCCAGGGCAGGCCAGCGAGGCCGCGCAGGGTCGAGGTGCCGCCATAGCTGCCGTCGCCATAGACCAGCGACGGGCGCAGCACCGTGCCTTGGAGCGGCAGTGCCAGCAGATGATCGTCGGCGCGCTTCTTGGTGCGGGCATAGTCGGTGTCGGCATCGGCGCTGATGGCCGAGATCTGCACGACGCGAGCGATGCCGGCCTGATGACAGGCGTCGAACAGCGCGATGGGAGCCGTGGCATGGATCGCCACCACGTCCTGGCCGCGCCCGCCCTGGAGCACCCCGGCGCAATTGACCACCGCGTCGATGCCGGCGAGTCGCGGTCGCCAGATGTCGGGCGAGAGGTCGCGGTTGAAATCGACGGGGATGGCTTCGATGCCCGGCCTTTTCCGGGCGAGGCGTCGCGGATCGCGAACGGCCGCCACGACGGTATGGCCACGCTGGCGGAGGCCGGCCAATAGCTGCCCGCCAATGAAGCCGTTGGCGCCGGTCAAGAGAATGCGCACGCCGGCCAACTCTAGCAGGGCTCTTGGCAATGGCGATCCACCGGGTTGCGGGCTATAGACCCGCCCATGGCCGCTTCCCTGAACGTCTCACCTTCGCCCACGCCCGATCTCGCCAAAATAGGACGGGCGCTGATCTCGGTGTCGGACAAGACGGGACTGGTAGAGCTTGGCAAGGCGCTGGCGGCCGAGGGCGTCGCGATCCTGTCGACCGGCGGCTCGGCCAAGACGTTGCGCGACGCGGGCGTCGAGGTGATCGAGGTCAGCGACCACACGGGCTTCCCCGAGATCATGGACGGCCGCGTGAAGACGCTGCAGCCCGCGATCCATGGCGGCATCCTGGCGCGCCGCACCGATGCGGGCCACGCCAAGGCGATGAGCGACCACAAGATCGCGGCCATCGATCTCGTGGTGGTGAACCTCTATCCGTTCGAGGCGACGGTGGCGCGCGGCGCGGACTTCGCGACCTGCATCGAGAACATCGACATCGGCGGACCGGCGCTGATCCGTGCCTCGGCCAAGAACCACGACTTCGTCACGGTGGTCGTCGATCCCGGCGACTACGGCTCGGTGATCGAGGAACTCAAGGCGCACAAGGGCGCCACGACCTTGAAGCTGCGCCGCCATCTCGCGGCCAAGGCCTATGCGCGCACGGCGGCCTACGATTCGGCGATCGCCACCTGGTTCGCGCGCCAGGAGGGCGATGTCTTCCCCGAGAGCCTGACCATCGCCGCCACGCGCGTGCAAAGGCTGCGCTATGGCGAGAACCCGCACCAGCAGGCCGCATTCTATTCCGACGGCAGCAAGCGGCCGGGCCTCGCGACCGCGCGCATGGTCCAGGGCAAGGAGCTTTCCTACAACAACATCAACGACACCGAGGCCGCCTACGAATGCGTGGCCGAGTTCGCCGAGCCCGCCGTCGTGGTGATCAAGCACGCCAACCCCTGCGGCGTCGCCATCGGCCGGGATCAGCACAGCGCCTATCTCAAGGCCTATGAGTGCGATCCCATCTCGATCTATGGCGGCATCGTCGCGGTCAACCGCACGCTCGAAGCCGTCACCGCGACCGATCTCGCCAGGCGCTTCCTCGAAGTGGTGATCGCGCCCGATGCCACGCCGGAGGCGCTGGAGATCCTGGCGCGACGCAGGGATGTGCGCGTGCTGCTGGCGGGAACCCTGCCCGATCCCGACGCGCCGGGCATGACCTTGAAGAGCGTGGCCGGCGGCTATCTCTTCCAGAGCCGCGACAACGGCCGGCTGAAGAAGAGCGACCTCAAGGTCGTGACCAGGCGTGCGCCGACGGAGCAGGAGCTGAGCGATCTCCTGTTCGCCTTCACCGTGTGCAAACACGTGAAGAGCAACGCCATCGTCTACGCCAAGGACGGCGCCACGGTCGGTGTCGGCGCGGGCCAGATGAACCGTCGCGATTCCTCACGCATCGCCGCCATGCGCGCGGCCGAGGCGGGCGAGATCGCCAAGAAGCCCGAGAGCCCGGCAATCGGCAGTGTCGTCGCCTCGGACGCTTTCTTCCCTTTCGCCGACGGCCTGCTGGCCGCGGTCGAGGCGGGCGCCACCGCCGTGATCCAGCCCGGCGGCTCGATGCGCGACAACGAGGTCATCGAGGCCGCCGACAAGGCGGGCCTCGCCATGGTCTTCACGGGGATGCGCCACTTCCGGCACTGAGCAAAACGGGGCCCCCTAGGAGCCCCGTTCTGTCGCCGATGTCTTGTTTTGTCGATCAGGTCAGACGAGCTCAGGCTCGCGCACCGCGATCGGTTCCGCGGTCGTGGATTCGATGTGAGGGGGCGAAGGAAGCTCGGCGCCGAAGGTCATCACGACCGCCGACAGGCCGACATCGAGGCGCTGCAGCAGCACCTCGGCACCGTTGGAGAAACGCACACCGTCCTTGTAGCCGTAGGCGACGTTCTCGAGGCGGATCATGACGACCTCCTCGACCGCGCCAACGCCATGCTCTTGCTGTGTCGCCTCGCCGATGCCTTCGAGCAGCAGCTTGGACTCGGCGGGAATGCAGACGGCCGTCTCGCAGACGGTGCCGCTGGCAAATCCCATGGAGCCGCTGGCGAAGCGCCCGAGATTGAGCTTTTCGCCGACGGCGGCTGGTCGTGACTGATAGGCCTCGAGTGAATAGTCACACATTGCGACCTCCATACTTTGACTGGGTCTCGACTCTCCTTGTGCAGGCATGCTCCGTGGGGAATTCCACGGTCTGCCCTGCGGAATAAACTCGCAAAAACCGTACCTGAATTGTGGCCATGTCTGTGGGTAGGCAGGTCAGCAGCCCTGACCTACCAGGTCAGGTCCCGACGGTCAGGCGGGGCGAGGCTGGCTGGTCGCGAGCCAGATGCCGGCGAAGACCGCGACCAGGCCCAGCACCAGGTTGAGCGTGATCGGCTCGCCGACCAGCTGGTTGGCGAGGAGCGCCGCCGCAATGGGATTGACCGTCATGGTGTTGGCGACCCTCGTCGGCGAGGCGCGCTGGAGCGCCATCACCCAGAGGATGAAGGCGAGCGCTCCGCCCGCCACGCCGAGATAGAGGCCGGCCATCCAGTGCGCCGTGTCGAAGCTTGCCAGCACGGCCACGCGGCCGGTCGCGACACCCGCGATCACGAGCGCGAGCGCGCCCGAGCCCATGCCGACGGCCAGAAAGCCCAACGCACTCGAGCGCTGGATGAAGGGACGCGAGAGCACGTTGTAGAAGGCCATGCAGAGCACGGCGCCGGTCATGATGAGCTCGCCCTTCCACGCGCCCTCGGGTGCCGAAGAAAGGCCCGCGGCGAGGGCGGCGAACACGCCCGCCACGGCGATGCAGACGCCGCCCGTCTTGCGCGGCGTGAGAGATTCGATTCCGAGCAGGGCGCCGACGACCATCGTCTGCAGCGGCAGGGTGGAGAGGGCGAGGCTCGCGCGCGCCGCCGTCGTGTAGCCGACGGCGACGTTGTAGAAGATGAAGAACAGGCCATAGAAGCAGAAGCCCAGTCCCGCGACGCCCGGCCAGTCGGCGTGCGCCGGCCAGCGCACGCGCATCAGCAGCGCCACCGGCAGCACGCAGAGAAAGCCGATGCCCCAACGCAGGATGGCCATGGTCAGCGGATCGGCCGCGCCCACGAGATAGCGCGTGACTGCCGCCGCCGTGCCGCCGAGGCTGCTCGACACGATGGCAATGAAGACGCCCAGCCCTTCGTTCATGGCGGCATCTTCGCGATCGATGAACCCGTTTCCATTACCTGTTGGATAGTTGCGACACCCCGACCTTGAAGGCGCGCGGCAGGATCGAGACGTCGAGCGGCAACCGGCCCACGGTCTCGCCGTCGACGTCGACCAGCGTCTCCACGGCCGACTCGAAGCGGAAGGTCGTGCCGCGGCTCGTGCGCACCTTGGGATGATGCACGTGGCCGCCGGAATAGACCTTGGGCAGCACGGTCGTCAGCATGGCCCAGGGCGTGATGTCGCCCATCTCGATCAGGTCGAGCACACCGTCGTCGAAGCGCGCGCCCGGCATCAGCTTCATGCCGCCGCCGCCATTCTCGGTATTGGCGACCATGGCCGTGAAGATCGGCCGCGGGCCCTGCGCCGCGCCATCGACCGCGATCGAGACGGCGCGGTTGCGGTAGCCCAGCGTCACCGGAACGGTCATCAGGAGATAGGCGATGTCTCCCAGCTTCTTGACCCAGCGCGACTGCGAGGTGCGATGGCTGATGGTCGCCGCCGCGCCCAGCGAGACGATGAGATAGCCGAAGCGCTCGACCGGCCGGCCGTCGAGGCCCGCGCAACGCACGCGCATGAGATCGATGGCGCGGGTCGCTGTGCTGGCGGCATCGTCGTAGGCAAGGCTCGGTTCGCGCAGATGGCCGAGCGCGCGGCAGAGCTCGTTGGCGGTGCCGGCGGGAATGGGGCAGAGGACCGTGTCCGTCTCGATCAATCGGCCCGACGGATCGAGCAGGCCGTTCAGCACCTCGTTCACCGTGCCGTCGCCGCCCACCGCCACGAAGCGGCGCGCACCCTGGCGCAACGCCGCACGAGCGAGGTCGCTCGCATGGCCGGGCGCCGTCGTGAACTGCGGCCGGAACGGACCGAGGCGCGCGGTGAGCTCGCGCTCGATGGCCGGCCATCGCCTGGCCGCGCCGCCCTTGTGCGCGGCCGGATTGACGATGACGGCGACGCTCACAGCCTGGGCACCACCTTCTCGGAGAAGAGCCGGAAGCTCTCGCGGCTGAGCGGTGCGCACATCAAGTAGTTGAGGCCGATCTCCTCCTTCAGCCGCGCGATCTTGTCGAGGATCGAGTCGGGCGTGCCGTGCAGGATGACGTTCTCGACGTAATACTGCGCCGGATCCTTGCCGTCGTAGGTGCGCTGCACGGGCGCGGCCTTGCGGTGCGGCTGCTGCGGGCCGGCGTAGGAATCGACGATCCATTGCGCGCCGCGCTTCGCGATCGCCTCGGCTTCGCTCTCGGTCGCCGCCAGCGCCACCAGCCGCGCCATCGGGATATCGCGGCCGGCATACGAGAAGCCAGCCTCGACAAGTCTCTCTTCATAGAGGCGGCGCTTCTCGCCGATCTCCGTCATCGAGGCGTGCGGGTCCATCAGGATCGAATGGCCGCGGCTCGCCGCCCATTCGATGGCCGGCGGCGAGGTCGCGGCCATCCAGACCGGCGGATGCGGCTTCTGCAGCGGCTTGGGCAGCAGCTCGATATCCTCGACCGCGAAGTGCTTGCCCTGGAAGGAGAAGCGCTCCTCGGTCCACGACTTCAGCACGATCTCGACGGCCTCGCGGAAGCGGTCGGCGCTTTCTTCGGGCGGCACGCCGAAGGCGCGGAACTCGAGATGCGAGAAGCCGCGGCCGGCCCCCCAGTTCACCCGGCCGTTCGACAGGTGATCGAGCAGCGCGACTTCTTCGGCGAGCCGCAGCGGATGATAGAGCGCGGCCAGCGACACCGCCGTGCCGATGCGCAGCCGCTTGGTGCGGGCCGCCGCCATCACGCCGATCATGTGCACCGAGGGGCAGACGCTGAAGGTCGAGAAGTGATGCTCGGCGAGCCAGACGGCGTCGAAGCCGGTCTTGTCCATGATCTCGATGCGCTCGAGGGCGCGGGCGTAGACCTCTTCCAGCGGCCCGTGCCGGCCGGGCCAGCTGAAGAACTGCAGGACGCCTGTTTTCATGGCGGGTTCATGCTCCTCCCGCCGACAGGCTTACCGTCAGGCCAGCGCGTCGTCGAGGGCGCCGCCCAGGCGATCGACGATCTCGTCGATCTGGTTCGCGTTGACGATGAAGGGCGGCGCCAGCAGCACGTGATCGCCGCGCTGGCCGTCGATCGTGCCGCCCATGGGATAGACCATCAGCCCGCGCGCCATGGCGGCCTTCTTGACCTTGGCATTGAGCTTCAGCGCGGGATCGAATGGCGTCTTGCTCATGCGGTCCTCGACCAGCTCGATCGCTTGGAACAGGCCGCGGCCACGGATATCGCCGACATGCGCATGGTTGCCGAAGCGCTCGCCGAGCCGCCGGCGCAGGAGCGCGCCCATGTCGCGCACATTGGCCAAAAGATTGTCGCGCTGGATCGTCTCCTGCACGGCGAGGCCTGCGGCGCAGGCCAGCGGATGGGCCATGTAGGTGTGGCCGTGCTGGAAGAAGCCGCTGCCGTCCGCGAAGGTGTCGTAGATCTTCTTCGAGAGCAGCGTGGCGCCGATCGGCTCGTAGCCGCCGCCCAGCCCCTTGGCGATGGTCATGAGGTCGGGCGCAATGCCTTCCTGCTCGCAGGCATGCAGCGTGCCGGTGCGGCCCATGCCGCACATCACCTCGTCGAGGATCAGCAGCACGCCGTACTTGTCGCAGATCTCGCGGATACGCTTGAAGTAGCCCTTGGCCGGCGGCACGGCGCCGGCCGTGGCGCCCACCACGGTCTCGGCGATGAAGGCCATCACGGTCTCCGCGCCGAGCTCGAGGATCTTCTTCTCCAGCGCATCGGCGGCGCGGCGGCCATAGGCCTCCTCGCTCTCGCCCGGCTCCTGGAAGCGGTAGGCGAAGCAGGGATCGATGTGATGCGTCTGGATCAGGAGAGGCGCGAATTGGGCGCGGCGCCATTCGTTGCCGCCGGCGGCGAGCGCGCCCAGCGTGTTGCCGTGATAGCTCTGGCGGCGGGCGATGATGTTGCGCCGCTTGGTCTCGCCGCGCTCGGTGAAGTATTGCCGCGCCATCTTGATCGCCGCCTCGACCGCCTCCGATCCGCCGCTCACCAGATAGACGTGGCTGAGGCCCGCCGGCGCCGAGGCGATCAGCTTGTCGGCGAGCTTCTCGGCGATCTCGGTGGTGAAGAAGCTGGTATGGGCATAGGCAAGCTTGTCGATCTGCTCGTGCAGGGCTGCGTTCACCGCAGGATGGCCGTGGCCCAGGCACGAGACGGCAGCGCCGCCCGAAGCGTCGAGATAGCGCCTGCCCGTGCTGTCGATCAGCTCGATGCCCGCGCCGCCCGCGGCGACGGGCAGCGCGGCGGCGATGGAGCGGTGCAGGATGTGGGTCATGAATTTCCTTTTGCGCCACGGCGCGGCAGATGGACTCCGAAGGCCGAGAGCTGCGCCTCGGTCCGGGTGAGGGCATCGAGCGCCTTCTGGCCGGAGCGGCCGGCCACGAGCGCGGCCAGGATCTCCGCCACGGCGAGAAGCGGCGTCACGGCGTGGAAGAAGGAGGGGCTGTCGGTCGCCACGATGATCGTCGTCGAGGCGAGCGGCGCGAGCGGCGAGACTTCCGAATCGGTCAGCGCCACGATCGACACGCCCTGCGCGGCGGCGTAGCGCGCGCCCTCGACGGTGGCGCGGGCATAGGGCTCGATGCTCGCGGCCAGCACCACGTCGCCGCGGCCGGCGTCGCGGAGGGCATCGAGGCCCGTGCCGCCGGCATCGTCGAGCATCACGGTCTTGTCGCCCAGAAGCGACAGCATGTAGTGGAAGTGCCAGGCGGCGGCGTGGCTGGCGCGCAGGCCGAGGCAATAGACACGGCGCGCGCGGTGCAGGCGCTGCGCGGCATCGACCAGGCGCTCGAGCGAGGCGGGCTCGGCGAGGCGCGCGATCTGGCGGCTGAGATTCTGCGCCATGTCGGCGGCCAGCGCCTTCTCGCCGCGCAGCTTCTGCGCCTCGACCTGGGCGCCCGCCTTGCCGGCAAAACCGAGCGTGCCCTCGCGCATCGCCCCGGCATAGAGCGCCCGCACCTCGTCGTAGCCTTCCAGGCCGAGGCGCTTGGCGAGCCGCGTCATTGTCGCCGCCGGCACGCCGGCGCGCCGTGCCTGCTCGCGCATGGAGAGCAGCGCCACGTCGTCGGGACGATCGAGCAGGTAGCGCGCCGCGGTCTTGAGCTGCGGCGGCAGGTCGTCGAATACAGCGACGATCGGGCGGGCGAGCGGGCCGCTTTCCATCAGCGGCCCCCGCCTGCGGAGGCGATCAGCGCAGCGGCAGCGGATACATCAGCCCGCCCTGCGTCCAAAGGGCGTTGAGGCCGCGCGCGAACTTGAGCGGTGATCTCGAGCCCAGGTTCTGCTCGTAGCTCTCGCCGTAATTGCCGACCTGCGTGATGATCCAATAGGCCCAGGCCTCGTCCAGCCCGAGCGCCTTGCCATTGCCCGGTGTCACACCCAGCAGGCGCTGCACCGCAGGATCGTTGGAGCGCATCCGGTCCTCCGGGCTGCTGCTCGTTCTCGGGATGTCGCCCAGGATGCGCCGTACCTTGGGATCGTCGCTCTGCAGGAAATGACTGACCGTGCCGCGCGCGATGCCCAGCTCCTCGGCCTGCAGCATGGCGTATTGCGTCCAGCGCACCACGTCCAGCCAGGCTTCGTCGCCGCGCCGCACATAGGGGCCGAGCGGCTCCTTGGAGATGATCTCCGGCAGCATCATGTAGTCGGCGGTCTTGCCGCGCCGCACCAGCGAGGAGGCGAGCGCCGTCGAATCCTGCGTCACCCCGATGCAGCGGCTGGCGAGGAACGCGTCGTACATCTCGTCCTGGCTGTCGAACTCCACGGGCGTCACCAGCAGCCGCCGCGCACCGAACCAGGCATTCATGTTGGCCTGGTGCGTCGTTGCCTTCAGGACGCATACCTTGCCGCTGCGAAGATCGGTCAAGTTCTTCATGCCGAGCTTCTTCGGCACGACGAAGCCCTGGCCGTCGTAGTAGTTCGGCACGGCGAATTCCAGCCCGTCGGTCTCGCGCTGCAGCGTCATGGTCGAGTTGCTGGCCAGCATGTCGACACCGCCCGAGCGCAGCGTGGTGAAGCGCTCGGCCGGTTTCAGCGGCACGAACTTGACCTTGGTCGCATCGCCCAGCACCGCCGCCGCGACGGCACGGCAGAGATCGACGTCGAGCCCCTCCCATTCCTTCACGGCATTGATGAACGAAAAGCCCGGCAGCTCGCCGTTCACACCGCAGATCAGCTGGCCGCGCTTCTTGACGGCGTCCAGCGTCGGCTCGGCGCGCACCGGAACGCCGGACAGCAGCGCCCATGCCACGCATGCCAAAAGCAGCCTTGAGATGACGTGCATTACCCGCCCCCTGGGACAACCGCGCCCTCAATGGCCGAGAGCGTAAGCCGAGGGGACGGGCGTCGTCCATGCCTAGCGCAGCGGCAGCGGGTACATCAGCCCGCCTTTGTTCCACAGCGCGTTGACGCCGCGCTGCAGCTTGAGCGGCGAGCCCTGGCCGACATTGCGCTCGAAGCTCTCGCCATAATTGCCGATCTGCTTGACGATGTTGTAGGCCCACTTCTCGTCGAGGCCGAGCGCCTTGCCGTTGCCCTCCTTGACGCCGAGCAGCGTGAGCACCAGGGGCTCGGTCGATTTCAGCTGCTCGTCGACATTGGCCTGGGTCACGCCCTTCTCCTCGGCCTCGAGCATGGCGTAGAGCGACCAGCGCACGACGGTCGCCCATTGGTCATCGCCCCGGCGGACGAAGGGGCCCAGCGGCTCCTTGGAGATCAGCTCGGGCAGCACCATGTAGTCGGCGCTCTTCTTGCGCGTCGCCAGCGCCGAGGCGAGCGCCGAGGAGTCCTGGGTCATGGCATCGCAGCGGCCGCCGAAGAAGGCGTCGTACATGACATCCTGGCTCTCGTAGACGACCGGCTTGATCTGGAGATTCCGGCTGCGGAAGTAGCCCGCCATGTTGGCTTCGTGCGTCGTGCCCTGGGCCACGCAGATCGTGGCGCCGCCCAGCTCCTTGAGCTCCTTCACGCCCGCCTTCTTGGCGACCATGAAGCCCTGGCCGTCGTAGAAGTTGACGCCGGTGAACTGGATGCCGAGGCCGGCGTCGCGCTGCAAGGTGATCGTCGAGTTGCGCACCAGCATGTCGATCTCGCCCGACTGCAGCGCCGTGAAGCGTTGCTGGGCCGAGAGCGGCGTCAGCTTGATCTTGGTCGCATCGCCC
>Ga0335083_10002443_pt1 | contig 24504 bp, 25 predicted proteins | sample Lox_Sample_42_FD_206716 | JGI IMG/M metagenome (GOLD analysis project Ga0335083, IMG submission 206716) | Soil microbial communities from Loxahatchee National Wildlife Refuge, Florida, United States - Lox_Sample_4.2 | ecosystem: Environmental > Terrestrial > Soil > Wetlands | place: USA...
TCGAGGGAGCGATCCCAACCGCCTCCGCGAGCGCGTTGTTGGTGACCCTGGCATCCCCGTGCAACAAGCTCAGGATTCTGCGGTCCACCGCATCAAGATCGGCCGGCCGAAGATCCTTCGGCGAGTCATCCAACGGACCCCCAAATTCCGATGACATAACCGTCATACACGGAGTCTATAGAATATTCATCAGCATCTTTGCCTGTGACCCGAACTTTCTTCACAATTGACGGTATGCGGGTGGGCATTCCGACCGAGACCAAGAACAACGAATTCCGCGTCGCCATCACTCCGGCGGGCGTCGCCGAATTGGCGCGCCGCGGGCACGAGGTGCTCATCCAGTCCGGCGCCGGCGAAGGCTCGGCGATCGATGATGCGGACTTCAAGGCCGCGGGCGCTCAAGTGATCACCACCGCTGGACAGGTGTGGTCCGACGCCGACCTGTTGCTCAAGGTCAAGGAACCGATGCCGGCCGAATATGCCCTGCTGCGGCGTGGCCAGACCCTGTTCACGTTCCTGCATCTGGCCGCGTCGCGAGCATGCACCGATGCGTTATTGGCCTCCGGCACCACCTCGATCGCGTACGAGACCGTGCAGACCGCCGACGGCGCGCTCCCCTTGCTGGCGCCGATGAGCGAGGTTGCCGGTCGGCTCTCCGCGCAGGTCGGGGCCTACCACCTGATGCGCACGCACGGGGGCCGGGGCCTGCTGATGGGTGGGGTTCCGGGCGTCGAACCAGCCACGGTCGTGGTGATCGGAGGCGGTACCGCCGGCTACAACGCCGCGCGGGTGGCCCGCGGAATGGGCGCCGACGTCACGGTGTTCGACGTCAACATCAACAGGCTTCGGGACCTCGACACCCTGTTCCGCACCCGCTACTCGTCGGCCTACGAACTCGAGGACGCGGTCAAACGCGCCGATCTGGTGATCGGGGCGGTGCTGGTGCCGGGCGCCAAAGCACCCACCCTTGTCCCGAATTCGCTCGTCGCACACATGAAGTCAGGCGCGGTGCTGGTAGACATCGCCATCGATCAGGGCGGCTGCTTCGAGGACTCGCGGCCGACCACGCATGACGACCCGACGTTCGCCGTGCACGAGACCCTGTTCTACTGCGTGGCGAACATGCCCAGCGCGGTGCCCAGGACGTCGACCTTCGCGCTGACCAACGCGACGATGCCCTACGTGCTCGAGTTGGCCGAGGGCGGCTGGCAAGCCGCGTGCCGGTCGGATCCTGCTCTGGCAAAAGGGCTTTCGACGCACGACGGTGCGTTGCTGTCCGAACGGGTGGCCACCGACTTGAGTCTGCCGTTCACCGCGCCGGCCGACGTGCTGGCCTGAGATTGCCTGGCCGTCCCGACACGGTAGCTTCAGCGGCGTGATTACCGGGGCCTTCCTCGCCGAATCGGCTTCGGCGGTGGATAACAAGCTCGATGTTAAGGGCGGGGTGCTGGCCAGATTCGTGGTCGGGCCCGACCGGTCAGCCGCATTCGTGCTGGTGGTGCTGACGCAGGCCGAGACCGCAATCCGGACCGACGCATCGGGGTGGAGATCCTGTCGCCGGACGGCGACGAGCCGCGAAGCATCACCTTCGAGCTTCCCGACGCCGCCGCCGGCGGGGAGATCGGCTTCGCTTTCTACCCGATCGAGATAGCCCTGCCGGTCGACGGCCGATGGGTGATTGTGGTGACCGGCGGCGCCGGGGCGATATCGCTTCCCCTGCTGGTGAGCGGCTGACCCGGCGCGCTAATCGGTCGCCGCGAGACTCGCGACGATGTCGCTCGCCGGCCCGGTGCGTGCCTGCCGAAACGCCGTGCCCGCCCAGAGGTTGGTCCCGTTCGGGTCATCCACCTCGACCGCGGCGGCCCGTATCGGCGCCGTCATGTGGTTGACCTCGGGATAGCCCAGCGGCGCAACCCGGTCCAGCAGGCGGGTGAACCGGTTTTCCAGGCCACGCCCGTAGCGGCCGGAGAACACCCTGGTGACCAGCGTTTGAGTGAATTCGGGGTGTTTTAGGGCGGCGCGATGCGTGGGGTTGGTGCCGGCTTCGTCGGCCAGCAGCAGCGCGGTACCGACCTGTGCCGCCACGGCTCCTCTGCGCAGCACGCCCGCGACGTCTTCGGCGGTTGCCAGGCCACCCGCCGCAACCAACGCAACATCGCGGTGGGCCCTGCCGATCCGGTCGATCAGCTGGTACAGCGACTCGGTACCGGGCTCCATGTCCGGCGCGAACGTGCCGCGATGCCCCCCGGCATCGGGACCCTGGACGATCAGGCTGTCCGCACCGGCAGCGAGGGCCACCCCGGCCTCGTAAGCCGACGTCACCGTGACCATCACCAACAGACCCAGCGCGCTGAACCGCCGAACGACATCCGGCGGCGGCGCACCGAAGGTGAACGACACCAACTCCGGGCGCACGTCGGCCACCACCTCGAGTTTGCGGTGCCAGTCGTCGTCGTCGCCGAACTCGGGCCGGCCGACCTCGACGCCGTAGTGATCGGCGATGTCCTCGAGTTCCTCGGCGTAGTAGTCCAACTGGGCGAAGTCGGCGACACTGGGTTGCGGCACAAGCAGATTCACGCCCAGCGGGCCGGTGGTGGCCGCGCGCGCGGCGGCGATATCGGCGGCGAACTGCTCGGCGGTCAGGTACCCGGCGGCGAGGAAACCCAGCCCGCCCGCGTTGGACACCGCGGCGGCCAAGGCGGGGCTGCCCGGGCCTCCGGCCATCGGGGCACCGACGATGGGCACCGCGATGTCCCAGAAGCCGAGCACCATCGGGCTAGTCCGCCGACGGCGAGCGCCGGCACGGCGCGAGTGAGGAGGCGGACATTTGAGGCTACCCTACCATCGCCCGAAGTTGTTGTGGCAGCGATCGTTTCGAGCTATACGGGCCGAGAACGGCCCCGCCGTACCGCTTGCTCAGCAGCCGGCGGGCCACCGCGTTGACCTCCTCGACGGTGACCGCGTCGATTTGCCGCAGGGTGTGCTCGATGCTGCGGTGCATGCCGTAGTTCAATTCACTGCGGCCGATCCGGCTCATCCGGGAGCCGGAGTCCTCCAGGCCGAGGACCAGCCCGCCGCGCAACGAGCCCTTGGCGATCCGGCATTCCGACTCGGTGATGCCGTCGCGCGCCACCGCTTCGAGCACGTCGCCGGTCACCCGCATGACCTCAGGAAAACGCTCGGGCAGGCATGCGGCATACACCGACAGCGCGCCGGTGTCGGCGAACATGTCCAGCGCGGAGTACACCGAGTAGGCCAGTCCGCGGGACTCCCGAACCTCCTGGAACAGCCGCGAACTCAGCCCGCCGCCCAGCGCCGTGTGCAGCACCGACAGCGCCCAGCGATGCTCCCAGCCGCGCCCGGGCGTGCGCACGCCCAACGACACGTGGGTCTGCTCGGCGTCCCGCTTGCCCAGCGTCAATTGCGGGCCGCCGTTCACCCGACCGGCGCCCTTGCGGGGCGCGACGGGATGCCGCCCGCGGACCAGACGCGACCCGAAGTGCTCCCGCACCAGCGCGACCACCTGGTCGTGGTCGACATTGCCGGCCACCGCGACCACCATCCGCTCCGGTGTGTAGCGGCGCAGATGAAATGAGTTCAGCTGGGCTCGCGTCATGCCCGACACGGATTGCGATGTGCCGATCACCGGACGCCCGACCGGGTGGTCACCGAACAGCGCCGTCAGGAACATGTCCGACAGCGCGTCCTCGGGGTCGTCGTCGCGCATCGCGATTTCCTCGAGGACCACCGCGCGTTCCAGCTCGACATCGTCGGCGGCACAACAACCGTTGAGCACCACGTCGGCGACCAGGTCGACCGCGAGCGCCAGGTCGCTGTCGAGCACATGCGCGTAGTAACAGGTGTGCTCTTTGGACGTGAACGCGTTCAGTTCCCCGCCGACAGCGTCCATGGCCCGGGCGATATCGACAGCGGTGCGCGTCGGCGTCGACTTGAACAGCAGGTGCTCGAGGAAGTGGGCCGCCCCGGCCACCGTGGCGCCCTCGTCGCGCGATCCCACCGCCACCCAGACGCCGATGGACGCGGAGCGGACCGCGGGCAGGTGTTCAGTGACCACGCGCAGGCCGCCGGGCAGTGTGGTGCGGCACAGTCCCGGAGACGGCTTGACCGGCGGCTCTGCATGTTGCCGGCCCCGCCGCAGGGCGCTGCCACGGCCGGAGCGCGCCCCGGCCGTCGCGGGATCAGTTGCTCGCCGTGGCGGCATCGGCCGGCGCGGTCTCCGAAGGGGCTGCAGCGGCAGGAGCTGCGTCCGCGCTGTCTTCTTCGGCCACTAAGACCAGCGAGATCTTGCCGCGCTTGTCGATGTCGGCGATCTCCACCCGCAGCTTGTCGCCGACGTTGACGACGTCCTCGACCTTGGCGATACGCTTGCCCTTGCCCAGTTTGGAGATGTGCACCAAACCGTCGCGGCCGGGCAGCAGCGACACGAACGCACCGAAATCCGTTGTCTTGACCACAGTTCCGAGGAACCGCTCGCCGACCGTGGGCAGCTGCGGGTTGGCGATCGCGTTGATCCGGTCGATCGCGGCCTGCGCCGACGGCCCGTCGGTGGCCCCGACGAACACGGTGCCGTCGTCCTCGATCGAGATCTGCGCACCCGTCTCCTCGGTGATGGCGTTGATGACCTTGCCCTTGGGGCCGATCACCTCGCCGATCTTGTCCACCGGGACCTTGATGGTCGTCACCCGCGGCGCGTACGGGCTCATCTCGTCCGGCTTGTCGATGGCCTCCGCCATGACATCGAGAATCGTCAGGCGCGCATCCTTGGCCTGCGCGAGCGCACCCGCGAGCACCTTGGACGGGATGCCGTCGAGCTTGGTGTCCAACTGCAGCGCGGTGACGAAGTCCTTGGTGCCAGCGCACTTGAAGTCCATGTCGCCGAACGCGTCCTCGGCGCCCAGGATGTCGGTCAGGGTGACGAAGCGGGTCTCACCGTCGACCTCGTCGGACACCAGGCCCATCGCGATGCCGGCCACCGGCGCCTTGAGCGGCACCCCGGCGTTGAGCAGCGCCAGCGTGGACGCGCAGACCGACCCCATCGACGTAGATCCGTTGGAGCCCAGCGCTTCGGAGACCTGACGGATCGCGTAGGGGAATTCCTCAACGCTCGGCAACACCGGGATCAGGGCCCGCTCGGCCAGCGCGCCGTGCCCGATCTCGCGCCGCTTGGGCGAGCCGACCCGGCCGGTCTCACCGGTGGAGAACGGCGGGAAATTGTAGTGGTGCATGTACCGCTTGGAGGTTTCGGGCCCCAGCGAGTCGATCTGCTGGGCCATCTTGACCATGTCGAGCGTCGTGACACCCAGGATCTGGGTCTCGCCCCGCTCGAACAGCGCGCTGCCGTGCGCCCGCGGCACTACCGCGACCTCGGCGGACAACGCGCGGATGTCGGTGATGCCGCGGCCGTCGATGCGGAAGTGGTCGGTGAGGATGCGCTGGCGGACCAGCTTCTTGGTCAGCGAGCGGAACGCGGCGCTGACCTCTTTCTCCCTGCCCTCATAGGTGTCGGCGAGCCGCTCGAGGACCTGCGCCTTGAGCTCGTCGGTACGCGCGTCGCGCTCGGCCTTGCCGCTGATGGTCAGCGCCTTGGCCAACTCCTCGGTGGCCACCGAGGCGACCGAGTAGTACACGTCTTCCTGGTAGTCCGGGAACGTCGGGTACTCGCTGACGGGTTTGGCGGCCGCGTCGGCCAGCTCCTGCTGTGCGGTGCACAGCGCGGCGATGAACGGCTTGGCCGCCTCCAGGCCTTCGGCCACAACGGTTTCCGTCGGCGCCTGGGCGCCGCCCTCGACGAGCTCGATGACCCTGTCGGTCGCCTCGGCCTCGACCATCATGATCGCCACGTCTTTTTGGTCACCGCTGTCGACGATCCGGCCCGCCACGACCATGTCGAACACGGCCCGCTCGATCTGCTCGACGGTGGGGAAAGCCACCCAGGTGCCGTCGATGAGCGCCACCCGCACGCCCCCGATGGGGCCGGAGAACGGCAGGCCGCTCAGCTGGGTGGAGGTCGACGCGGCGTTGATCGCCAGCACGTCGTAAAGGTCGTTGGGGTCCAGACTCAGGATCGTGACCACGATCTGGATCTCGTTGCGCAGGCCGTCGACGAACGACGGGCGCAGCGGGCGGTCGATAAGCCGGCAGGTCAGGATCGCGTCGGTGGACGGACGGCCCTCGCGGCGGAAGAACGAGCCGGGGATGCGCCCGGCCGCGTACATCCGCTCCTCGACGTCGACCGTCAGCGGGAAGAAGTCGAAGTGCTCTTTAGGGTTCTTGCTGGCGGTGGTCGCCGACAGCAGCATGTTCTCGTCGTCCAAGTAGGCGACCACAGAGCCGGCGGCCTGCAGGGCCAGACGGCCCGTCTCGAAACGGATGGTGCGGGTGCCGAAGCTCCCGTTGTCGATGGTGGCGGTCGCCTCGAACACGCCCTCTTCAATTTCAGCTACAGGCATAGGTGTCCGTATGGCCTCTCTGCGTTATTGATCTTTTTCGCGGCATCACGCGAAGCTGGCAAAGAGTCTGAATGCGGCTACGGCCATCGATCGAAGCGGCCGACCTGCCCCAGATCCGGGGAGCCCGGCAGCCACTACCGAAGACCGCCCGATGCAGACCGGGCTGCTCCCACAGTGACAACGCTGGAACGGCACACGCGGATCTGCGCGAACCGCACCGTTTGCCCGGACCTAGACGGTCCAAACGACCCCACTCTACACGGGCTAACCTGCAGGTCTAGCAGGCCTCCGGGGCAACGCCCGCGTCAGCGGCGCAGACCCAGCCGCTCGATCAGCGAGCGGTAGCGCTCCACGTCGATCTGGGAGATGTACTTGATCAGCCGGCGCCGCCGACCGACCAGCAGCAGCAACCCGCGCCGCGAGTGGTGGTCATGCTTGTGCACCTTGAGATGCTCGGTCAGGTCGGCGATCCGCTTGGTCAGCAGCGCGATCTGCGCTTCGGGGGACCCGGTGTCGGTGTCATGCAGGCCGTACTGGCTCAGAATTTCTTTCTTCTGCTCGGCTGTCAGCGCCACGAAAATATCTCCATCAATCGGTCCGCGATCAGGAAATTCAAAGCGCGGCCACCGCGAACCGCAGCACGCGCCGATGTCGTCCGGCAGTTTAGCAGCGCAATATGGACCGGCGTTAACCCGCAGAGAGCAAGGCTCGCGTCCGCTCGGTGTCCTTGGCGATCTCGGCCACCAGACCGCGCACCGAGTCGAACTTGCGCTGCCCGCGGATGCGCGCGACGAAGTCCAGCGCCACATGCTGCCCGTACAGGTCGGCGTCGGTGTCCAGGACGAACGCCTCGACGGTGCGGGTGCGCCCGGAGAAGGTCGGGTTGGTGCCGACGGACACCGCTGCCTGATAGCGCTCACCGGGGATGACGGTGCCGGTCGCCGGCCCATGCCCGAGCACGGTGAACCAGGCCGCGTACACGCCGTCAGCCGGGATCGCCGAGTACATCGGCGGCGCCACGTTCGCGGTGGGAAAGCCCAGCTGGGCGCCTCTCCCGTGGCCCCGGACCACGACGCCCTCGACGCGGTGCGGGCGACCGAGTGCCTCGCTCGCGGCCATCACGTCGCCGGCGTCGACGCAGGAGCGGATGTAGGTGGAGGAGAACGTCACGGTCTCGTTGCTGTGCTGTTCGGACAACAGCGACATCGACTCCACCGCGAACCCGAATCGCTCGCCGGCCTTGCGCAGGGTGTGGACGTTGCCGGCGGCTTTCTTGCCGAAGGTGAAGTTCTCGCCGACCACCACCTCGACCACATGCAGGTTCTCGACCAGCAATTCGTGGACGTAGCGCTCGGGCGTGAGCTTCATGAAATCGGTCGTGAACGGCATCACCAGGAACACATCGATGCCCAGCTCCTCGACGAGCTCGGCGCGATGGGTGAGCGTGGTCAGCTGCGCCGGATGACTACCGGGATAGACCACTTCCATCGGGTGCGGGTCGAACGTCATCAGGACCGTCGGCACGTTGCGGGCGCGCCCGGCTTTGACCGCGTGCGCAATCAATTCGGCATGGCCGCGATGTACGCCGTCGAACACCCCGATGGTGAGTACGCATCTGCCCCAGTCCGTGGGGATCTCGTCCTGGCCGCGCCACCGCTGCACGATCGCAAGCCTACGGGTAGAGCCCCTTGCCCTTAAACTCTGTTGTTGTGAGGGCTGACGAAGAGCCTGGTGGGCTCACCGCGGTTGGCCAGGATTATTTGAAGGTCATCTGGACTGCGCAGGAGTGGTCTCCCGAGGGGGCTCCGCACAAGGTCAGCACCAAGATGCTGGCCGAGAAGATCGGGGTGTCCGCCAGCACCGCCTCGGAGTCGATCCGCAAACTCGCCGAACAGGGCCTGGTCGACCACGAGAAGTACGGCGCGGTGACCTTGACCGAGGCGGGGCGGCGAGCGGCGCTGGCGATGGTGCGCCGGCACCGGCTGCTGGAGACCTTCCTGGTCAACGAACTCGGCTACGGCTGGGACGAGGTGCACGACGAGGCCGAGGTGCTCGAGCACGCCGTCTCGGATCGCCTGATGGCCCGCATCGACGCCAAGCTGGGGTTCCCGCACCGCGACCCGCACGGTGACCCGATCCCGGCGACGGACGGCCACGTGCCGACGCCGCCGGCGCGTCAGCTGTGGGCCTGCGACGACGGGGACACCGGGACGGTGGCCCGCATCTCTGACGCCGACCCGGAGATGCTGCGCTATTTCGCCAGCGTCGGGATCAGCCTGGACTCGCAGTTCCGGGTGCTGACCCGCCGCGAATTCGCCGGCATGATCTCGGTGGCCATCGAGAAGGCCGACGGCGCCCAGACCACCGTCGAACTGGGCAGCCCGGCCGCGCGAGCGATCTGGGTGGTCGCTTAGTCACCGGCTTGCGCCCAGCCCTTCCGACCCGCTTCGCCGCGCTTGCGATCGCCGCTAGCGGCTCAGCAGGCCCTTGGCGATGTGGGTCACCTGGACCTCGTTGCTGCCGGCGTAGATCATCAGCGACTTCGCATCGCGGGCCAGCTGCTCCACCCGGTACTCGGCCATATATCCGTTGCCGCCGAACAACTGCACGGCATCCATCGCGACGTCGGTGGCGGCCTCCGACGAGTACAGCTTGATCGCGGATGCCTCCGCCAGGCCGATCGACTTGCCCTTCCGCTGGCGCTCGATGGTGGCAAACACCATGTTCTGCACGTTCATCCGGGCGATTTCCATCTTCGCCAGTTTCAGCTGGATCAGCTGGAATTGCCCGATGTTCTTTCCCCACAGCGTCCGAGTCTTCGCGTAGTCCACGCACAGCCGGTGGCATTCGTTGATGATGCCCAGCGCCATCATCGCGATGCCGATCCGTTCGGCGGCGAAGTTGTCGCGGGCGCTGTCGCGGCCGTCGACGTCGCTCCGCGAGTTCTCCCCCAGCAACCGGTCCGGGCCCAGCCGCACGTTGTCGAAGAACAGCTCACCGGTCGGCGAGGACATCATGCCCATCTTCTTGAACGGCTTGCCCTGCGTCAGACCCGGCATGCCGGAGTCGAGCACGAAGATGAGCACCGGCCGGTTCCGCTTGTCCACGGATGGATCGCCCTCGTCCAGTTTGGCGTAGACGATCAGGACATCGGCGTAGGGCCCGTTGGTGATGAAGGTCTTCTGGCCGTTGAGGATGTAGTCCTCACCGTCGCGCTTGACGTGAGTCTTCATGCCGCCGAACGCATCCGAGCCGGAGTCCGGCTCGGTGATGGCCCAGGCCGCGATCTTCTTCAGCGTCATCAGGTCGGGCAACCAGCGTTCCTTCTGGTCCAGCGTGCCACGGCTCATGATGGTCGCCGCACCCAAGCCGATGCTGACCGTCGCGGTGCTCAGCGCTCCGATGCTGACCCGGGACAGCTCGGACACCAGCACCGCCATCATCGACGCCTGGGCGCCGCCCCCCAAACCGCCTGCGTCGTCCTGCTTTTCGCCGTCGTCCGGCTCAGGCTTTCCGTCCTGTCTGGCGCGTTCGCGAGCCAGCATCTTCTTGACCGATTCGGCCCCCATCGTGTCGAGACCAAACTGGCTGTACAGCTTCCGCATGATCGGATAAGGGGACAGCTCGCCGGTTTCCAGTTCGTCCAGGTGCGGGCGGATCTCCTTGTCAACGAATTGACGAACCGCGTCCCGAACCATCAGGTCGGTGTCGGACCACTCGATCATCGTTCAGCGTTCGGCACGCTGGTAAGCGGTGACGACGGCGGCGCCACCCAGCCCGATGTTGTGCTGCAGCGCGGCGGTGACGTTGTCGACCTGGCGCTTGTCGGCGGTGCCGCGCAATTGCCAGGTCAGCTCCGAACACTGCGCCAACCCGGTCGCGCCCAGCGGGTGGCCCTTCGAGATCAGCCCGCCGGACGGGTTCACCACCCAGCGTCCGCCATACGTGGTCTGGTTGTCGTCGATCAACTTGGGCGCCTCGCCGTCGCCGCACAGGCCCAGGGCTTCGTAGAGCAGCAGCTCGTTGGCGGAGAAGCAGTCGTGCAGCTCGATCACCTGGAAGTCCTCGGGGCCGAGCCCGGACTGGTCGTAGACCCGTTGGGCGGCTTGCACATTCATGTCGTGGCCGATGATGTTGCGGGCACTGCCGTCGAAGGTGGATCCGAAGTCGGTGGTCATCGCCTGCCCGACGATCTCCACCGCCTGCCCGGCCAGGTTGTGCTCGGCCACGTAGTCCTCACTGGCCAGCACCACCGCGGCCGAGCCGTCGGAGGTGGGCGAGCACTGCAGTTTGGTGAGCGGGTCGGAGATCATCTTCGCGGCCAGGATGTCGTCGAGGGTGTACTCCTCCTGGAACTGCGCGTAGGGGTTGTTGACCGAGTGCTTGTGGTTCTTCAAACCGATCTTGGCGAAGTGCTCCGCGGTGGTGCCGTACTTCTTCATGTGCTCGCGGCCGGCCGCCCCGAACATCCACGGCGCCACCGGAAAAGCGAACTCGTCGATCGCGGCCAACGCCTGGACATGCTTGCCCAGCGGCGACTCCCGGTCGGTGGCGCCGCCGGCCAATGCGCCGGGCTGCATCTTCTCGAAGCCCAGCGCCAGCACGCAGTCGGCCAGCCCGCCGCGGATGGCCTGCGCGCCCAGAAACAGCGCTGTGGACCCGGTCGAACAGTTGTTGTTGACGTTGACGATCGGGATGCCGGTCATGCCGAGCTCGTAGAGCGCGCGCTGCCCGGAGGTGGAGTCTCCCGAGCAGTAGCCGACGTAGCCGTGCTCGATCTCGGTGTAGTCGACCCCGGCGTCCTGCAGCGCGTTGGTGCCGGACTCCTTGGCCATCTGCGGATAGTCCCAGCCTTCCCGGCGACCCGGCTTCTCGAACTTCGTCATACCCACGCCGACGACGTAAACCTTGTTGGAACCGTTCTTGGACATGACACCCCTTCGTGGACCATCGAGAAACCTGGCCCCAGTGTGCAACCTGGTCACGCGCAGGGATCAACCGGGTCTCTTACTGTGACACCTACAGTGAGGCCGGGCACGCAGCCCGATGGCGGTCGTCAGCCGACGACCGCGTTCCGCTCGGACTGTCCTACGGGTTGTGCTGCATGACGCACTGCACAATCCCGTTGGCAAGGCGCGGCTCGTAGCCCATCTGCGTTACTTTCTGGGCTTCTCCGGCGGGGGGAACACCTGATTTGAGATCCTGCTCGACAACGCCCATGAGGTACGAATTCTTCAGGTCGGGGGCGTTCAGCGGGATTGGCGCCAGGTGTCCCACGCAGCGGCTGTAACCGTCGTAGTCAGCGTGAGCAGACGGTAACGCCGTCGGCATACTCGGGGCGATAAACAGGGCAGTGACGGCTGCGCCGGCAGCGGCAGCGACCTGGGTGATATGCATGGATGCGTGGATACCCACCGCCGGGGCAAATAATTCCTTCCAACAGCAAAAAGTGCGAATCTGTGTTCGCAGATCAGTTTTTAGCCCCGTACCGGCCTCAGAGATGGCTCGCGACGAAAGCTGCGGCCTGGCCGGGCATCCCGGACTGCAAGTAGGCATGGTGCGCCGGGGAGGACAGCTCGTCCGGCGAAGGCGGCGCCAGCGCCCCGCCCACAGAGCAAATCGGATCGCCGGGTGCACACAAGTCAATTGCCTTGGCCCCATACCAAGGGCTGATCTCGCTGATGGGCCCGCCGAGATATCTGCTCGCCGGATTCCCGAAGACGGCGACCGCGGCAACATGATCGGCCACGTCCGCCGGCAGCGACGAGGGGATGAAGCCCGCGACCGGTCCTCGAGCGATGGTGATCAGATCGATGACCATCGCGCCTTGGGAATCTCCACCCAGCACCAGCTTGGTGTTGGGACAGTTCGCAGCCATGGACTGAACGTGAGCGCTCGCGTCGCCGGCGCCGGCGGATGCGGACGGCGCGAAATCGTCGCTGGCTGGGTAGTTGACCGGATAGACACCGACGGACCGGCCGCCGACCTGCGAGCGCAGTGCGGTCAGAAACGCCGTCCCGACGCCACCGACACCGGGTGGCTCGTTGGTGGTGCGGGCGAACGTCACATCGACGTCGGGGCACGGAGCAGCGAATGCGGAGGGGGCGGTGGGGATCGGTGCGCTCAGCAGGGCGGCCCAGGTTGTCACCACTGCGGCACCCAGCACACGAGCGAACTGGCGCGCGTTCACGTCCCAATGCTGGCATATCGCGACGGAAGCGCCCAGATCGAGTAGCCGGTTACGCTAGGCCGCCCCGTGACGAGGTCGCAGCATTGCAAACATGATGCCGAGCACAGACACCGTTCCGCCGCAGCACCCGCAGGTGGGGACGAACCGGACACGGAGGCAATACCCGGGCGCCGGCAAAGCGGCGCTGATCGCGGCCGTCATCGTCGTCTTCGCGGTCGTCGGCGTGCTGGTCATCCGGGTCATAGCCAACCACGCGGGCAGCCAAACAGCCGCTCCCATCCCGGACATGTGGCAGAACGTCGACCCGAAGACCCGCGGCATCGTGCAGATCGACATCGCCGAGGTCCCGGACGGGCTGACCATCCACCCGTGGGGAGCCTGCCTGCCCACGCCATGCGATTGGGGCACCCAGCTGGTACATGTGCCACGCGGCGCAGCAACCTGGGACGTCCGCTGGTCCCCGTCGTTCGCTGTGGAAGACCAGCACTACACCCGCCTGCCGGACGGCAGGCTGAACGTCACGACCCACACGCACTTCACGGATGATTCGGGCCGCGCCGACTACGACTCCGACGAGGATTTCGCGCGGACCTGAGCCCCTCTAAAGCGTCGCTGGGCGGATAACCACCACCGGCTTGGTCCGCGGGCCGTCGTCGCGCAGCAGCGCAACCACCCGGCCGTCGGCCTCGCACGCGGCATAGACACCTTCGATACCGGCCGGCGAAAGCGCCCGGCCATGGCTGGTCGCCTCGGCTTCTGAGGCCGTCAGGTCGCGGCGCGGAAACATCAGCAGACAGGCTTCATCAAGGGTCAGGCTCAACCGGGGCCGCTCGGCCAGTTCGTCCAGCAAGCACGCCTGGTCCAGGTCGAAACGCCCGACCCGGGTGCGCCGCAGCGACGTCAGGTGCCCGCCGACACCCAGCGCCTCGCCTAGGTCGCGGGCCAGCGCGCGGATGTACGTTCCCGACGAGCAGTCGACCTCGACATCGAAGTCGACGAGCCGATCGTGAGCTCGCACCGCCAGCAGCTCGAACCGGTCGATGCGCACCGGCCGCGGGTGCAGTTCGACGGTGTGGCCCTCGCGGACCAGGCGATAGGCGCGGCGCCCGTCGACCTTGATCGCGCTGACCGCCGACGGCACCTGCTTGATGTCGCCGCGCAGCACGGCCATCGCCCGGGCGATATCCTCGGTTCTCACGTGCTCGGCCGAAATCGATTGCAGCAGTTCGCCTTCGGCGTCTTCGGTGGACGTGGCCTGACCCAGCCGAATAGTCGCGGCATACGACTTGGAGGCCGCCGTCAGCAGGCCCAGGATCTTGGTGGCGCGGTTGATCCCGATTACCAGCACGCCGGTGGCCATCGGGTCCAGCGTCCCCGCGTGCCCCACCCGGCGGGTGGAGAAGATGCGACGGCAGCGGCCCACCACGTCGTGGCTGGTCATGCCGGCCGGCTTGTCGACGACGACGATTCCGGGGTCGGTCATAGCACGATCGCGGTCAGCACCAGTCCGTGCTCGACCGACCAACGACCCGCGAGCGCCCGCAGCGGCGGACCCGACAGCGCCTCCGGATCGATCAGGATCCGGGAGACGAAGCGGCCGGCCGAACCGGGCGGATCGACCTCGAACGAGATGTGCGCATCCTCGAAACCCAGCCACCGTTTGGTCAGCGGAAACCACGCCTTGTACGTTGCCTCCTTGGCGCAGAACAGAATTCGATCCCAATGCAGGGCCGCCGGCATCTTGGCCGGTATTTCGCTGCGCTCCTCCGGCAGGCTGATCGCGTCCAGCACACCGCCGGGCAACACGTCGTGCGGCTCTGCGTCGATGCCCACCGAGCGCACCGCGTCGCGGCGCCCGACAACGGCGCCGCGGTAGCCGGTGCAGTGGGTGAGGCTGCCGACCACGCCGTCCGGCCAGCACGGCTCCCCCTTCTCGCCCTTCAGGATCGGCACCTTCAGGATCGGCACCGGCGGCACGCTGAGTTCACCCAGCGCGATCCGGGCGCAGTGCCGGGCGGTGATGAACTCGTTGCGCCGCTTGGCAACCGACTTGGCGATCAGCGGCTCCTCCTCGGGCAGCGGGGCCAGCTCGGGCGGGTCGGAGTACAACTCGGCGTACGCCAGATCAGACACCAGCGTGCCGGGTAGCACCGAGGACACCAGCGTGCTGGTGGTCATCGAGACTGCCGCTGCCGCAATCGTTCCCGGAACTGCGCGGCCTGCGCACGCATCTCGGGAGTGATCACGAAGTGACCGCCGAAGTCGTTGAGGTAGCCGGGCGCGTACTGCGGATCGGGCAATACCTGCCGCAGCCAGCTGTACGGCTTGCGGCGTCGCCACTCCCGCGGGTAGCCGACCGACACCTCCTCGAATCGCACATCGTCATACCAGGTGGTGCGCGGAATGTGTAAGTGGCCGTAAACCGAGCAGACGGCGTTGTAGCGGGTGTGCCAGTCGGCGGTCTTGGTGGTGCCGCACCACAGCGAGAACTCGGGATAGAACAACGCGTCGCAGGGCTCGCGCACCATCGGGAAGTGGTTGACCAGCACGGTCGGCGTCATCCAATCGAGCTGTTCGAGGCGGGCGCGGGTGCTGGCCAGCCGGTCGCGGCACCAAGCCTCGCGGGTGTGGTAGGGCTCCGGGGAGAGCAGGAACTCGTCGGTGGCCACCACATTGCGCTGCCGCGCGATGGCCAATCCCTCGGCTTTGGTCGTCGCACCCTCCGGCAGAAAGCTGTAGTCGTAGAGCAGGAACATCGGCACGATCGTGGCCGGGCCGCCGCGTTCGGTCCACACCGGGAACGGATGTTCGGGGGTGACCACGCCCATCTCGTCGCACATGTTGACCAGGTAGTCGTAGCGTGAACGACCGAAGATCTGCATCGGATCGCGGCTGGTGGTCCACAGCTCGTGGTTGCCGGGCACCCAGATCACCTTGGCGAACCGCCGCCGCAGCAGGTCCAGCGTCCAGCGGATCTCGTCGGTGCGTTCGCCGACGTCACCGGCCACGATCAGCCAATCGTCCGGCGATGACGGGCGCAGCGACTCGGCGACGGGCTTGTTCCCGGTGTGGCCGGTGTGCAGGTCGGACACGGCCCACAGCGTCGGCTGACCGCCGTGGGTCGATCCCTGCCCTGGTTCGTGACTGGCCACGATTAACCACCCTAACGAGCTAGCGCTGTGCAAGCCGAGCCAGAACAACTTCGGTTTCACTGTGACGGCGAGCAAGCGACTTGTATAGTCCGGGCAAAGGGACCGCCGATCGCAGGGGGTGTCGTGTTAACCAGGCTGCGTCTGATCGGGGCGTTCGGCGCGTTGATCACAGCGTTGGGAGTGGGCTGGCAGTGTGCTCCACCGGCGCCGACCGGGGGCGGCACCTACCAACTACGGTCCACCGCGCAACCTATGGAAACCACGATGAAGAGCCCCATCGTGGCAACCACCGACCCGAGCCCGTTCGACCCGTGTCAAGACCTTCCGATCGACGCGTTGCAGCGGCTCGGACTGGCGTTCACCCCGCCCGAGCGCGAAGACGGGCTGCGCTGCAAGCTCGACGCGGGCAACTACACGTTGGCCCTCGAGCCGATCATCTGGCGCACTTACGACCAGTCGTTGCCCGCTGACGCGCTCGAGACCGCGATCCAAGGGCACCGGGCCGCCCAGTACTGGGTGATGAAGCCGACCTATCACAACAGCTTCTGGTTCTTCTCCTGCATGATCGCGTTCAAGACCAGCTATGGGGTGCTGCAGCAGGCGCTGTACTTCTCGACGATCTACTCCAACCCCGAGCCCGACTGCATGCCCACCAACCTGCAGCGCGCCAACGACCTCGCCCCGCTGTACAAGTTCTGACTCGTCTTAACCTAGGTGTCGTGAGTACGACTTCCACCGCACAGCCGCGGCTGCGCAACGTGACCAGAGTCGGCGGCAATGCGGTCGGCGGACTGCTGGGACTGCCCCGGGCGACCACCCGTTACACCGTGAGTCGCGTCGGCGTACCGATGCGCGACGGGGTCCGGCTGGTGGCCGACCACTACGCGCCGATCACGTCGCATCCCGCGGGCACCCTGCTGGTCCGGGGACCCTACGGGCGCAGCTTTCCGTTCTCGCTGGTGTTCGGCCGGCTGTATGCCGCCCGCGGCTATCACGTGCTGCTGCAGAGCGTGCGCGGCACTTTCGGGTCGGGCGGAGAGTTCGAGCCGATGGTCAACGAGGCCGCCGACGGCGCCGACACGGTTGAGTGGCTGCGTGCGCAGCCCTGGTTCACCGGCCGGTTCGCCACCGTCGGGCTGTCGTATCTCGGCTTTACCCAGTGGGCGTTGCTGCAGGATCCGCCGCCCGAGCTCGCCGCGGCCGTCATCACCGTCGGGCCGCACGACTTCCGTGATTCGGTGTGGGGCACCGGCACATTCGCGGTCAACGACTTTCTTGGTTGGAGCAATCTGGTTTCCCATCAGGAAGACCCCGGGCGGCTGCGCACCGGTGTCCGCCAGCTGACCGCGCCACGAAAGGTGGCGCGCGCGGTCGGTGAGGTGCCGTTGGGGACGTCGGCCCGCGCCCTGCTCGGCACGAGCGCGCCGTGGTTCGAATCGTGGGTGGAACACACCGACGCCGACGATCCGTTCTGGGACCGGCTGCGCTTTCCCGACGCACTGGACCGCGTCGAGGTGCCGGTGCTGCTCCTCAGCGGCTGGCAAGACATCTTCCTGAGCCAGTCTTTGCACCAGTATCGGCATCTGCGCAACCGGGGCGTGGACGTCGCGCTCACCGTCGGGCCGTGGACGCACACCCAGATGCTCGGCAAGGGTCTGGCCACCAGCGCCCAAGAGTCGCTGGACTGGGTGGACGCCCATCTGGGGGGCGCACCGGCATTGCAACGCCCAAGCACGGTCCGCGTGTTCGTCAACAATCAAGGCTGGCGCCGCCTGCCGGACTGGCCGCCCGCGACCACCGATCATGTGCTGTACCTGCAGCCCGGTGGCCACCTCGGGGTGACCGCGCCGGCGACCGACGCGCCCCCGGCGACATTCCGCTACGACCCGTCGAACCCGACACCGATGATCGGCGGTCCCCTGCTGACACCGACCGGCGGCTACCGCAACGACAGCCGGCTGGCGTTGCGTCATGACGTGCTCAGCTTCACCGGCGCCACCCTCCCCCGCGACCTGTACGCCTACGGAAATCCCGTCATCGAGCTGGAGCACAGCGCCGACAACCCCAACGTCGACCTGTTCGTCCGGCTCAGCGAGGTCGACGCCAAGGGCCGTTCGCGCAATGTCAGCGACAGCTACCGGCGGTTGGACGGGCGGCAGCGGGTCCGCATCGAGCTCGACGCCATCGCGCACCGGTTCCCGGCCGGCTCGCGCATCCGCGTCCTGATCACCGGCAGTTGGTTCCCGCGCTACGCGCGCAACTTCGGCACCGACGAACCACTGCTGACCGGCCGGCAGCTGAAGCCGGCCACCCACGCCGTGCACTTCGGAAGCTCCCGGTTGGTGCTTCCGGTCGGCTCGCCGGATGCTTAACCGATGGCGTCGCGAACCCGGGCGGTGACGTGCGCTAGCGCGGCCTCGCCGTGTAACGGCGCCCCCAGAGCGGGCGTCACCGGGACCTGAACCCAGCTGGTACAGCCGGCGTAGTCCGGGGTGCGGATGATGCGGACCGGCTCGAGGAGCGGGATCGCCTGGACGATCAGCACGGCCAGCTTGTGCTTGGGCCGGAAGTCGAGTCGGTCGGCGCGCACCGACTCGGCGGTCCAGATGTGCAGGTCCTCGATTTCGGACAACCCATCCGGCCGGTTGACCGCAAGCGTGGCAACGACTTTGGCTGCGGCCCTCAGCGTCAGGTGGGTTTCGGTGCTGTCGGCGGCCGCCGCGGCCAGCAACTCGCGATGCTCGGGCCGTACTCGCTTCGCGTGGCTGTGCGCGACCGTCGGGAACAACAGGAACTCGGGGGCCGTGACCTCGAAGCGCTTCTCCCCGATGCCGCCCTTGCGCAGCAGGATGGTCTGCCGGCCATCAAGCAGGCCGTGCACCGCCGCGCTCCACTCCTTGAGCGCGGGCGTCTGCGTCATCTGGCCGCCAGGCGGCGCAGCGGCGGGACGGTCTTGGGGGGCTGGCGGCGTGGCGGCAGCGACTGCAGCAGCCGCGTCGTCGTCGCGGTGACCTCGGCGACCGCGAGCTCGAACGCCTCGGCATTGGCCGCCGACGGGTGGGTGATGCCGCTGACCTTGCGCACATACTGGCGCGACGCCGCCGCGATCTCCTCGGGCGTGGCCGACGGTTGCAACCCGCGCAGTTCGGTGATGTTCCGGCACATGGGTTCCACGATAGGCGCGGACGCCAGGCCGACGATTCCAAGATTCTTGCAAGATGATTGCGATACTTATGGCCATCTTCATATCTGTCATCGCGTAGCAGATGGGGTACCGCAATGTCGGGTGAGGGGGGCGGGACGCCGTTTGGGCGCTCCCGGCTGATCGAGGTGTAGGGCCGGGGCGGTGGCGCACGCATGACACCGACACCGACCGGATCGTGGCCCTCAAACTGCTGCCCGCGGGTCTGTCGGAGGACGACGACTTTCAGCGGCGCTTCCGCCGCGAAGCCCACGCCGCCGCCCGGTTGAACAGCCCGCACGTCATCCCGATCCATCACCATGGCGAGATCGACGGGCACCTGTATGTCGACATGCGCCTGGTCGAGGGCCGCGACCTGCACACCGTGTTGGCCGACGGGCCGCTGGAACCCGCCCGCGCGGTGCATATCATCGGGCAGGTCGCCGCGGCGTTGCAGGCCGCCCACGAGGTGGGTCTGCTGCACCGCGACATCAACCCGTTCCGTCTTGCCAATCGATCCAGGACTCGTATGGCAAATGTGGCTACCCCTCGAAACTGGTGGATTCGTGCGGATGCTGAGCCACTGCTTCGAGCAGCGCCGAGCGTGCTAGCAATGCCAGCAAACCTGCGCGTTGACGGTTTGCTCCGCACCGCCGTCAAGTCCTGCGCGCGCTGCGGCATGGTGGAGCTTGCGCGAGACGCCCGCGATGCCATCCGATAGGCACAAATACCACGACCCCAACAGTGCTAAGAAGGCCCCATGACCGACGACATCCTGCTGATCGACACCGACGACCGGGTTCGCACCCTGACGCTCAACCGGCCGCAGTCCCGCAACGCGCTGTCCTCGGCGCTGCGGGACCGGTTCTTCGGGGCGCTGACCGACGCCGAGGCCGACGACGACGTCGACGTCGTCATCGTCACCGGCGCCGACCCGGTGTTCTGCGCCGGACTGGACCTCAAAGAGCTGGGCGGGTCCTCGGCGCTGCCGGACATTTCGCCGCGCTGGCCACCGATGACCAAGCCGGTAATCGGCGCGATCAACGGCGCCGCGGTCACCGGTGGGCTGGAGATCGCGCTGTACTGCGACATCCTGATCGCGTCGGAGCAGGCGCGCTTCGCCGACACCCACGCCCGGGTCGGCCTGCTGCCCACCTGGGGCCTGAGTGTGCGGCTACCACAGAAGGTCGGGGTCGGCCTGGCCCGGCGGATGAGCATGACCGGCGACTACCTGTCCGCCGCCGACGCGCTGCGGGCCGGCCTGGTCACCGAGGTGGTGCCGCACGAGCAGCTACTGAGCACCGCGCGCCAGGTCGCCGCGACCATCGTCGGCAACAACCAGAACGCGGTACGGGCGTTGCTGGCGTCCTACCACCGCATCGACGAGTCACAGACCAGCGAGGGGCTGTGGTTGGAAGCCATGGCGGCCAAGCAATTCCGGACCAGCGGCGACGACATCGCCGCCAACCGTGAGGCCGTGCTGCAACGCGGACGCTCGCAGGTGCGCTGATCGAGCCGAAAATAATTCGCGAGCTTTCCCGACGTTTGCAGGCCATCATTGGTCTCTATGAAGCGAATCCACGGGCACAAGCTGCTCAACTTCGCCTCCGAGATCGACGACGGCACGATCGAACAGGCCAAGGAGACCGCCTCGATGCCGTTCGTGCATCCGCATGTGGCGCTGATGCCCGACGCGCACGTGGGCAAGGGCTCTGCGGTGGGCACGGTGATCCCGACGCTGGGTGCGGTGATTCCCGCCGCGGTGGGCGTGGACATCGGCTGCGGCATGATCGCCGCGCGGACCAAGTACACCCAGGACGACATCGCCGACCTGCCCCTAAGCAAGCTGCGCTCCTCCATCGAGTCAGCCATCCCGATGAGCAAGGGCGGTTACAACGACCGGTCCGACCGCTTCGACTTCACCGCGGGACGCCTCGAATCCCTGGCACACCAAGCGGAATCGAGCGGAGTCGACCTCAGTCACTCCCCCAACTGGCGCCTGCAGCTGGGCACCCTCGGCGGCGGCAACCACTTCATCGAGTTGTGCCTGGACAACCACGATCACGTCTGGATGTTCCTGCATTCCGGCAGCCGCGGCGTCGGCAACAAGATCGCCAACCGGCACATCAAGATCGCCCAGAAGCTGATGGCCCAGTTCTGGATCAAGCTGCCCAATCCGGACCTGGCGTACCTGCCGCAGGGCACCCGCGAATTCACCAGCTACATTACCGAATTGAAGTGGGCGCAGGCGTTCGCGCTGGCCAACCGCGCCGAGATGATGGACCGCTTCCGGCAGGTGCTCGCCGGGCACATGAACGACGACCCCGCCGACATCGAGGTCGACCGGGTGAATTGTCACCATAACTACACCGCGGTGGAAAACCACGGCGGCAAGGACGTCTGGATCACCCGCAAGGGCGCGATCAACGCCAATAAGGGTGTGCGCGCGGTCATTCCGGGCAGCATGGGCACCCGCTCCTACATCGTGACCGGCCTGGGGAACCAAGCCGGTCTGTGCAGCGCCCCGCACGGTGCGGGCCGGCGCTTTTCGCGCACCGAGGCACGGCGTCGATTCACCACCGACGACCTCGCGCAGGCGATGCAGGGCATCGAGTACCGGCACGGCGCCGCGTGGATCGACGAGATCCCGTCGGCGTACAAGGACATCGACGCGGTGATGGACGACGCGCGGGAGCTGGTGCAGATCGACTTCGAGCTGCGCCAGATACTCAACGTCAAAGGCGAGTGACCGCTAGCGAATACGGTCTTCGGTTGCCGGATCGAAGAAGCACACTTCGTGCGAGTGCGGCACGATCGACAACGCATCGCCTACGGTGACCGCGGTGCGACGGTCGGTGCGGAACACGATCCGTTGCGCGCGCAGCGACCAGCCCTGCTGATCGGCCGGTGTTGCGTAGACAAACGATTCGAAGCCGAGTTCTTCGACCAATTCGACGTGCACCGTGAAAGCTCCCGGCATATCGGCTGTCACGACGTCCCACGACTCGGGCCGGACGCCGATCAGCACCCGGCCGCCCACCGAGCGTGGGACCGGTATCGCCAGATCGGGCGACTTGACCACGCCGTCGGCCACCGTGGCATCGATGAGGTTCATCGCGGGCGCGCCGATGAACGTCGCGACGAACGTGTTGACCGGGTCGTCGTAGAGGGCGCGAGGAGTGTCAACCTGTTGTAGCACACCGTCTTTGAGTACGGCCACCCGATCGCCCATCGTCATCGCCTCGACTTGGTCGTGGGTGACGTAGACGGTGGTGGTGCCCAGCCGCCGTTGCAGTCCCGAGATCTGCGACCGGGTACTCACCCTCAGCTTGGCATCCAGATTCGACAGCGGCTCGTCCATACAGAACACCTGGGGCCGCCGCACGATCGCGCGTCCCATCGCCACCCGCTGCCGCTGCCCGCCGGACAGCTTCGAGGGCTTGCGGTCAAGCAGCTCAGTCAGTTCCAGCATGTCGGCGACTTCCAGCACTCGTTGCCGGGTGTCCGCACGCGACATGCCGGCGTTGCGCAACGCGAAACCCATGTTGCCGGCGACGGTCATGTTCGGGTACAGCGCGTAGTTCTGGAATACCATCGCGACGTCGCGCGCCCGCGCCGGCAGGTGCGTCACGTCCACGTCGCCGATGCTGATTTGGCCGCTGGCAACCGATTCCAGCCCGGCAAGCATACGCAAGGTGGTGGACTTGCCGCAGCCGGACGGGCCGACAAGTACCAGGAATTCGCCGTCGGCGACGTCGAGTTCCAGGTTGTCGACGGCCGGCGTGTCGGCGCCGGGATAGCGATGGGTGACCGCGGAATACTGCACTCTGGCCATGGCGCTAACTCTGCAGCTTTCGCTTCATCTGGCGCTCGTAGATGACCCGCAGCTGTTGTTCGATGCTGGTGAAGGTTGCGGTCACGTCGGATCCCTTCAGTCCGATGGATTCCAGGCCGGCGGAGATGATGCGGTCACCGCCGGGCAGGAAAACACGCGCGTAGTCCTGCGGCCGGGTGTGCGGGAGTTGGTCGAGCGCGACGCGCGCACGCGGGTTGTCCGCCAGGTATTTCTGTTCGCCCGGATCGTCGGCGGCAGACTTTCGCACCGCCAGGTAGCCGGTACGCCGACTGAAATAGGCGGTGTTCGCCGGGTTGGTGACGAATTGGATGAACTTGAGCGCGTTGATCTTTCGTTCGTCAGAGAGCTGGGCGGGAATCGCCAGCCCGGCCCCGCCGGTGGGGCATCCGGGCGTTCCGCCGGGGCCGGTCGGCAGGGGTGCGGCGCCGAAGTCGAATCTGGCCGCGGCGGTGATCCCGACCAGGCCGCCGGTCGACACCACGGTCGAGGCCAGGATGCCGGTGGCGAACTCGTTGGCGCTGTCGTGGGCCACCGCCGCATAACCCTTGCGGTGGATGGAATCCCGCAGAAAGTTGCCCGCCGCGATGGTGGCCGGTTCGGTGAACGTCAACGTCCACTTGTCGGAATAGGCGCCGCCGAACGTCCAGATCGGTCCCTGGAACGTCCAGGAAATCGTTTCGGCATTGGCCCAGCCGTGCGCCCGTTTTCCGGCACCGACGACCTCCTGCAGCCGCGGACCCCAGTCGTCGAATTCCGGCCAGCTGTCGGGCCCGCGATCGGGCAGGCCGGCCCGCTGCCACACCTGTTTGTTGTAGTAGAAGAGCGGCGTCGAGCGCGCATAGGGCAGGGCGTAATGCTTGCCGTCGAACTCGTAGTCGGCCAGCAGCGTGTCGACGTAATCCGTTGTGTCCACTCCTACTTCACGAAAAAGCTCGTCGAGCGGAGCGATGACACCGCTGAGGGCGAAGTGGAACCACCAAATATCGTCCAGCACCACGACGTCGGGCACATCGGCGCCGATCAGAGCCGCGTTGAACTTCTGCGCCACCTCGTCGTAGTCCTTACCCGCGTCGATCAGCTTGACGGACAACCCGGGGAACTGGTTCTGGAATCGGCTGACCAATTCCCGTTCCACCGCCACGGATTGGCCGGGGTGGTTGGACCAGAACGCGATCGGCCCGGATCCCGACTTGACCGGGCGGGTGCCGCCCATGCCGGCGCACCCGGTCGCCAAACCCGCGCCCAGCAGGGCGAGAAACGTTCTGCGGCTCAAGGCAGCTGGTGCGTTCATGGCAAATCAGCCCTTCACCGCACCCGAGGTGAGGCCTTTGATCATCTGTCGTTGCAGGACGATGAAGATGAGCAGGATCGGCAGCATCGCCAGCAGCGTCACCGCCATCACCGGGCCCCAGTTCGTCAGCCCCTCGGCCTGCTGCAGGAACGTCAGTCCCACCGGCAGGGGCGCCACCGATTCGTCGTCGGCCATCAGGAACGGCCACAGGTATTCGTTCCATTCGTTGACCACCGTGATGACACCGAACGCCACCATGGTCGGCCCCGACATCGGCAACACCACCCGAAGAAGCAGCTGCCACCAGCGCGCGCCGTCCATCTTGGCGGCCTCGATGACCTCGGCGGGCAGCGAAAGAAAGTGG
>Ga0335083_10002444_pt1 | contig 24501 bp, 24 predicted proteins | sample Lox_Sample_42_FD_206716 | JGI IMG/M metagenome (GOLD analysis project Ga0335083, IMG submission 206716) | Soil microbial communities from Loxahatchee National Wildlife Refuge, Florida, United States - Lox_Sample_4.2 | ecosystem: Environmental > Terrestrial > Soil > Wetlands | place: USA...
ATGGATCCGCACGTCGAAACGGCTGATCCGCAGCCGACCACGCTCGTTACGTGTCAGCTCGCCGGTTACCTCGGTGCGCACCTTGCCCAGGCTCTGCTTGAACTTGCGCACGCAGAAGAGCAGGCTCGCCGAGAGGCAGTTCGCGACGGCCGCCGCGACCAGCCGGGCGGCGTTCGGCCCCATCGCATGACCGAGCGGCTCGGGCTCATCCAGCAACAGCTCGGGCACCCCTGGCCAATCGAACTTGACTCGAAACTGGTAATCCTGCTCCTGCTCAAGATCGATGGTGAAGCGCAGCGGTTCGGCCATCACATCACCTCCGGCGTCGAGTTACGCCCGCAATCCACCGCTTGAGCTGGGGGGCAGGCATCGCGCCGGCGATCCGCTGCACCTCGGCTCCGTCGCGAAACAGCACCAGCGTGGGAATCGAATAAACACCGAAGCGTTGCGCCAGTGCCGGTACCGCGTCGACGTCGACCTTGGCGACGCGCACGGAAGTCTGAAGCTCCCCGGCCACCATCTCGAGCAGTGGTGCGATCATGCGGCATGGCGCGCACCATGCGGCCCAGAAGTCGACCACAACTGGCAATTCGTTCTTCGCCACGAAAGCCTCGAAGCTCGCCTCGTCGAGCGCGACAAGCTCGCCATCGAGCAGCCGCTCGCCGCATCGGCCACATTTGGGATCATCGCCGAGGTGCAAATGTGCGACTCGGTTCGGCGTGAGGCAGTGCCCGCAAACGACTTGCACGCGCTCGCGAAAGCTCGGTTCGGTCGAAACATTCACCTCGCCGGGTTCCCTGTCATTGGATACGAGGCAGGGTAGCGAGTCGCCGCAACGCCGTCTGTGACCAAAGTTCCGCACCCGGGACTGCAGTGTTTGGGGCGCGGTCATGCAGCGTTGCTCAGGATGCGCACCTCCTGCTGCGGAAATGGGATCACGATGCGGCGCTCGCGGAACGCCTCGAGCAAGGCGCGGTTGATCTCGCCCGTGGCGGCAACGTAATCGGGCACGCCGACCCAAGGCTTCACCGCGATGTTCACCGAAGAATCCGCCAGCAAAGCGACTTGGATCACCGGAGCCGGCTCTTTGAGCACGCGCGTGTTGGCCTGCAGCACCTCATGGATCGTCGAGATCGCCCGGTTCAGGTCGGTGTCGTAAGCGACGCCGACGGAGACGTCGACCTGCCGCAGCTTGCCGTAGTTGTGGAGAATCTCGCCCACGATCTTGCGGTTGGGGATCACTACGCGCGACAGGTCCCAGTGGGAAAGTGTCGTGTTGAACAAGGCTATCGCTTCGACCTTGCCCTCTACGCCGACGATGGAAACGTACTCGCCGACTCGAAACGGGCGCGTGAAGATGATGGTCAAGCCGGCCACCATGTTACCCAGGACGCCCTGCATGGCCAGCGCGATCCCGGCGCCCGCCACGCTGAGCCCCGCGATCAGCGGTAGCAGTTCCACCCCCAGGTTTTGCAGGGCTATGATCCCGAACAGCGCGAGGACGAGGACGCGCACTACGCGCACCATCAGTTGCCGGATGGGCAGGTCCAGCTCGAGCCTTCTGAGCATGCGGTCCACCATCCTGCCCAACCATCGGCCGACGAAAACACCCGTGACGAGGACGACGACGGCGATGAACAGCCTAGGCCCGAACTTGATGGCCAGGTCCAGGACCGTGCTCCTGGCTTGCTCCAGCATCGCGAGGTGTTCGTTCATCGATTGTCCTTTCGTAGCGGTCGCCGGGTCGCATTGTATCCCGCAGGCCGCGGATCATCCGGATGGCATGGAACCCGGTGGTCGCCCCGCACCGTAGCGTCGAGGTGCGGGCCGCCGACCACGTCTCGAATCCGATACCGCAGCACCGCCCGGATTCGGGTAACGATTGCTCTGTCCACCCAAGGGGCAGCACCCGCCGGTAGCCAGCGCTATGATCATGAGCGTGCGGCTTCTCTCGGTCGGGCGTGACGCCCTTATGGTTGCACCCCGTCGTGCTGGCCAAGCGGCATCGCGGCGCATGCATCGCTGAGCCGGCGGGTTCCCGCCGATGTCGATCTCGGGGTTCCCCGGACGACTACTCGTGGCAACAACCCGTCAAACACAGGAGCGCTCCATGACATGTGTTCGCCTGGCCTACTACGACGGGAAGGGGTTCGATGCGCTGTCCAAAGCCGAAGTGGACGCGATCGTGAGTGAGTGCCCGCCCCACCATGCGGGGCTGCGCGGCAGCGGTCCCCATGTCGCTCAAGTTTTGCTGCGGCCTACAGGTCCGTCCGCCGCGGTTCGCCGCCGGAACGGCGAGGCGCGGGCGACCGACGCCTCACCGGCCGAGACGAAGGAACAGGTGGGATGGGGCATCGAGGGGCGGTCGATCGAACTCTTCGAGCGACCACAACAGGAGAGCATGCTGCAGTGCGCGCGGAACCCGCCGAACGTATCCCAGAGCTGATCGACGCGGTCTACCGTGCCGAGTCGCGGCGCGTTCTCGCCACGCTCATCCGCCTGCTCGGCGACTTCGACACCGCCGAGGAGGCGCTGCACGATGCTTTCCGCGCCGCGCTCGAGCAGTGGCCGCGCGATGGCGTGCCCGGCAACCCCAGAGCGTGGCTGGTCTCGGCCGGACGCTTCAAGGGCATCGACGGCATCCGCAGGCGTGCTCGTCTCGATGCTCTGGACGATGTCGCCGAGCTGGCCGACTCGCTCGCCGTAGATGCACCGGCGCGCGATGACGAGACGCTCGAGGACGACCGGCTGCGGCTCATCTTCACGTGCTGCCACCCGGCGCTCGCGCCGGACGCACAGGTGGCGCTTACGCTGCGCGAAGTGTGTGGGTTGGCAACCGAAGAGATTGCGGGTGCATTCCTCACTGCCGCTCCGACGCTCGCCCAGCGCATCGTGCGCGCCAAGGCGAAAATCCGCGAGGCCCGCATCCCTTATGAGGTGCCGGAGCGGCCACAGCTTGCCGAGCGGCTGGACAGCGTGTTGCGCGTGATCTATCTGGTCTTCAACGAGGGGTATTCGGCCTCCTCGGGCGCCTCGCTCACGCGCCCTGACCTGTCGGGAGAAGCGATCCGCCTAGGCCGTCTGCTCGTCGGGTTGCTGCCGGAGGCCGAGGCTGTGGGACTGCTGGCGCTGATGCTGCTCAACGAATCGCGGCGCGCAGCGCGGACTTCACGCAGCGGAGACCTGATCCTGCTCGAAGACCAAGACCGCTCCCTGTGGAACCGGGAGCAGATCGCGGAGGGAACGACGCTCGTGGAGCAGGCGCTGTCGTCGCGGCGGTTCGGACCCTATACGCTCCAGGCAGCCATCGCCGCGGTACACGCCGAGGCGCCGAGCTCCGTCGCGACAGACTGGGCCCAGATCGTCGGGCTTTACGACGTTTTGATGCGGGCGGATCCGTCTCCGATCGTCGAGCTGAACCGAGCGGTCGCGGTGGCGATGCGCGACGGGGCACACGCCGGTCTTGCGCTGGTGGACGCGATCCTTTCGCGTGGCGAGTTGTCAGACTACCGGCTTGCGCATGCGGCGCGGGCGGACCTGTGCCGGCGGCTGGGCCGCAGGGAGGACGCACGGGCCGCGTACGAGCGGGCGCTGGGCCTGACCCGGCAGGAGCCGGAGCGGCGCTTTCTCGCGCGCAGACTGGCCGAGCTCTCGGATTGACGTTCCCGTGTGGCGTTGTCGATTTCGGGCTTCGCCAAACGACTATAAGCGTCCAAGCTGTTTGGACTCCCGCCAACCAATCGGAAGGAGACGCCATGAAAGTCGAACCGTATCTGTTCTTCGAAGGTCGCTGCGACGAAGCGATCGAATTCTATCGCCGCGCGCTCGGCGCCGAGGTGAACATGCTCATGCGGTATAAGGACAGCCCCGAACCGCCGCAACCCGGCATGATCCCGCCCGGCTCCGAGAACAAAGTGATGCATGCGAGCTTGCGGGTGGGCGACACCACCGTGATGATGTCGGACGGCAGATGCGCGGGGCAGCCCGGCTTCCAGGGCTTCTCGCTCTCGATCACCGTATCCGACGCTGCCGCGGCCGATCGGGTGTTCAGCGCGCTGGCCAACGGCGGCCAAGTGCGGATGCCGCTCGGCAAGACCTTCTTCTCTCCGTGCTTCGGCATGGTCGCAGACCGCTTCGGCGTGGGCTGGATGATCATCGCGCTCGCGTGAGATGGCGTCTCGGAAGCGAAACGATAGGAGACCGAACCATGCGATTCATGATCGTCGTCAAGGCCAGCAAGGACTCGGAGGCCGGCGTGATGCCGGGAGAGAAGCTCATTGCCGAGATGGCGCAATATCACGAGGAGCTGGCGAAGGCCGGAGCGCTGCTGGATGGTTCCGGGCTGCAGCCGAGCTCCAAAGGCTGGCGCATCCAGTACGCCGGACAGAAGCGCAGCTTCGTCGACGGGCCCTTCGCCGAGACGAAGGAGCTGATCGCCGGGTACACGCTGATCCAGGTGAAGTCCCGGGAAGAGGCGATCGAATGGACCAAGCGCTTTCCGAATCCCGCGGGCGAAGGCAAGCAGGCCGAGATCGAGGTGCGTCAGCTGTTCGAGCTGGAGGACTTCGGTCCCAGTGACGCGGTCGACCGCTTCCGCGAAATTGGCGTCGGAGCTCAGAAGCCATGAAGTACCTATGCCTGGTCTACAGCGAAGAGAAGAAGCTCGAAGCCGTGCCCGACAGCGAATGCCTCGCATACGACGCGGCACTGCGCAGCAGCGGTCACTGTGTCGCCTCCGAGGCGCTCCAGCCGGTGGAGACCGCAACCACGGTGCGGGTGCGTAACGGCAAGCTGTCCGTCACCGATGGCCCGTTCGCAGAGACCAAGGAGCAGTTGGCCGGCTTCTACCTGGTCGAGGCGAGGGACTTGAACGAGGCGATTCAGTTGGCGGCAAAGATTCCACCCGCACGTGTAGGCAGCGTCGAAGTGCGGCCGATCCGGCCGATCCGGGAGACCGCTCGGCGCGGATAGGCAACCGATCTGCCGAGGCGCGTGGGCATTTCCGGGCGGCAGCCAGGTACCTGAGCGGGAGAATGGAATGAAGTTCTTGTGTCTGATCTGCGCAGAGACGCTGATGGAGAAGATGTCGGAGGCCGCATCGCAGAAGCGCTACCAGGATTACGCCGAGTTTACCGAGGCGATCCGGCGCAGCGGCCATTTCATCGGGGTGAACCGGCTGCTTCCTCCGGACACTGCGATCACGGTCCGGGTGCGCAACGGCAAGATCTCCACCACCGACGGACCCTACGCGGAGACCAAGGAGCAGCTCGGCGGCTACTTTGTCATCGAAGCCCGGGATCTCGATGAGGCGGTGGGCATCGCGTCGAGGATTCCAGGAGCCTCGCACGGCTGCGTCGAGGTGAGGCCGATCGCCGAGGACGCGCGGACACTGCGCGCGCTCGGGCTCGCCGCAGCGAATTGAGACCGAGGCACGACACATCGCATCGACTCGGCCCCGGACCAACGATTCATGGAGGAGCGAATCATGGCACGAACCGGTACGAAATCGGCACCGCGGAAGCGGAGCCTCGTCGCTCGCGTGCAGCGCGCATCGCGCCCGCGGCGGTCGCGCAGCGTGTTGCTAATGGTCGCCACGCGCAAGGGCGCATGGCTGTATCACAGCGACTCGGCGAGGCGAGCCTGGCGCGGCGATGGGCCGCACTTCCTCGGTCATATCGTCAATCACGTCGTGCTGGACCCGCGCGACGGACGGACGTTACTGGCTGCGGCGAAGACCGGTCATCTCGGCCCAACCGTGTTTCGTTCGGTCGACTTCGGGCGCAGCTGGACGGAGGCGACGCGTCCGCCTGCGTTCGCCAAAGCTGCGGACGGCAAGCAGGGGCGCGCCGTCGACCATACGTTCTGGCTGACTCCGGCTCACGCGAGCGAGCGGGACGTGTGGTACGCCGGGACTTCCCCGCAGGGCCTATTCCGCTCCGAGGACGGCGGCATGACGTGGGCGCCCTTCTCCTGGATCAACGATGATCCGCAATATCGGAAGTGGATGGGCACCGTGCAGGACGGCACGCCGGATGGGCCGAAGCTGCACTCGATCATCGTCGACCCGCGCGATGCGTCGCATCTGTACTTCGGCATGTCGGGCGGTGGTGTGCACGAGTCCACCGACGCAGGTAAGACCTGGACGCCGATCCTCAAAGGGCTCGATGTGGTTCAGGGATTCGACCGCGCCGATGCGACCGTCCATGACCCGCATTGCATCCGCTTGTGTCCCAGCAACCCGGACCGCCTGTACCAGCAGAACCACTGCGGAATCTACCGGATCGATCGGCCGTCCGACGAGTGGGTGCGCATCGGCAAGGCGATGCCGAAGCGCGCCGGCGACATCGGCTTTCCGATGGTGGTTCATCCGCGTGACGCCGACACCGCGTGGGTGTTCCCGATGGACGGCCAGACCGTATGGCCGCGCACCAGCCCGGACGGCATGCCGGCGGTCTACGCGACACGCAATGGCGGAAGGACATGGCAACGCCTCGACGCCGACATGCCCGAGAAGCAGGCGTGGTGGACGGTCAAGCGCCAGGCGATGACGGGGGACGCAGCGGACCCGGTGGGGTTGTACTTCGGCACGACCAGCGGAGAGCTGTGGGCAAGCCGCGATGAGGGCAGGCGGTGGGCCTGCATCGCAAGGCATCTTCCGGAGATCTACGCCGTGGAAGCGGCCGAGCTGTCGTAAGCGCGCGTCATCGCGATGAAGGTGCACATCCCGGGCGCTCTGCGCTCCTATACCGAGCGCAGCGAAGCGCAGTCGAGCGGCGAGACGCTCGCCGCAGTCCTCGCCGACCTCGACCGCCAATACGCCGGCATCCGCTTCCGCATGATCGACGAGCAGGACCGCATCCGCCCTCACATTCGCATCTTCGTCAACGGGAAGCAGGTGCGCGAGCTGTCACACCCGCTGCGCGAAACCGACGAGTTGATCATCGTTCAGGCGCTGAGCGGGGGCTGAAGGTCTCGCATGCGTACGCAGGCGGGGACGGCGCCCTGACGCGGGATCGTTGCTAGAACAGGTCTGGCGGAAGGCCGAACGAGACACCGAGCGCGCTCTGCGCACGCTTTCCCTCCGGGCCGAAGTACTCGATCGTCCCGGTCAAGCCAATCGCGATGACCTCGCGAGCACCTCCCCGCAGGTAAGCGGCGACTTTCATGCCGATCTCCTCGCGTGTGTTCCCGGTGGACAGCACGTCCACGCAGATATCCGGGACGAAGGGCAGCGGCGTTTGTCCTTTCGCCGTGCCCCACCGCGCTTGAGGCATCCAGACAATATCCGGTACTCTCACGCCCCGATCGGTAACAACAGAGATCTCTTGCGCCGCCTCTGGTCCCAGCCGGCCGGCCAGCGCCATAGCCACCGCGGTGCACACACGCTGGTGGTCGTTGGTCGAGCGCGGGCTCTTGATCAGCTCCCCGTATTCGTCGAGCTCGTAGTAATCAGGGCTCGCGGGATCGGCGCCCAGCTCCCGCCAGCGCCGGACCAGCGCTTCTCGGCCCAATACTGCACCGACATCCATCGTCGCCTCGTTCTGCACCGCAGGAGGTGTAGCCAAGTATAGCGCGGCGCGGCAGTACACAGGCATGAGGGCGAGGGCGCGAAATCCGGTTCACGGGACCCGCCGCTTGCACAGAGGAAACGGAAACGCGGGGGGATTCTATGGGTCGAGCGCTCAAATGGGCGCCGTCGGCGACACGTTGCGCGCGACGGTCGGTCTGATCGGTCCGTGGTCGACCGACCGCCCAGTGACAGCGCGCGATGGCGCCTGAAGCGCTGCTGTTACGCACGCAAGCAAGAAAGGTCGGGCGGAGTGGTCGAGAAGCGCTCCCCGACAACGCGCGTCCGATCCGTCTACATCTTCTTCCAGTCTCCCGATTGTTCGAACGCGCAAGCCGCGCGATAGATCGTCGGCTCGTCGAAGTGTTTGCCCACAAGCATGAGCCCCACCGGCAGGCCGTCGATCATGCCGCAGGGCACCGTCATGGCCGGATGATGGGTGATGTCGAACGGCGAGGTGTTGCCGATCATCTCCAGCGCCCGCTGGACGTAGAGCTCACGCGGCGCGTCGGCGGGCGGGAGCGGCGTGGGTTTCATCGGGAGCGTTGGCATCAGCAACAGATCGTAGTTTTTGAGCACTTCGTCATAAGCGCCCGTCAGGCGCCGCGTGATGTTCATCGCCTTCCCATAGTACCGCGTGCCGAAGTACTTCTTGATATAGACGCCAAGCGCCGTCACGTACTTGGTGGTCTCCGACAGCTCGTTCGCGCGCAGTTGCCAGCCGTGGAGCTTGTCGATCAGGCTCGTGACATATAGATCGGGCCGGGAGAGCCCGTAGCCGTCGCCCAACATCATCGTCTGGGCGATGCCTTCCACCCCGATCGGGGTCCAGATCGCCGGGCCGAGCAGGTGCATGGGGATTGAGACTTCTTGCACCACGGCGCCCATGTTCTTGAACAGCTCGCCGCCCGATCGGACTTTCTGGTCGACCGCCTCCTCGGATTCGGGGCGGCCGAAGCCTTCCTTGACCAGCGCGATTTTCATGCCTTTGACCCCGCCATCGAGCATCTGGCTGTACGTTTGCACCTTCGGTGCATACTGGCGCGGGTCGTAGCCGTCCGGCCCGGCGATCGTCTCCAACATGAGCGCGTTGTCCTTGACCGTCCTGGTCATCGGCCCGGTGTGATCGACAAAGATCTCGATAGGCATGATGCCGGTATAGGGCACGAGACCATGAGTCGGCTTCATTCCGTAGATGCCGCACCAGCACGATGGCATACGGATCGAACCACCTTGATCCCCACCGAGCGCCATATCGGCTTCACCGAGCGCGACCACCACGCCGCTGCCGGCCGAAGAGCCGCCCGCCGAGTATCCCATCTTGTACGGATTGTGCACCGGACCTTTTGCTCCCGTGTGAGAGCCGCCTGAGATACAGTACGATTCGCAGTGCACCTTGCCCACGATTTCAGCGCCGGCGTCCAGAAGACGCACGATCACTGTGGCGTCGACGTCCGGCACGTAGCCTTCCAGAATCGAGCAGCCGTTCATCATCGGCACGCCGGCCACCATCACGTTGTCCTTGGCGGCGACCTGCTTGCCCTTCAGCGGCCCGTCCGCGGCGCCTTTGATGCACGTCTTCACGTACCAGGCGTTGTGTTTGTTCTCTTCGGGCGAAGGGAAATGACCAGGCGTGCGCGGGTACTTTACCGGCGGCAGCTCGTCGGGCATGCGGTCGACGATGTTGTAAGCGTCGACCATCGGCTTGATCAGCCCCAGATAGGAGGTGATGTCCTCGCGAGTGAGAGCGAGCCCGATCTCGCTGGCCGCCTCTTTCAACTGATCGGGAGATGGATAGGGTACTGACATTTTGAGTCTCCTTCAGGTCAGGTTGTAACGAGAGCGCGGTATTGCGCTGCCGCGAGGGTGCACATCCGAGTCAAGGTGCCAGCAATCGCTTGAGCTCCGGGTTGTCACGTACTTCGTCAGACGTACCGTGAAGGGCGATGCGCCCACGGTCCATCACGCAGCAGTACGTTGATAGGCGGAGCGCGAGCTGCACGTGCTGTTCGACGATGACGATCGCGATCTCGTGCGCCAGACGCTGGAGGCGCTCGGCGATCTCGTCGACGATCTCATGCCAGACGCCCTCGGTAGGTTCGTCCAACAGCAGCAGGTGCGGGCGCCCGAGCAGGGCACGGCTGATCGCAAGCATCTTGCGCTCCCCGCCGGAGAGTGTTCCTGCCTGCTGCCCCAAGCGCTCCCCGAGACGCGGAAAAAGGGCGACGATCTCATCGATGCGCCGCCCGCCATCCATGGCGCTCATGCACCCGACAGCCAGGTTGTCCTTCACCGTCAAGCGGGCGAACACGCCGTACTCCTGCGGAACGTAGCCCATCCCGCGGCGGGCGCGCAGCTCAGCCGGCATGCGAGTGGCGTCGCGGCCTTCGAACTTGATGCGGCCCCGGGCGGGCGCGAGCTCACCCGCGAGCGTTTTCAGCAATGTCGTCTTACCGGCGCCGTTGCGGCCAAGGACCGCCAGCGCACCGCGGGACGGCGCGTTGAGGCCGACGTCGAACAGCGCCTGACTGCTTCCGTAGTAGGTGCACAATCCTTCGGCTTCAAGCAAGGGACTGTCAGACATCGGCCAAGTAGGCCTCCTTCACCTTCTTGCTGCCTTGTACGACACGAGTGGAGCCACTCTCTACGACTCTCCCCTGATCGAGGACCGTGAGCGTGTCGCAGATTTCCTTGATGAAGTCCAGGTCGTGCTCGACGATCAGCAGGGAGCAACGCTCCCGGATAGGACCGAGCAAGTCCCCAGTGGCGCGCCGCTCCTGTGCGCTCATTCCGGCGGTCGGCTCGTCGAGCAGTAGCAATTGAGGGTCTCGTGAGAGCGCCATCGCAATCTCCAGCCACTGTTGTTGGCCGTGAGAGAGAGTGCCAGCAGGTTCACTCGCACGGCCGTCCAGGTAGAACTGCGCCAGCAGCGCCGTCACTCTGTCGTGCAGTACGTCGCGCGTACGCGAGAACATGAGTGCGGCCATCGAATGCTCCGCCTGCAGCGACAGCAGCATGTTGTCATACACGGTCAGGTTCGGGACGATGCTCGTAATCTGGAACTTGAGGCTCATCCCAGCTCGCGCCCGCTCGGCAGGCGTCGCAGCCGTGATATCCCGACCGAGGAACGTCACGGTGCCATCGCTTGGCAGCTCGGCGCCCGCGATGCACTTGAGCAAGGTGGTCTTGCCCGATCCGTTGGGTCCGATCAGCCCATGAAACGAGCCTTCGGTCACGACGAGATCCACGCCGTCCAACGCGGTGAGCGTGGCGTAGGCCTTCCTCACGCCGCACGCCGATAAAATCCGTTTGTCGCTGCCGCCTGTCATTATGGCCTCAAAGGGTCCGTCGCGCCCACAGGGGGTTGACGCTTGCCGATGAGACTACGGCTTCCGAACGAGCCGACGCGCTCGCGCTCCGGTACGAGAAAACCAATTAAGCCCTTGGGGCGGAACATGACCACCACCAGCAGCAGCAGCCCCAGCACGATCGGCCAGCCCGTTTCCCACTGCTGGGAAAGGACGTAGCTGAACAGATCGACGATCCCCACACCGAGCAGCGCACCCACCAGCGTGCCGACGCCGCCAAAGAGAACGTACAACACGGCCTGCGTCGAAAGCACTGGACCGAGCTGGCCTGGGCCGACGTAGCCTTCGTGAAACGCATACAGGCATCCGCTCAGCCCCGCGATCATTCCACCCAGTGCGAACGCCACGGCCTTGTAGCTCTGAACCCTGTAGCCGAAAAACGCCATGCGCGGCTCTCGCAGGCGAATGCCGGCCAGCACCAAGCCGAACTGCGAGCGGCTCAGCCATCGCAGTCCCACGTACACCAGGAGCAGGATCGCCAACGCCGCGTAGTAGAAGACTCTGCCCTCGACGATCTCGTAGCTACCGATCGTGAGGCGAGGCAGACTCGGGATGCCGTTTTGGCCGCCCACGTAAGACCAGCCGCGAGCGAGCCGCTCGACTACGTAGGATCCAGTGAGGGTGCCGAGGGCGATGAAGACAGGTGTGGGTATGCGCTTGCCGAAGAGGATCAGGAAATTCATGATGAGCGCCACCAAGAACCCGACCACCACCGCCGCCGGCAGCAATACCAGGATGGACGTGATCTCGAGCTTGGTGGCGAGTAACGCGCAGCTGTAGCCGGCCATCCCGAAGAACAACGCCTGGCCGAAGCTCAAGATGCCGGCGTAGCCCCAGACCAGATCGAAGGACAGTGCGAGCAGGCCGACGATCAGCACGCGTGTCGCGAACAGCACCCAGAAGTCGTCGACGAGGACCGGCAGCACGGCAAACGCGGCGAGCAGCAGCGCCTCGATCCATGGGATCGCGCGGCGCTGCCGCCCACTCGTGTCGGCGCTCGATGCCGACCTGATCACGGCACGCGGCCCTACAGAGCGTCTAGCCGCATTCGCCCGGCATGACCGGGCCGTTGCTCTTCGCCACGATCTCGAACGTTCCGCCCTTCGCCACGGCCGTGTACATGTTCATCTTGACGTGACGCGTACCGGGAACGAATTGACTGCCGCCGCCCGGCCCGTCCGCGATCTTGGCGTGGTCGAGGGCTTTGGCGACATCTTCGCGCTTGACGCTCTTTGCCTCCTTGACGGCTGCTTCCCAAAGCTTGAGCCCGCGATACATACCGGTAGCCGCACTACCCGCCGTGAACAGAATCGAGCCGGGATACAGCCTGCTGTACTCCGCCTGGAGCTTGTTGCCGGCGGGGTCGTTGACGGCCTTGAAGTAGTCCAGGCAACTGCCGAGCCCTTCGATCTCGTTGGCCGGTGTGATGTTGAGCGCGTTCTCGTCGTAGTAGACGCAAGCGAGCCGCCCGCCGTTGCGGTTGAATCCGGCTTCGTAAAGCTGCTTGAAGAACGCCGCGAGCCCGGGCGGGATGGTCGTGTTGAAAACCACGTTCACCTTGTTCGACATGATCTTGTTCACGGTGGCACCGTAATCGTTGTGGTCGACCGGGAAGTACTCCTCGTCTACCACTTCGCCGCCGTGTTGTTCGATCGTCTTCCGGGCGTATGCGTTGAGGACGTGCGGCCATACGTAGTCGGCGGACGGAAGGTAGAACCTCGTGCCGCCGTTTCGGATTAGCCACGGGATGAAAGTGTCGCATTGCTGCGCGGGCGTGGGGCCGGTGCAGAAGAGGTAGGGCGTGCACTCTTTGCCCTCGTAGAGCTGGGGATAGATGTACAGCGTCTTGCCGCGGTTGACGATGGTGTCCTTGATCGCATTACGCATCGAGCTTGTGATCCCGCCGAGCACGACGTCGACTCGGTCTTGCGTCACGAGCTTGCGTACCCGCGTTACGGCGAGCGCTTCGTTGGTAGCAGTATCCTCCAGATACATCTGTAACGGGCGCCCCAGCAAGCCGCCGCTGGTGTTGATGTCGTCGATCACCATCCTCGCGATGTTCGCGTTGGGAATGCCGCCCCAGCTGATCGGGCCAGTGATGTCGGTCGCGACCCCCACCTTGATCGGGTCAGCGGCCCAGCCTCCTCTGGGGTTGTACAGGTAGCTGCCTGCCCCGAGTGCGACCATGCCGCCGAGCAGACCAGCTCGCTGGATGAACAAACGACGTGAATAGGATTGGAGCCGCTGTCTGATTTCGAATTCGCTGTTCGACGTCTGTCAGGTCCCCCCACGAGACAACAGGCCTTGCGGCCGAACCTTCATGACCGCGATGGCGATCACGAAGACCAGTAAATCTGCAACCACGGGCTTGATGAACCACGGCAGGGCGGCGCTGCTCCCGCCCACGAACGCTGCACCCGCCATCGCGCCTTCAAAGCCGGCAGTGCCTCCGAGCATCACGGCCAGGAAGGATTTGATGAGGAACGGCACGCCCATGTCGGCGCTGATCGAATAGATCGGCACCATCAGACCGCCCGCAAGCCCGGCGAGCGCCGATCCCAGCGCAAAGGTCAGCGCATAGACGCGGTCTGTGGAAATGCCGGAGGCCCGTGCAAGCGCCGGGTTCTCGAGCGCGGCGCGTACCTGCAGGCCGGATCTGGTGCGGACCAGAAGTAACCAGCACGCAGCCATGACCAGTGCCGTGATGACGATCACGGCGCTGCGCCATTTAGAGATCGAGACGTCGCCCAGGGTGTAAGAGCCGACGAGAGGCGCCGTCACGGAGTAGAACTGGCCGCCTAGCAGTCCACGCACGCCCTCACGCAGGGCAAGCCCGATCGCATAGGTTCCGAGCATCGCTACGACCGGAGCAGCGTAGAACCGGCGGATGACCGTGCGTTCGAGCAGCAGGCCGATGCCGCCTACCACGATGGGCGCGCAGATCATTCCGGCCCAGCTCGGGACGCTTCGTTGCTCCAGAAGGTAGACGGTGTACGCCCCCAGCAGGACAAGCTCGCCGTGGGCGAAGTTGAAGATGCCCATCATGCTGGCGATCACGCCGAGGCCGAGCGCGACCAGCACGAAGATCGCGCCATATGCGAGAACATCGAAGACGAACGGGACGACGCTCATGCGCCTCCAAGTCCGGTCTTGCTTATGGCCCGCTATGACGCCATCGTTGGTCGCGCCTCTTGGAATGCGGCCACACCCATGCCTGGGTGGAGCGAGTGCGCAACAAACTAATCGCGGGGCGCTGGCGCCGTAGCGCCAGGGATTTGAACCGCTGTTTCTGGTTGAGGGGACTCTAGCGCGGTCTCGCTGGCCGGTCAACCGAGGGAACCCCGTAGTCCTCCGTTGTCTGTTGGGCGACTTCTGGGCCGAGGCGTTCGGCGACGACGGGCGTTCGGGCACGAGCACGCCCAGGATGAGGGGCGGCTGCGTCGTTGAAGCCGACGTTGGTGATCAGGGCTGGCCTCCTCGGGACCCAGGAATGGGCTGGGCAGCCGAGCGGAGCGAGATTTGGCCGGGCGAGCTCAGGTGCGTCCGCATCCTGGCCACGATGCGCGGAGCTTCGACGGCCGCGACGAGCTCGACGCAGATAAGGAAAGCGTTGGGAAACGATCGATATCGGATACACGTTGGAGTCTGAGCCCCTGGGCCTCATGCGCCTTCCTGTAGGCGCGTGCGGAAATTGGGCGTGATCGCCGCGCAAGCGCCATGGTCGCCGACGAGGTGCCGTGGAACGATCGTGTCGTGACCAAGTTCGGCTGCAATGTGCTCCGACCGGACTAGAAGGGCCCGCATCGCTATGCCATTAGCCTACAGTGCCCTCGCCACCGGCGCTCACCGCGCCTCGATCACCTCCCCGAACGGCTCCCACCGAATGCCGTTGAACCGGGCCATATGCATCTGCTTGATCGGATGATAGTCGGTGGCGCTGGTGTTGATTGTGATTCCCGGGTACAGCATCGGGTTGACGACGCCCTTGAGGCTGGTGGCCTGGCGCATCAGGTTCTCCCGCGTCAGGTTGTCTCCGCAACGCCGCAGCACTTCGACGAAGGTCAGGGCCACGGCGTAGCCGTAGGAGTTGATGCCGTCTTCCGGATTGGCCTCGGGGTAGTACGCCTTCATGAAGGCCAGGTAGGCCTGAAAGCCGGGGTCGTCTCCCCACATCGCCGAATCCGATTTTCCATAGTACGCGGAGATCAGGCCGATCGACTTCTCGAGGCCGGCAGGCTTGAGTACGGACTCGATGCTGGTCCCCGGGTAGGCGATCAGGAAAGTCGGCCGCCAGCCGATGTCGTACACCTTCCGGATCGCCTGGGCGGCGAACTTGGGCGTGGCCGCGACGAACAGGGTGTCCGCCTGCGAGGCCTTCAGACTGATCACCTGAGAATCGACGGTGGGGTCGGAGGTCTCGTAGCTCGCTTCGGCGATCACCATCGAGCGCGCTGCATCGGCGAGCGCGGCCTTGAGACCCCGCAGGTAGTCCTTGCCCAGATCGTCGTTCTGGTAGAGCACCGCAAGCCGCGCACCGGGCTTCTCCTTGAGCAGCCACCTTCCGTAGACGCTGCCGTCCAGCGACGCGGGCGGATTCCAGGGGATGGTCCAGGGATAGTTCTTCGGATCGGCGATCTTCTCGGAGACCGATGCGACGAAGATGGCGGGCACCTTCCTCGCGTTGGCGTACTTCTGGATCGCGGCATTCGGCGCCGTGCCCAGGGTTTGGAACAGAGCGAAGACCGCGTCTTGCTCGACCAGCCGGCGGACCTGCTCGACGGTCTTGGCGGGAACGTAGCCGTCGTCCAACGAGATGAGGTTGATCTTGCGGCCGTTAACGCCGCCTTCGTCGTTGATCTTTCTGAAGTACGCGGCCTGCGTCCTGCCGATGCTTCCGAGCACGGATACCGGCCCGCTGTACGGCATGGTCTGACCGATCTTGATCTCGGTGTCGGTCACGCCGATGTCATAGTACTTCTCGGCGATGGCATGCGTTGCGAGGGACCCGAGCAACAGCGCGAACGCGATCTGCCGAGGCATCAACTGGAGCATCTTCCCTCTCCCTGAGAGCACTTGCCGACGCGGCCGCCTGGCTGCTTGCCGTGCGTCAGAAGCGGCACAGCGAAGAATAGCCGAGCCGGAGGCTGCCTGGATAGGGTCGTCCGAAATGACGCAGGCTGCGACCGAACGCATGCGGCTTGTCCGACCCAAGACGAGGGGCGAGCCCGTGGCAGGGCGCCCAGTCAATCGCGCCCGACCACTTCGGTGGTCCGGGCGCCGCACCACAGCGACACCGCCAAGCGCACGCGCTGACGGTGCGTCCTGGCAACAGCTTCGTCAGTACAGCTCGGGCACCATCATGCTCGCCGGCACGGGATGGCGGACATAGTCCTCGTGGCGCTCGCGCTCCGGCAAGACGATGGCCGGATGCTCCACCTCCCGATACGGCATCTGGCTCAGCAGATGGTGGATGCAGTTGAGCCGGGCCTTCTTCTTGTCCACCGCCTGCACCACCCACCACGGCGCTTCCGGAATATGGGTGCGCTCGAGCATGATCTCCTTGGCCTTCGTGTACTCCTCCCATCGGCGCCGCGACTCCAGGTCCATGGGGCTCAGTTTCCACTGCTTGAGCGGATCGTGGATGCGGGCGAGGAAGCGCAGCTCCTGCTCCTCGTCGGAGATGGAGAACCAGTACTTGATCAGCTGGATGCCGGAGCGCACCAGCATCTTCTCGAACTCCGGCACGGAGCGAAAGAACTCCTCGTACTGCTCGTCCGTGCAGAACCCCATCACGCGCTCCACGCCGGCGCGGTTATACCAGCTGCGGTCGAACAGCACGATCTCACCGGCCGCAGGCAGGTGCGCGACGTAGCGCTGGAAGTACCACTGCGTGCGCTCGCGGTCGCTGGGCGCGGGCAGCGCAGCCACGCGGCACGAGCGCGGATTGAGCCGCTGTGTCATGCGTTTGATGACACCGCCCTTGCCCGCGGCGTCGCGCCCTTCGAACAGGATGACGAGCTTGTGCTTGGTGCTCGCCACCCAGTCCTGCAGCTTGATGAGCTCCGTCTGCAGGCGAAGCAGCTCGCGGAAGTAACGACGGCGCGCTTCCCTTTCCGAGGGCGGGACGCCGGCGTACAGCTCGCTCGGGGTCCGATCCTCCAAATCCAGCTCCAACTCGTCGTCGTAGCTGTCGATCACCTCCTGGTGCACGCGTCGGATCAAGTCGTCGTCGTTCGGATTCAATTGTTCCTCCTGAGGTGCATCAGCAAGCGGGCCGACGCTACAGCGCCCGCGCGCCATCGCTATGACAACCGCACTTCGACCCGCAGAACTATTTGAGCAGGCTTTGCGCGAGCGTCTGGGCGGTGGTCATGCTCTCGGTGAACACCGGGTCTCGCTCACGGTCCGAGAGCTGACGTCCCACGAGCTCGGCCAGCGCTACCGGCTGCACGCTTAGCGTGCGGGGCGCCGCTTCAACGCCTTCGGCATTCAGTTCGAGCCGCGTCGCGTGGAGCGGTCGAAACGCGAGCGTCGCGGGCCGCCCGTCGACATGGCATTGCAAGCGAACCTGCCGTATCTCCGAGGGCACGTCGGCGAGGCGTCTGATGCGGACGGACACCGTGCCGTGGGGGGCCTCGAATGCCCAGCGGATTTCGATTCCCGGCTCGACCTTGCCCGCCTTCACCGTCCAGCCCAGCCTGCGCGTCAGCCAGGCTACCAGCTCCCACGCCTGGATCACGGCGTGCGGCCCATGCTCCAGAAGCAACTCGGTCGTGGTGGCAGCGGCCCCTCCAGGAGTGGTCGGATCCAGCGCCTGTGCCAGAAGACGACGCCAGGCTTTCAGGCGCCGCCAATTGATATCGGATGCCACGCGCCAACGCCCGCCAGGCAGTGCTCTGGCGAACGCATCGAGCCAATGCGAGGTGGCAGCCACTGCACGTGTCGGGTCGAGCCAGCCCCGGCTGTCGTAAATGATCTGCTGTGCATTCTCGGCAAGGTCGAAAAGCAGCGCGCCCGCGAACGGTGGCGGCTGATTCGAAGCCCACCACAGATTGATCGGCAGATCACCCACCAGCAACGCCCGCACGGCGAAGGGAAGCCGCGCCACCGCGGGGCCCGCCGCGTGCAACGCAATCAGCTCCGAGACGGCATCTACCGCCGTGCCATTGTGCCGCGAGCGGACCAGCGCGGCGGAGCTGACTGCCGCGTCTTGCGCATCGGCCTCACCCAATAAGAGCAGAACGCGAGCCGGATGGATGGCCACCACCTTCGAGACCTCCGCGGCCAGGCTTTCCGCCTGCTCACGCTGATCGCAGAAGATGACGAGATTCGACATGCGGGCGAGCTGGACAGGGTGCTCCCTCGCTGCGTGTTGCGCGCTCACCTGCCGCGCCAGTTCCGACTCGACCTCCCGCAACGGGATCGGCACGCTGCCACTCGGCGCGAAGGGTGAGGGCGTCGTCACAGGCTTCTCCAGACCCGGCCGTCCGGCTCGATCAGACGATTCGCTTCGACCGGGCCCCAGGTCCCACACTGATACTCCGGCAGGTCGCGAACGCCGGCCTTCTCCCAACGATCGAGGATGGGAGTGACGAACTGCCACGCCGTTTCGACCTGATCGCGGCGCATGAATAGCGTCGCATCGCCCGCCATCACGTCGAGGAGCAGCCGCTCGTAGGCCTCCGGCGATTTGCCGCCAAAGCCGCTCGCGTAGTTGAACTCCATCTTCACCGGGTAGATGCGGATCTTGGGTCCCGGGAGCTTGGACGCGATGCGCATCGCCAGGCCCTCTTCAGGCTGCACGCGCACCGACAGCACGGTCGGCTCCAATTGCATGTCCGGGTTGGAATTGAACAGGATCTGGGGCACATACTTGAACTGGATCGCGACCTCGCTCACTCGCTTCGGCAACCGCTTTCCCGTGCGCAGGTAGAAAGGCACGCCCGCCCAGCGCCAGTTGTCGATGTAGAGCTTGAGAGCCAGGAAGGTCTCGGTGGTCGAATGCACGGAGCTGCGGGGTAGCTCTCGCCCCATCGCCTCGAACGACTCGCGAACCTCCTTCCGATATCCGGGCACACGCTGCCCATGGACATCTCCTTCGATGTACTGCCCCCGCACGACGTTCGCATCGACGTCGGCCGTGGCGAACGGCCGCAAGCAATTGAGCACGCCTACCTTGGCATCGCGCACCACCTCGGGTGCGAGCGACCAAGGCGGCTCCATCGCCATCACGCACAGGACCTGCAGCATGTGGTTCTGGACCATGTCGCGCAATGCACCGACGCCTTCGTAATATCCGGCACGGGTCGCGATGACTTCTCCGGTGCCCGCGTCGTACTGTGCGAGCCCCTCCTCCTCGGCCACGGTGATCTGCACGTGATCGATGCACTTCGCGTTCCAGAGCGGCTCGAAGATGCTGTTGGCGAAGCGGAGCACGAGCAGGTTCTGCACCGTCTCCTTCCCGAGGTAATGATCGATGCGGTACGTCTGGCTCTCGGCAAACGCGGCGCCCACGACGCGATTCACCTCGCGCGCGCTTTCGAGGTCGCGCCCGATCGGCTTCTCGACGATCACTCGGGTGAACGCGGCGGTATCGCCCGGGCTGCAGATCATTTCGGCGGCTCTCAGATGCTCGACGCATTGCCCGACCAATCCCGGCGGCACGGCCAGGTAGTACACCCGGCTGCCGGGAATGCCGAACTGCTGGTCGAGCGACTCGAGCCGCGCCTTGAGCTGCTTGTACGCGCGCATGTCGTTGAAGCTGCCCTGGACGAAGAACAGGCTGCGCGCGAAGTTCTCCCAGTGCGCTTCGTCCAGCGCTTGTCGCGAGAAGCGGCCGATCCCGCTCCGGGCGCGTTCGCGTATGTACTGGTCGGGGTCTGCGTCAGTCGTGCCTTCGGATGGCACGCCGAAAGCGGTCACTGCAAAGTGTGAGGGGAGCACGCCGTCGACGCTGAGGTTGTAGATTGCCGGCAGAAGCTTGCGCCAGCTCAGATCGCCGGGTCCGCCGAAGATGACTAGCTGGCACGACTGCGGCAGCAGCGTCGTGGAGCCTTCGAAGACTTTCCCGTCGGCCAACGCACCGGTGAGCACTGAGGCCATTCTGGCGTTCTTGTCGTTCGGGACCGAATGTCGAGGTCGTCCGTGCGGCTCTATGTCACCGGGCAGGGCCGCGCGTTCCAGATCTGAGCGGCATATTCGGAAATGGAACGGTCGCTCGAGAACTTCCCGGACGCGCCGAGGTTCAGGATCGCCTTGCGCGTCCACGCATCGGGCTCCGCGTACAGGGACGCGACCTCTGTGTGGGCACGCGCATAATCGGTGAGATCACCCAGGTGGCGGTAGAAATCGCCCGAGGTGAGCAGCGTGTCCCAGATGGGCCGGAACAGCCCGGGCTCGTCGCGGCTGAAGTGATCGCCCGCGATCAGGTCGAGCGCCCGACGCGTCTCGGGCTCGTTGTGGTAATGCCACCACGGGCTGTACCACCCCCTGCTGTCCGCCACCTGCTGCGCGGTCAGCCCGAACAGGAACAGGTTCTCCGGACCCGCTTCCTCCGCCATCTCGATCGTGGCGCCGTCGCGCGTGCCGACCGTCAACGCCCCGTTCATCATGAACTTCATGTTGCTGGTGCCGCTCGCTTCGTAGCCGGCCGTCGAGATCTGTTCCGATACGTCGCTCGCGGGAATCACGCGCTCGGACAAGCTCACGTTGTAGTCCGGCAGGAACATCACGCTGAGACGGCCGCGGCTCACCGGATCAGCGCCCACGACCTCACCCACGCTGTTGATGAACTTGATGATCAGCTTCGCGAGCGCATAGGCGGGCGCCGCCTTGCCTCCGAACAGGAAGGTGCGCGGCGGCATGTCGAGGGTCGGGTCCTCCCGCAGCCGGTTATACAGCACGATGATGTGAAGGACGTTGAGCAACTGTCGCTTGTACTCGTGAATGCGCTTGATCTGGCAATCGAAGATCGTGTCCGGATCGAGCGCTCGGCCGCAGCTCGCTCTGACCCAATCGGTCAGCAGGACCTTGGCATGGCGCTTGGCCTTGCGGAAGTCGGACCGGAACGCCGCATCGTCGGCAAGCGGAAGGATCCTACGGATCTGGTCGAAGTCGGTGATCCACCCCTCGCCGATCGCCTGCGTGACGAGATTGGCGAGGCCGGGGTTCGCGAGCAGCAGCCAGCGGCGCGGTGTGACTCCGTTGGTCTTGTTGTTGAACCGGGTGGGGAACATCTCCGCGAGATCGCGCACCGTGGTGGTACGCAGCAGCTCGGAATGGATGGCGGCGACGCCGTTCGTGCTGTGGCTGCCGACGATGGCGAGGTGAGCCATGCGCACCTGCTTGATCGGCCGCTCCTCGATCAAGCTCATGCGGGTGAGGCGGCCCTCGTCGTCGGGGAAGCGGGCGCGCACCTGATCCAGGAAGCGGCGGTTGATCTCGTAGACGATCTCCAGATGGCGGGGCAAGAGCAACTCGAACAACTCGACCGGCCATGTTTCGAGCGCTTCGGGGAGCAGGGTGTGGTTGGTATAAGCCAGGGTCCGCACCGTGAGGTCCCAAGCGTCGTCCCAACCGAGGTGGGCCTGATCGAGCAGAATGCGCATGAGCTCGGCGACCGCCAGCGCGGGATGCGTATCGTTGAGCTGGATCGCCACCTTGTCGGGCAGCGCATGCCACTCGTTGCCGGAGCGTCGGAAGCGCGCGACGATGTCGGCCAGAGAGCACGCGACCAGAAAGAACTCCTGGATGAAACGCAGGCGCTTGCCCGCGACCGTGGAGTCGTCGGGGTACAGGACGCGGGTGATGTTCTCGGCCACCACCTTGTCGAGCACGGCCCCGAAGTAGTCGCCGTGACTGAACTCCCGAAAGTTGAAGAACTCGGGGGAAGCGGCGCCCCACAGACGCAGCGTGTTGATGTTCCTGCCGCCGAAGCCGATGACGGGGCGGTCGTACGGAACGCCCAGCAGCGTGTACGGGTGGTTCGCTTCCAAGTACGCTTGTCCGCGGTCGATGCGAATTCGTGCGTTGACCTCGACCGGAACGGTGTCGGCATAGCGCACGGCTTCCCAAGGATCGGGACGCCGCAACCAATTGTCGGGCGTCTCGGTCTGGAACCCGTTCCGGATTTCCTGGCGGAAGACACCGTACTCGTACCGCAACCCGTAGCCGTGTGCGGGGATCTGTAAGGTGGCGAGCGAATCGAGGAAGCATGCGGCGAGGCGCCCCAGCCCACCGTTGCCCAGCCCCGCGTCGGGTTCGGCATCCGCCAGTGCGCGCAGATCGATGCCCTCCTCCTGCATCATTTCGTGAATGACCGGATCGATCAGCATGTTGAGCGCGTTGTTCGCGAGCGAACGCCCGATCAGGAACTCCATCGACAGGTAATAGACGCGCTTGGGATTCGCGCGGTAGTAGGCTTCCTTCGTTCTCAGCCAGCGTTGCGCGAGCAGATCGCGGACGGAGCGGCTGATCGCCTGGAACCGCTGCCGCATGCTGGCCAGCTCCGGGTCGACCATATGGTCGAACGCCAGATGGCGCCGGAACGAATCGATGGCTTTGCGCGGCAGCGGCACCGGGCCGCATTCGTAGTGCCCGAGCAGATCGCGTTCGCCGCCGGATTCGCTCGGGGCGATGGGATGAACCAGCGTGCGCGGTTCCATGGGATATCCCGATGACTAGAAGCGGATCTAGCAGGCGATGCGGGCGCCTGTTGGGAACAGGTCATCCTCGGCCACGAATGTGTAGGCTTGATGACAGCTCGGCGCCGCTGGCCCGGGGAGCGCGCGTAGCGCTCCGTTCGACCAGGCTAGCCCTGTGATGGGCACCTGCGGCTGAGCTGCTGACACGAAGCCGTCATTCCAGTTCGCTGGTAAGCTGAATGAAGTGACGCTGTCGATCGACCGGCCGAGCTTCCATCCGAAAACATCGAGCCGCTGAAGGCGGTCACGGGCGCCGATGGATCGGCGCGTGTCGAGTGGTCCGGCGGCAACGCGCTGGGGGAACTCTTGCGCGAGCATGCTTTTCCCGCCGCACCGTGACCACCCGGCAGCCGGATGCGGAGTCTCAGGAGACGATCCATGATGTGCCACAAGAACGCTTGGCGGCTGGCCTCAGCCATCGTCTGCCTGACCGTCGGCGTGGGGGTATCCGGGTGTAGCTTCCTCAAGAAGAGGGAAGCGTACTTGCACGGGAAGGAGGCGTATGCGTATGGCTTCCCGCTGGTCGTCATGGACGTGACGAGACAAGTACAGACGGCCACGCCCACGGCAGGCGAGTACACGGCACCGATCAACCAGTTCGCACGGATGCAGCGCTATGTGAGCCCGGACTTCAAGAATGTGGTGCGCATCAGCATGAGCTCCCTGTGGACGACGGGCTTTGTGGATCTGGAGCAGGAGCCGTTCGTCGTGTCCCTGCCGGACACCCACGGCCGTTACGTCGTGATGCAGGCGCTCAATATGTGGACCGACGATTTCGCATCCGTGGGCAAGCGCACCACCGGTACGGGACCTGGCAATTTCCTGATCGCAGGGCCCAACTGGAATGGCACGGCGCCGATTGATGTGAAGGGGATCCATCGATCCTCGACACGGTATGCATGGATCCTGATTCAAACGCAAACCGACGGCCCGCGGGACTTCGCCGACGTCATCGCGCTCGAAGCGCAATACAAGCTCACTCCGCTGAGCGCCTGGGGCAAGGCGTACACGCCACCTGACAACGTGCCGGTGGATCAGAGCGTGGACACCAAAATGCCACCCGTGGACCAGGTAAAACGCATGGACGCGGGCGCCTTCTTCAAGCGTCTGGCGCTGCTGATGAAGGACAACCCGCCTTACCCGGCGGACGCGCCGATGATGGAGAAGCTCAAGAAGCTCGGCATCGAGCCGGGCCAGGACTTTGACTTCGGCAAGCTCGACCCCGCCGTCGCGGCCGGGCTGAACCGCGCGGTCAGAGAGACGTGGCGCAAGATCGAGTCGGCGCCCTACAAGATGGAGACGCTGAACGGCTGGGCCAATCCGCTGACCCTGGGCGCCTACGGGACCGACTATGCCACGCGGGCAGTCATCGCCTGGCTCGGGCTGGGTGCGCTGACCAAGGAAGACGCGGTGTATCCCACCGCTTTCGAGGACAGCGACGGTAACCGTCTCGATTTTGCCAAGAAGTACGCGATGCACGTCGGCAAAGACCAGATGTTCCCGTGCAACGCCACGTGGTCCCTCTCGATCTACCAGGGCAACTTCTACGCCCCCAACGCCATCAACCGCTACGACCTGGCGCCGTGGATGCCGCTCAAATACAACGCCGACGGCTCGCTCGATCTGGTCATCCAACCCGCATCGCCCGGCATGGGCAAGGAATCCAACTGGTTACCCAGCCCGCCGGGCGGCCCAATGAACCTCACGCTGCGCTGTTACTGGCCGAAAGAGCCGTTCCTCAACGGAACGTACAAGATTCCGCCGCTGGAGCGGGTGCAGTGACATCGCCGGCTGACGCTGCCGGCATCCATGCGTGTGCGCGCCACCCCGCGTCGCCGGATCCGATCGAGGAGGCTACCCGGCG
>Ga0335083_10002445_pt1 | contig 24501 bp, 24 predicted proteins | sample Lox_Sample_42_FD_206716 | JGI IMG/M metagenome (GOLD analysis project Ga0335083, IMG submission 206716) | Soil microbial communities from Loxahatchee National Wildlife Refuge, Florida, United States - Lox_Sample_4.2 | ecosystem: Environmental > Terrestrial > Soil > Wetlands | place: USA...
ACCGTCCGGACTGAAGGCGACGGCGACCACCTTGTCTTCGTGACGTAGAGGGGCGCCGACCGGCTTCCCCGAGGTGGCGTCCCAGATCCGGGCGGTGTCGTCGGCAGACGCGGTGACGACCCGGCGCCCGTCCGGGCTGAACGCGGCGGCGACCACCCAGCCCCGATGGTGAAGGGGATCGAAGACCTCCGTGCCGGAGGCGGTATCCCAGATGCGAGCGGTGCCGTCCTGGGAGGCGGTGACGAGGCGGCGCCCGTCGGGGCTGAACGCCGCGGCAAACACCGCGCCCTGGTGGCGCAAAGCATCAGAGCGCGGCAGGCCCGAGGCGGCGTCCCAAACGCGGGCGGTGCCGTCCATCGAGGCGGTGACGACCTGGCGGCCGTCGGGACTGAACGCGACGGCAATCACGCCGTTCTGATGGCGCAGCGGCGCCGAGAGCGGCTGGCCCGAGACCGCGTCCCAGACGCGGGCGGTGTTGTCCAGGGAACCGGTGACCACGCGGCGACCGTCCGGGCTGAACGCCACCGCGACCACCGGACCGTCGTGGGCCAGCGCCGAGGTCTGGATGTTCCACCGGTGATTGACCAGCAAGTTTCGAAGCAAGGTGGCGCTGGGCCAGTAGTCGGGACGCGCGCGCAGGGAGCGCGCGAGGTAGGCGAGGGCGGCCGGTGCTTCGTCATCCTCGAGGTGCATCTGCGCCAGCTCGAAGTCGGCCTGGGCCGCGGTCAGCGAGATCCGAGCGCCGCTCGCGCGGGCGTCCCGGACGCGTGACGACGCCACCACCGCGGCGGTGATGCCCACCGCCAGACCGGCGACGGCAATCGCCAGCCCAGCAGCGGTACGCGACACCTGGCGCCGCGGGCGTCGCGCGCGCTCATCGGCAGCTTCGTTTTCCCGCGCGGTCTGGCCGGCTCCGCGAGCCAGCTCGGCGCGTGCCCGAACCAGCTCGGAGCGCATGCGGGCAGCCCGGCGTTCGGCGCGGCGCGACCTTCGACGCGCAGCCGGTCGCCGAGACGCGGCACTCACGCGCCGGACGCTACCAAAACCCGCGAGCGACGGCTAGGTACCACCACCAGGGTCTGCGCCTGCGTTGGATCCGGCGGCGCACCGAGCTCGTCTCTGGGCAGCAGCGAAGCGCACCAGGCCCGGCGACGTGCCGCCCGGGCGGCCTACCGGCGGGGCGCGTACTTCTTCAGCTTGAGCTGAAGCGTCCGGCGCGTGATGCCCAGGTCGCGCGCGGCGTGTGACTTGTTGCCGCCGCGGGCCGCCAGCACCCGCTGGATGTGCTCCCACTCGGCCCGCGCCAGCGTCGGCACCGCGACCTCCGCCGGCGCCGGCGGCGCGGCGGGCTCACCCTCGAGGACCGCGATGAGTTCATCCGCGTCGGTCGGTTTGGCGACGTAGCTCCAGGCGCCGAGGCGCATGGCCTCGACGGTCGAAGCGATGCTCCCGTAGCCGGTCAGGATGACGACGCGCATCGCGCCGTCGATCTGCCGGGCGGCCGAGAGCAGGTCGAGACCGGAAGGCCCCGGCATCCGCAGGTCGAGGACGGCGTAGTCGAACCGGTTGCCGTCCAGGCGCTGCAGCGCTTGCTCGTGGTCGTCCGCCGTCGCGACCACGAAGCCCCGTTCCCGCAAGGCCCGCGCGAGGCGCTCGCGAAAGACGCCGTCATCGTCCACCAGCAAGACGGACCGGCCGGTGGACGGCCTGGCCGGATCGGTCTGACCGGACACGGCCGACAGACTAGACACCCCCGATCAGGGGACGTTGATATAGAAGGCGGCGTGCCCGTGGGGCGAGTCGTCCGGGTCGTCGCTGCACTCCTCGAACAGGTGGAACCGCTCGGTCCAGGTCCCGGGGGCGTCGAAGCGGATCGGGCCCACCTTGTAGACGCCGGGGGAAATCTCGGTCGCGGGCTGCGAGGGCGCTGGGACGCCGTGGGTCAGGCTGAGCGAGGTGTCCGGCCGGATCCCCGCGCACCGCACCGGCTGCATGTCCGACAGCCGGAGCGCGGTCACCGTGAAGTAAGTGTCGGCATTCTCCTGGATGGGCGTGGACACCCAGCTGACGTAGTACTTGCAGTCGTCGTCGTTGCCGGCCGAACCATACATGGTGGCGCCGTAGTCGCTGGTCGCGGCGGCGTCGCTGGCGCCGGCATCGGAGCTGTCGTCGCCGGAGGTGTCATCGGCGCTGGCACCGCCGAACGTCACGGGCGCGCAGATGCTGGTGTCCTTGGGTACCGCACTGGTGTCGATCACCTCGCACACCCCGACCGTCTGGACCATCAGGCCCCCGTCGGGCGACGTGCAATGATTGTCGAGCGGGCCCAAGACGACCCCCGCCGGGGTGTCGGCGGTCACGCCGTTGTTGCTGCTGCTGCTGCAACCGATCGCGAGGACCGTCGTCCCCAGAAGGATCGCTCGGGCCACCACCAACTTTCTCGTCGAGGACGTCGCCATGGATTTCTCCCTTGCGACGCAAGGTACAGTCTTTGAATCAATGGGCTCTGGATAAAATTTTCGCACCTGGTTCGCCCGCGGCGCTCAGGACAGCCCGGCGGCCGACGCGGGCGCCGCCCAAACCGCCCGGCTACTCCGGGTAGCCGCACCGGATCCAGGTGAGGATCGCCAGGCGGTCGGCATCGTCCAGGGAGACGCCCCCGTCGGCGGGCGGCATGTTGCACGCCACCAGATCGCTGCGGATCACGTCGGCCCAGTCGGCGACGTGCTCGTACGACGTCAGCGGCCAGGGGCCGCCGGGGATGCCCGAGTGGCAGGGACCCGCGCAGTTCTGCTGGATGATCGGCTGAACATCCGCGAAGCTCGGGCCGGGACTTGGACAAGAGGTCGGCGCCGTCACCGAGCAGGGGACCGCGGCGCCGATGCCGCCCCCGTCGGAAGAAGAGCCTCGGGCGCCGGGACCGCTGCTGCAGGCCGCCGCGGTCAGGACGGCGGAAATCAGCAACAGCGATCGTCGAGGGGAGTTCACGCCTGCCAGTCTAGCCAGCGGTCCTGGGTACGTTGGCCTCAAAGTGAGCGCTGCGAAGATTTGATGCATCCCGTTCCGCGTGGGCGCTTGTTATAGGCGTCACAGTTCATTTCGTTGCTGATCTTCAAATCGATCGTTACCAAAGGAGCTTGAAATGAAAGGAAACATCTCAGTTGTCGTTCTGGCCGCATCGATCGCCGGCCTGGCCCTCTGGTCGCGGCCCGCGCAGGCCCACATCACCGTCATCTCGGGGCCGGCGTTCGCCAACGGCACGCAGGAGGTCACCTTCGGAGTTGCCCACGGGTGCTCGGGGGTGGACACGTCGTCGGTTCGCCTGGAGATCCCGGCGGCCGTGACGTCGGTGCGCGCCGAGCACAGCGACTTCGGCGCCGTCAGCGTCGAGACCGACGCCACCGGCGTCGTGACGGCCGTCGACTGGCAGAAACCTGACAGCGACCTGCTGGCGAGCGACGTCGCGTACTACAAGCTGGTCGTCCGGATCAAGATCCCCAACGCGCCGTTCACGACGCTCTACTTCAGGGCGCACCAGACTTGCAAGACCAGCGCCGGCGCCACCTCGACCGTCGATTGGGTCGGGCTGCCGACCGATCCGGTGGTCGACGGGGGAACGGCGGCCGAGCCGGCACCAGCGCTGGTCATCGTGCCCGCGCGCCAGCCCGGATGGAACAACTTCACCGTGCCGGTCGCCGTCTCCAGCCTCAGCACGTACTTTCCCGACGCGCTGATCGTCTGGAAGGACTCGGCCGCCTACAGCGTCAACATGGCGACGACCAGCCTCATCGCCGCCACGCCCGGCGCCAGCGCGCTGTCCTCGCTGGCGGCGAACGATCAGATCTGGGTGCGCTATTGATGCGCCGACCGGTCAAGGTCGCGCTCCTGTCGTTTCCGGTGGTGGCACTGCTGGCGGCCGGCGGCTGCGGTTCCAGCACGCCGCATGCCGCGCAGGGCACCGGCGGCGCAGCCGGCGGGTCCCCCGGTTCGGGCGGTCAGGCGATCGGAACCGGGGGCCTGGCCGGAAACGGCCGATCGGCGTGCCTGGATCAACCGAACGCGCTGCCCACGCCGCCGAATGGCCAGCTCCCCTGCGAGCTGATCCCGCCGGGTCTGCACCTCTGAAATCGCGGCTCAGGGGCTGTCTTCGAAAGCGTCAGAGACCGGAGTCCAGCTTTGATCGCGCGATGGCAGTGAATACAGGAGAACTGAGGGGTCGGCCGCCTCTGATCGCACTCGGGGCAGCGGACGGCCGCCCAATCGCTGACAAGGCGCGGGACTGCTGTTGCGCAAGGCTAATTTGTGTCCGATAAGAAATATTCTGTTAACTGCGACTCGTTCTCGGCCAGGACCGGCGCCGTAGCGGTTGATCAGCTCGGGCCCCACCCCGGATCGTGGATACGCGAGTGCGAACGACTCTAGCGGCGCCCGTGCGTGTAGATGGCCGAAAGCTGCGCCACCACGGGGCCGCCGCCGGCCTTGTCGCGCAGGCGGGCCAGCACGTCCTGGCGGACGCCTGACCAACCAGCGCCGAGCTTTTGCTTGAGCAGCACGATGGGCGCGCCGGCCCGCTCGAAGACGCGCCAGTATTCGTCCACCGACTCCATGCGCATCGGCACGTCCAGGACATCGGCCACGACGTCGCGGAACCCGGCCGCCCGCATCTCGGCGGCGCAGACCTCGGGTTGCTGCGTCGGCAAGGGACCGGACGGTCGCGGCAAGTCCGGGACGGCCGCGCGCAGAGAGTCCATGGCCGCGTTGAGGCCGGTGTTGCGATCGATGGCCGACCAGCTGGTCACCAGGACCTGTCCCCCTGGCCGCAGCACCCGGCGAAACTCGTTCAGGCCCGCCCGGCGGTCGGCGAACAGAAACCAGCCGAACATCGAGACGACCGTGTCGAACGATTGGTCCGGGAAGGTCATCGCCTGCCCGTCCATGGTGAGCGCCTCGACGTTGGTCAACTGGCAGGCGGCCAGGTGCTGCCGCAAGCGCTCGACCATGTTCTCGGCGAAGTCGACGGCCACGACCCGCGCCACGCGCGGCGCCAGGACCACCGGCAGCGCCCCCGGCCCCGCCCCGACGTCCAGCACGCGCGACTCACGCGAGACCGACAGGATCTCCAGCGCGCGCGCCACCAGCTCCGGCGTACGCGCGAAGAACTCCTCGTCGTAGGCCTCCGCCACCGCGTTCCACGGGCCAGGCAGGGTCATCGGATCGGAGGGCGGCCCGGCAGCGCTCATGCCGGCAGGGTACCGCCCCCCGCGCCCGAAGGCACGAGGGGCGCCTGGTCAGCGGTCGATCAGGAGGACTTCAGGCCGGCGTACACCAGGATCGCGTGGAAGAACTGCTGCGCGGTGCTGGTCGGGGCGCCGTGAATGTTCTCGACAGGAACGCCGACGTAGATGACCGTCGAGGTCCCCAAGGTGCCGGCGTTCTTGTGGCCGACGACGACCGGCGTCGCGACGTCGCCGTTGGTGTCGGGGTCGCCCACCGCCGTCAGCAGGACATCGGTCCCGGTCGCCGGGTTGGTGGCGTCGACCGAGCTGTTGATGTTCACGTCCGGGTCGAACTTGAACGTCAGCCCGTTGAACGGCCCGGTGACGCCGGTCCCCACGAAGTTCGTGGAGGCCACGTAGTCGTTCGCGGCGTCGCTCGGAAGATCGGCCCTCTCCCCGACGCCACCGATGTAGTTGGTGACGAACCCGTTCGTGGAGCCGGTCCAGTCGCCGTAACCGAGGGTGTAGTACAGGTTCTCGTTGAAGATGATGACCGTCTTGCCCCCGGCGTCGATCAGGTCCTGGATGGTCTGCTTCTTCGACGAGCTGGGCGTGTCGGTCGAGTCCCCGGCGTACCAGATGATCGTCTTGTAGCTCTGCAGCTCCGTGTACGTCGGGCTGGTGGCGCTCTGCGAGACCTTGGTGACGTAGTTGGTGATCGACTCGGTTTGCAGCCAGTTCGCGAAGGCGCTGTCCGAAGCCGAGAGAGTCGGGTTGGTGTTGCCGGAATCGTTGTTCTCGCTGCTGTCGTCGTCGACCAGCGCCAGCGTCGCGGGCACCGTCACGGTCAGCGAGAACGGCGTGCTGTACGTGTCGGAGCCGGAGGTGCCGACCACCGACAGCGAGTAGGCGCCGGTCGCGACCGTCGAGGCCACGTTCAGCGTCAGCGTGTCGGAGGAAGATCCCTGCGGAACGGAGGTGGGCGCGAAGACCCCGGTAACCCCGGTGGGAGCGCCCTCGAGAGCCAGCGCGATCGTTCCCGTGAACGCCGTGGACCCGACGTTGCGATCGATGGTCACCGTGACCGTCTGCGGGCTGCCCTGCGCGACCATCGCCGACGAGGGGGTCAAGCTCATATGGAAGTTCGTGGACTGCGGCGCGCCACCCGCGCCGCCGTTCGAGCTGCCACCCGCGCCACCCATCGAGCCGCCGCCCGCGCCGCCGCCACCCGCCTGCCCACCGTGACCGCCCAGCGCACCGCCCGCGCCGGCGCTGCCACCGCCCGCGCCCGCCGTGCCACCGCCCGCGCCCGCCGTGCCACCGCCGGCACCGCCCCCGCTGCCAGCCATCCCGCTGCCTGCGTGGCCACCGGTGGCGGGCGAGCCGCCGCTACCGCCGGTGCCGCCGCCGCCGCTGCTTCCGCAGGCGATGGACGAGAGAAGAACTGCGGTCAGTCCCCACGAGCCGAGTCTGCTTGCTTTCACGCGTGTTTCCTTTTGGGTGGTTTGGTGTTGCAGGCCCCGATGCGAGCGCCAGGTCGCGCCCGTCGGGGCCTCGACGATACACCTCGACCGCGGTGCTGTAAATTCAGACGAAAGACGTCGTGCGCGCCGCTGGTCGCCTGTGCTAGCCTGAATAGCGAGAGCGATGGACTTCGACGAATTCGAGCAGCTGGTTCTGAAGGTGCTGTTCGAGACCGACGTTCCCGTCACCGCCGCCCACGTCGCCTATTTGGGGCGCGTGTCGGTGCGCACCGCCGAGAAGCACCTGGCGCGGATGGTCGAGCATGGGACGCTGAACGTCCGGACCAACGCGGCCGGCGTCATCGAGTACATCTACCCGGGCCGCAAACCCATCGCGACGCGCGTCGGGGCCGCGGAAACCGCCATCGGCCCGCCCCCCATCTCCAGCGGCGATTCCTTCTTCTTGACGCTGCGGCCGCGGACCAGCCCTGTGACGGCCGTCATGCTCTCGATGCTGATTCCGGGCGCGGGGCACATCTACTCTGGCCGCGCCGGCGCCGGTGTGGCCTGGATGGCCACGACCTTGATGGGCTACGCCTGCTGCTTCCTGCCCGGCCTGTTCCTGCACGGCCTCTGCCTGGTCAGCGCGGCGCAAACCCGCCGCGGCTGACAGGCCGCCAGCCCCCTCAGGGCTGGGTGTCGCCGGTCGTCTCCAGGCTCTCTTCCTTGCGCTTGCGGAGCTGCCGCAGCTCGTCGAGCGCGCGCTGGACCGCCGGGGCCCGCCCGTCGGCGCTGGACTCGATCGCCGCCACCGCATCGCCCAGCACCCGCACGTCGTCGACGACGCGCTCGCGCACCGCCTCGTGCATCTCGCGGAACGACGAGTAGAACTCCTGCAGCTCGTCCCCCTTGCGCAGGCCGGCGGGCGCCGGTCCCATGCGGTTGTCGCGCACGCGCGCGAAGAAGCTGGAGATCTTGTAGAGCGGCCCCACCACCTTGTGCGTGATCAGGATGCCCACGGCCGTGATCGACAGCATGAGCACGAACCCGAACCCGATGATCCCCCACAGCACCACCCGGTCGCTGTTGGCGAACTGCGCCTGCAGCTCCTGGGCAGTGGCCGGGTCGGCCAGCCCCGTGAACAGGATGATGCGCGAGACCTCGCGCGTCGCCTGGTACATCTTGAAGCCGAGGCCGGCCGTCAAGAACATGGCGACCACCACGATCGTGAAGGTGTACCGGAGCTGCAGCCCGACATCGAGCAGGTAGTTCCGGACCTTGCGTTTGTACGGCGGTCGCGCCGCTGCCGCTTCCGTGGTGGTCATGGACACCCTCCCGATCCGCGCTTTCTGTTGCTCATTGTCCCCTATCCGCCTTGCGACTTGAAGAAATGCCCGAGCTCCTCGCTCAACTGGCCGGCCGACGCCTCCAGGCAATCCCGCCGGGCGCCCTCCTTGTCGCGCGGGCGCGAGCCCGACTGCAAGCTCGCCCCCGCGTTGGTCCAGCTGATGATGCTCTTCTGCGGCCAGCGGGCAACCATCACCTTCACGTCGCAGTTGGTCTCCGACGTCCCGCCCCCGACCACGTCCTCGAGCCGGGTGATGTTCCCATCGATGTAGAAGCCCAGGAGGCCCGACTTCGCGAAATTGTGCTGGTCGTTGGGGCTCAGCGTCAAAGTGATGGAGGGGAGCTTCCCCAGCTCGTGTGCCAGCGCGTCGGCGATGATCTTGGCGGCGTCCGGCCCGGCCGACTTGACGCCGCCCGTGAAGGGCCCGAAGGCCAGGTAGATCTTGGCCCGCTTGCCGGCGCCCCCGCCGCTGAGCGCCGCCAGCGCCTTGCCGGCCTGCGACTTCACGAAGCTGTCGGTCTCGCGCCGCGAGAGGTCCCGCAGCGCGTCGGCCGCCAGCGGGTCGCCGATCTCCCCCAGCGCGCCGGCCGCGATGCCCCGCACCGTGGCGTTGGGGTCGGACAGCGCCTTGATCAGGTAGGGCACGGCGGAGGCGTCCCGCACCTTGCCCAGGACCAGCGCGGCCTGGACGCGAATCTTGTAGTTCGGGTCCTCGACGACGGCCTTGCACAGGTCCGCCACCCGCACGTCCGCCCCCCGCACCCGCCCCGCGAGCAACAAGGCGACGCCCAGACAGGCGATCCAGAGGTGTCGTGTCCAGCCCAGTCGCCGCGTCACGGACGCTCCGCCGGCGCCCCGGCGCGACCTGTGTCGCCGCCTCGCTTCGCGCGCGTCCCGGCCCGTTGCCAGGCCAGCTCGAACGCGAAAGCGCACCCCTGCCCCCCCTCCAGCTCCTCGACCCAGATGCTGCCGTCGTGGAGCCCGACCACGGCGTGCGCCAGGGCCAGGCCCATCCCGTACGTCGCGGATCCACCGGCCCGACGGCCGTAGGGCTCGAAGATGCGCAGCCGCTCGGACGACACCAGCGGCGCCCCTGGGGCGACCGCCCGGAAGCGGACGCCGGCGTCGGTCTCGATGACCTCGATGCCCAGCGTCCCCCGGCTCGGGATCCGCCGCAGCGCGCCCATACCCAGGTTCAGCATCGCCGCGGCCAGCAGGTCGCGGTCGCCGTGCAGGGGGCGCTCGCTGGGGGGACGCTTGACCGTCACCCACTTGTCAGCCACGGCCGCGTGGCGCCGCAGCTCCTCGGCGACCTCGGCCGCGGCATCTCCCAGCACGAAGCGGGTCTCCCGCGGGGCCAGCTGCCCTGTCTCGAACCGGTCGTAGTCGATCACCGTCCGCATCGTGGCTTTCAGGCGTTCGAACACGCCCCGCGCGTCCGACACGCTGTCGTCGAAGTCTCGCCGGCGGGGATCATCGGCGGGTGGCGCGAATTTCGAGAGGAAATCGACGTTCGCGGCCAGGGCGGCGACCTGACCCGTCAGATCGTGCAGGAAGTGCGACAGCCAGTTGCGGCGCTCGACGATCTCGCTCTTCTGCGTGCGCTGGCGTCGATCACCCTCGCGGTGCAGCGCCCGCGTGCGCAGCAACGCCCACAGCCGGGCCCGGCGCTCCTGCGCGTCGGTCGAGGGGGTGAAGATGGCGTCCGCGCCCGCGGCCAGCGCCCGGATGCGGAAGCTGCGCAGGTCCGAGAGCGCGAAGATGATCACCGGCACGAAGTGGGTGCGGACGTTGTCCTTGAGCCGCGTGCACAGGTCGATGGCGCCCGAAGGCGGAACCCGATCGTCGACCAGCACGACGTCGGGGGGGTGCAGCAGCGCTTCTTCGAACGCCGAGTCGGCGTCGTCGGCGGTCCGGACGATCAGGCCCTGGGAGCGCAGGAACGCCACCAATGGACGCGCCACCGCGCGATCCGGCGCGACGATCAGCCCCTCGGCATCGCTGGGGAGCGGCAGCTCGTGGCGGTGAGTGGTCCTCTCGTCCGAGAGCATCTACAGGCGGCCCGCGATCATCATAGAGCAACGCGTGGTTTTCCTCTATTGCTCCGCGGCGCCAGCCCCGCCGGCCCCCTGACGGTCGCGGTGGCGGCGGTTATCCTACATGTATGTTTTTTGACTTCATACGCCGACAATGTACGATGGTCCCATGTCGATCACCTTCGATTCCGCCTCAGAGGGCCCAGGCGACGAGTCGCTGCGCGACCAGCGCGCTCATCTGCGTTTCGACAAGATGTTCACCGTCCGCATCGAATCTCCGCTTTTCGGCGAGAGCTACTGCGTGGCGCGGAACGTGTCCGCCGGCGGCATCTTCCTCGAGGTCCGCGACCCGCTGCCCCTGGGCGCGTCGGTTCGCGTCTGCTTTCTGGCGCCCGACAACTCGGGCGAGGTGGTGGCGACCGGCGAGGTCAAGAACCACTACTTCATGAACTACACCCAGGCCGGCGCGACCCGCGCGGTCTCGGGCATGGCCGTCCGCTTCACCTCGTTCGAGAACGAGAGCGCCCACGTCCTGGCCGACTGCCTGTCCCGTATGCGCGTCTTACACTGAGCGCGCGATCATTCCTCGGCCTGCGGCCTGACCACGATCGTCTCGTTCAGATCGACGGTCGCACCCGGCTCGATGGGGATCTCGATCTCGCGCGGTCCGCTGACGATCGACAGCACGCGCGGCCCGACGCGCACCGAGATCTCGTAGCGCCCCGGCAGCAGCGCCCCGACCGCGAACGCCCCGTCGCGATCGATCTCGCCCACGGCCTTGCGCGGGAGCGCCAGCGGTGACAGCCCGAACAGCACCGCCCGCGTGGCCGGATCCAGCGGCGACCCGCCGCGCGTGACGATCCGGCCCCGCACCCGAGCGCCCCGGTGCCCCAGCTTCAGCTCGATCTGCGCGTCCAGGTTGCCCCCGCTGATCTCGATCTTCTCCGGCGGAAACACCAGCATCTCGCCGCGCCGGGCCCACAGGTAGTACGTCCCCGGCTCGAACCGATCCTGGGCGAACTTCCCGTCACCGTCGGCCGCCCAGATGATGGGCGACCCGGCGTTGCCCAGGCCGGCCGACGGCAGCGCCACCACCGTGGCGTTCGCCTGCCCTTCGCCGTCGGCGTCGACCACCCGCCCCTCGATGACGCCGGTGCGCACCAGCTTGAACCCGATGCGGGTGCCGGGCGCGTTCACGCCCCACTTCAACATCTCGGGCAGCCAGCCGAACTTGGCCGCCCGCAGGAAGTAGCGCTTCACGTCCAGCCCGCCGATCACGTAGGTGCCGTCCTGGCCGCTGGTCGCCTCGCCGGCGTCGACCAGGTCGTCGGGGCTGCGCACCGCGTGGATGGTTGCGCCGGCGATGGGCTCGCCGGTCGCGCTGGTGACGCGCCCGCGAATCGACGACTCGGGGGACAGGCGGAAGTTGCGAACGGTGTTCCCGGCGCGATCGATGCGCAGGTCGGCGATCTCGGTGGCCTGCCCCGGGTGGCTGACCCGGACCGAGTACGTCCAGGCGCCGGCCGGCAGGCGCAGGTGATAGCTGCCGTCCTTGCCCGACAGCTCGTCGAGGATCTCGGTCCCCTGGAACCAGACGCGGATCTTGGCGCCGTCGATGCGGCGGCCGGCGTCGTCGGTGATGCGCCCCTGGACGACGGCCTCCGGACGGTCGGCGGTGTCCCGCCGGAAGAGCTCCCGCCGGAACTCCTGCTCGTTCGGGAGCAGGCAGCTCGGGGTCGTGTGCCAGGGGACCGCGCAGTCCGGGGCCAGGCGCGAGCAGAAGTCGACGCAGTCACCCGGGTTCTTGGGGTCGCAGAGCGACGGCGGGATGGCGTCCGGCTCGATGAGCGGCGGCGTGGGACCCCGCCCCTCGCACCAGATGCACCCTTCCGGCCGCTCCACGCAGCGGACGTCGCGTGAGTCGGCCGTGGAGGCAGACGTGTAGGGCGTTGCCGACGGGCCGCGCGATCGGCGGCAGCCGGCATGCAGCCCCAGGACCGCCACCACGAACAGCAGCGCAATCGTTCTTTTCGCCACCCGCCCCCACCGTGTAGATCGGAGATGCGTTTTACTCAAGCCGCATGTCAAAGCCGCGTTTCATCGTCCTGGAGGGAATAGACGGGTCGGGCACCACCACCCAGCTCGATCGCCTCACCCGTCACCTGACCGACCGCGGCCGGCGCGCCCACGCCACCCGCGAGCCGAGCCAGGGGCCGATCGGGCGTCTCTTGCGCGAGATCCTGCTGGGCGGCCACCGCCTGGCCGGCGGGGCCGGCGTCGACGGGCTGGCGATGGCGCTGCTGTTCGCGGCCGATCGGCGGGATCACCTGAGCCGGGAGATCGAGCCGGCGCTGGCAGCCGGGGCCGACGTCGTGTCCGATCGGTACCTGCTGTCGTCCCTGGCCTATCAGGCGCAGGAGGCCGATCGCGCCTGGGTCGGCACCCTGGCCCGCGATCTGCGGGTCCCCGACCTGACGCTGCTCCTGGACGTGCCCGTGGCGGTCGCCGCCGCCCGCCGGCGCGCGGCCGGCCGCCCCGAGGAGCGTTACGACGCCGACGAGATGCAGGCGCGCATCGCCGCCCGCTACCGCGAGCTGGCCGCCACCACGCCGAACACCGTGCTGATCGACGCCGCGGGCACCATCGACGAAGTGACCGCCGCCATCGTGGGTCACGTCAGCCCGCTCCTCTGACTCCGGCTTTCCGGCCCGGCGGGAGAAGCGTCGCCGGGATCGCCCTGGGTGCCGAGGGGGCGATCCCCCCTGGCCCTCACTTGTGCTTCTTGCCCTTGGGCTTCTTGGCAGAGGCGTGGTGGTGCGAGTGAGCCTTCGGAGCAGCGGGCGCGGCCTGATCGTCGTCGTCGGCCGCAGCGGCCGGCGCGCTGGGAGCAGGAGCCGCGGGCGCGGCGGCGGCAGGAGCCGGCGGCGTGGCGGCTGGGGCCGCGGCGGCTGGAGCCGGAGCGGGCGGCGGGGGCGGTGCCGGGGCGGCGGGCTCGCTGGGCACGGCGACCGGGGTCAGCGCGGCGGCGTTCGTCGCGACCTTCTTGCCGCGGAACCCGAGCACGACCACCAGCACCACGGCAGCGACGACCAGCACCGCGATCACGACGATCGCGAAGCGCTTGCCGCCGCCAATCTCGCCCATCATCTCTTCGGCGCTCATCCGCTCGCCGGGGACCTTGCCCCCGACGGTCGGCATCGACGAGCTGGTCGCCCCCTGGCGCAACGAGTACTTCTTCCGGTCTTCGACCGACACCGAGCCGTCGTCGACGTAGCGCTCCTCGAGCGGCTTGGTCTCGGCCACTACCGGCTCCGGCTCGGGCGCCGGTGTCCCCTTGGGGCGGTTCGACTCGAGCTTGGCGCGGGCATCGGCCACCATCTGGTCGACGTCGCCCTGCTTGAACCAGAGCGTCTCGCGAAATGCGGCCGGGCCTGTCGACTTGGGCGGCGTACCCGCCGCGGCGGCCGGCGGCGGAGCGCCCACCGGCGGCGAACCGCCCGGCGGCGTCGCGGCGACCGGCGGCGGCGTCGCCTGCATGCTGTCCATCGTGCTGTCCGGCCGCGGTGGGGCGGCCGCGGCGGGCGGCGACGTTCCCGCCGCGCGCGGGGCGGCCGCCGGCATCGCCACCATGGTGGCGGCGATCGCGGCGCCGTGGGTTCGCCGCGGCGCCTCGGGCGCCGTCGTGCGGACCGGCGGTGGCGTCGCGTTCGGATCCAGCGCCTTGGGCGACGGCGCCTCCGAAGCGACCACCGCGATGGGCGGCGTGAGGTTGGCGTTGCGCTCCTGCGGCGAGCCGGCGCCGTTGGCCTGGGCGCGGGCGGCGATGGCCTGGTTCACCAGGTTCTGCATCTCCGGCGTGGCGCCGCTGAACATCATGGTCTTGGCGACGCCCAGGCGCCCCGGATCGGGCTGGGCGGCGGGCCCCAGCGACAGGTTGGCCACCTCGGTCAGGAACTGGCGCAGCGTCAGCGGGCGCCGGTTCGGGCTGCGGTCCATCGCCTTCATGACCACGCGATCGATCTCGGCGTTCAGGCCGTCGATCCGCGCGCTCGGCGGCGACAGCGTCGCCTTCAGCACCTGCTCCAGCACCCCGGCCGGCGTCACGGCCTCGATGGGCGGGCGCCCGGTCAGCATCAGCATGAGGATGCCGCCCAGGCTGTAGGTGTTCGAGCGCTGGTCGACCAGCTTCCCCTCGGCCTGCTCGGGCGAGAGGTACTCGGGGACGCCGAACACGGTCTCGGTGACCGGAACGGGCGCCACGAAGTTGATCACCTTGACCTGGTCGCCCGGGCCGACCAGGACGTTCTTGGCCGCCAGGTCATGGTGGACGACGCCGACCTTCTGACCGTCCAGCAGCGCCTCGCCGATCTGGGCGACGATCGCCTTGGCGCGCTCCAGCGGCAACGGCCCGCTGCCGGCCACCAGCTGGTCCAGCGGCTGCCCGTCGCACAGCTCGCTGACGACGAACAGCCGTCCCTCGGGATCCTTGCCGAAGTCGAGGATCTTCGCGATGCGCGGCGTCTGGGCCCGCTGGAGCTGTTTCAGCTCGCGCTGCGAACGCTCGATCACGGCCGGCGACGTCAACACCGCGCGCGCGACCCGCTTGTAGATCACGGTCTCGCCGCTCTGGTTGTCACGCGCCCGAAACACCTCGCCGCTGCGCTGTCCGGCGATCTGCTCCTCCAGCGTGTAACGCGCCCCACCCTGCGACTCGTCCGACGCCACCATGTCGAGGCGGCGGGGCCCCTCGGGCGTCGCGCAGGTCTCCTGCGGACAAAAGTTCGCGTCGTCGGGATACTTCGTCTGACAGTTGGGGCAGACTTTCATCCGGCTCCTGGCCTGGCGACCTGGGCTGATGGCTCCGAGGTCGGGTGATCGTCGCGCGACGTCAAGCCATACTTAACGCACACTTCCCCCCGAAAATCAAATGCCTACGAGGCAAAAAGCCGTCACTATTACGGCTTTTTTTGCTGAGGTTAGTCTTGGCCGGGCTTGCCGAAATCGGCGAAGAGCTTCTCAGCCGAGGGGGTCGAGCGCTTCGAGTCGACCGCCTTCCGCTTCTTGCCCATGTTGCTGTGCTTGCGCGTCCGGCGCTTCCAGGTTTTCCGCGTGTTCGAGGCCATGGCGGCCGGCTTTTATCACAGCCGGGTCGCGGAGACCACCCCTTGTATCGTTTCCAGGCTGCGGAGCACGGTCTTGAGCTGGTCGACGTGCCCGACCGTGACCTGGAAGGTGTTCACGGCCCGGCCGTCCTCGGTGGTCCGGCACTTGGCCTGCGAGATGTTCACGCCGTGCTCGGTGAACGACTTCGAGATGGCGGCCAGCAGCCCCGGGCGGTCCGAGCAGGTGACCTGCACGGCGACGGGGCGCAGCGTCTTGGACTCGTCGTCCCAGCTCACGTCGACGCGGCGGATCGGGTCCAGGTCCAGCGCCTTGGGGCAGTCGCGGGTGTGGATGACCACGCCGTGCCCCCGGCTGATGAACCCGACGATCGAGTCGCCCGGGACCGGCGTGCAGCACTTGGCGAACTTCACCAGGATGTCGGCCTCGCCCTGCACCTTGATCCCGCCGATCGAGCGCTTGGGGACGATCCGCCTCGCGGCCGATGGAGGCTCCGAGACCGGCGCCGCGGGCGCCGCCGCGCCGTTGGCGGCCTCGCGGTCGGCCAGCACCGCGTCCACGGCGTGTCCCGGGCTGACCTTGCCGTAGCCGACCGCGACCAGCAGATCGTCGGCCGTGCCCAGGCGCAGCCGCTGCGCGGCCGCGTCCAGCAACCCTTCCCGCTCGGCGGTGGCCAGCGCGGCGTCCTGCTTGCGCAGCTCGCGGCCCAGCAGGTCGCGCCCCATCTGCCGGCTGCGCTCCCGCTGCTCCATCCGGATGAAGTGCCGGATCTTGGTGCGGGCGCGGCTGGTGACGACGAACTTCAGCCAGTCCTTGGACGGCTTCTGGTTGGCCGAGGCCAGGATCTCGACCGTGTCGCCGTTCCGCAGCACGTAGCGCAGCGGGACGATGAGCCCGTTCACGCGCGCGCCGGAGCAGTGCTCGCCGACCTGCGAGTGGATCGCGTAGGCCAGGTCGATGGGCGTCGCCCCCTTGGGCAGCGCCTTCACGTCCCCCTTGGGCGTGAAAACGAAGACCTCGTCCTGGAACAGGTCGATCTTGACGGTCTCGATGAACTCCGTCGGGTCCTTCAGATCGCGCTGCCACTCCATCAGCTGGCGGAGCCAGGCGAAGGCTTTCCCTTCCTCGGCGGCGACCGATTTCTGCTCCTTGTACTTCCAGTGGGCCGCGATGCCCTGCTCGGCGATCCGGTGCATCTCCTGGGTGCGGATCTGCACCTCCATCCGCTCGGCGCGCGGGCCGATCACCGTCGTGTGCAGCGACTGGTACAGGTTCGGCTTGGGGAGCGCGATGAAGTCCTTGAAGCGGCCGGGGACCGGCGTCCAGTTCGAGTGGACGACCCCCAGCACCGCGTAGCAGTCGCGCACCGACTCGGTGATCACGCGGAACGCGAGCACGTCGTAGATCTGCTCCACGTCGCGCCCGGTCTTCTTCATTTTCTGGTAGATGGACCAGAGGTGCTTGGCGCGCCCCGAGACCTGAACGTTGATCTCCGCCTCGGTCATCACCGTCTTCAGCCGGTCGACGACCTCCGTGATGTAGGCGGCCCGCGTGCTGGCGGTCTCGGCCAGACGAGCGACCAGCTGGCCGTGCTCGGTCGGCTCGAGGTACTGGAACGCCAGGTCCTCAAGCTCGACCTTCATCCACTGGATACCGAGCCGGTTGGCCAGCGGCGCGTAGATCTCCATGGTCTCGCGCGCGATCCGCTCCTGCTTGTCGCGGGGCATGTGCCCCAGCGTCCGCATGTTGTCGACGCGATCGGCCAGCTTGATCAGGATGACGCGGATGTCCCGCGCCATCGCCAGGAGCATCTTGCGGAAGTTCTCGGCCTGGCGCTCCTCGCGGGTGGTCCAGGGGATCTGGCCGAGCTTGGTGACCCCCTCGACCAGGAACTGGATCTCGGTGCCGAAGAGGCGGCCGATGTCCTCGGCGGTCGCGCTGGTGTCCTCGACACAATCGTGCAGCAGGCCCGCGCAGACGGACGGCACGTCCAGCCGCAGCTCGGAGATGATGCGGGCCACCCCGACGGGGTGCACCACGTAAGGCTCTCCCGAGCGCCGCTTCTGCCCGGCGTGCCGCTCGGCGGCGAAGGCGAAGCTGCGCTCGATGAGGCCGAGATCCGCGCCGGGGTCGTAGCCCCGAACCTGCGCGCAGATGTCCTGAACCGTTTCCGTCATTGCTTCTAAGGCGCCCCCCGCGTGCGCGCCTCGGCGAGCAACGCGGACCCATAGTGCCCGCGCCGCCCCCGCGCGCAGCGGGCAGCCACGTATATGGATGACAGCTCCTTGAGCGCGGTCTCGAGGTTGTCGTTCACGACCAGGTAATCGTAGTCCGCAAAGTGCTCCAGCTCGCGGGTGGCGGTCACCAGCCGCCGGTCGATGGCCTCGGGCGCGTCCGTGGCCCGGCGGCGCAGGCGGCGCTCGAGCTCGGCCATGGACGGCGGCAGGATGAAGACCAGCACGCTCTCCTCCGGCCACTGCCGGCGGATCTGCGCCCCGCCCTGCCAGTCGATGTCGAACAGGTAGTCCTTGCCGTCCTCCAGGGCCCGGTTGACCGTGTGGATGGCGGTCCCGTAGCGGGCGCCGTGGACCACGGCCCACTCGGCGAACTCGTGGCGGTCGACCATCCGCGAGAACTCGTCCTCGGTGACGAACTTGTAGTCGACCCCCTCCCGCTCACCGGCCCGGGGGGCCCGGGTCGTGTAGGAGACCGAGAACTCGAGGCGCTCCTGCTCAGCCAGCAGGTGGGCAAGGGTCGTCTTGCCGGCCCCAGAGGGGGACGAGATCACCAGCAGGATGCCCCGGTGCGCCCCCAGGTCAGCGTCGGTCATTCACCATACATTGTATCATTCCACGTTCTGGGCCTGCTCGCGCAGCCGCTCCAGCTCCGCCTTGGCGTCGATGACCAGAGCCGCCATGCCGGCGTCCTGCGCCTTGGACGCGATCGTGTTCAGCTCGCGGCCGATCTCCTGAACCAGGAAGTCGAGCTTGCGGCCGACGGCCCTCTCGCCCGTCGTCGCTTTTTGGGCCGACAGGAGCGCCCCCAGGTGTTCCAGGTGGGTGTCCAGACGGACCAGCTCCTCGGTGACGTCCAGCCGCTCGGCCATCAGGGCGACCTCCTGGGCCAGCCGGCCGGCCTCCACGGCGACGTCCCGGACCAGGGCCGCCAACCGGTCCTGCAGGCGCTCGGCGAACTTCTGGGGCAACTTCTCGGCGCCGGCCCGCAGGGAGGCGGCCAGCTCGACCAACCGCTCGCGGCGGCTGCGCAGGTCGGCGGCCAGCGCCTCGCCCTCGCGCGCGCGCATCGCGCCCAGCTGGCGCAGCGCCTCCGCGACCGCCGGGCGCAGCGCCTCCCACAGCGCCTCGCCCGCCAGGCCCCCGCCGCGGGCCGACTCCATGAAGGCGCCGACCGTCCCCAGCGTCACCGGCTCGTCGATCTCCAGCTCTTGCCGGAGGCGCTCCAGCACCGTGTAGACGTCGCGAACCCGCGCCTCGTCGACCCCGCTCGACGCCTCGGCCGACTCGTCCCGGACGTTGACGATGACCGAGCCGCGCTCGACCGCCGCCCGGACCGCCCGCGAGATCTCGGCGTCGCAATAGGCGTCCGGATCGTGGCTGCGGATCTTCAAGTCCAGGCCGCGGTGGTTGACGGACCGGATCTCGACGCGCAGCCGCCGCTCGCCGGCGTCCGCCGAGCCGCGCCCGAACCCGGTCATGCTGTGGAAGCTCACCTCCGCGCGTTTATACCAGGGCCTTGAAGAACTCGATCGTGCGGCCGAGCCCCTCGGCGAACGAGATCGCGGCCGTGTAACCGAGGCGCTGGCGCGCCGCGCTGATGTCGGCCCACGAGTGCTTGATGTCGCCGGCCCGCTCGTCCTCGTAGATCGGGGCGATCTTGCGCCCCAGGTAGTCGCCGATCAGCGCCACGACGCGATTGAGGTCGGTGGCCTGACCGCACGCCACGTTGAACACGCCGCCCGAGACCTGCCGGGCGTCGGCGGAGGCGGCCTTGAAGTTCGCCTCGACGACGTTGTCGATGTAGCAGAAGTCGCGCGACTGCGAGCCGTCGCCGAAGATGCGCGGCTGCTTCCCCGCCAGCGCCACGGTGATGAACTTGGGGATGACCGCGGCGTACTCGGACTGGGGATCCTGCCGCGGACCGAACACGTTGAAGTAGCGCAGGCAGACCGTCTCCAGCCCGTAGGCGCGCGCGTAGATCTGCATGTACTGCTCGCCCGCCAGCTTGGACCCGCCGTACGGCGAGATGGGCGCGGGCGGCATCGTCTCGATCTTGGGGAGGACGGGATCCTCGCCGTAGGCGGCCGACGAGGCGGCGTAGACCACGCGCCGGACGCGCGCGCGCCGGGCCTGCTCCAGCACCCGGATCGTGCCGGTGGCGTTGGCCGCGTGGTTCTCGATCGGCTCCGCCATCGACTTGGGCACCGAGGGGATGGCCGCCTCGTGGAAGATCAGCTCCGTCCCCTCGACGGCGCGCGCCAGGGCCTTGTCGTCCAGGATGTCGCCCTCGATCAGGTCGACCTTGTCGGCGATGTCGGCCAGATTCTCGCGCTTGCCCGACGAGAAGTTGTCGATGATGCGGACCTTGTCGCCCCGGGCGAGCAGCGCGCGCGCCAGCGACGACCCGATGAACCCGGCTCCCCCAGTGACCAGGCAAAGGCTCACGATTGACCTCCGAAGGTGACGATCAGCGCCGTGCGCGGGCTTGCGCCGCGAACTGCGAGATGAGATGCCCCAGAACGGGATCGGGAATCTCGGCCGACGCCGTGGCGACCTGAAGCGGCGGATCTTCGTCGAGACCGCGGGTCGGCGCCGCCGCCAGCGAGCGAACGGCCATCCACGAGGCGGCGAGCAGCACCGCCGGGACCATGAACAGAACGCGACGTTTTGACGACATGGTCGTACATTATCCCACCCCTGGTCGATGGCAATTTTTCGATCATCGACTGGGATAGGTAATCATCGCGGCAGCGGAATCCCAGCCAGGCCGGCGCCGAATGGAATGCCGAGGGTGCGCACCTGGCGGCCTGCCCGGACCTCGATGACGCGCGGGGCACCGCGCCTGCCAGCACCGCCGCTGTCGCCTGCGACGACGCCACAGGGCCCGCCGATCGAACGGTACTGGACGAAGTTGGCGCCCGACGGGCTCAGCGACGCCAGGACGAGATCCCGCTCGGCGGACCGAGCCGGCACCAGAGTGCCGTTGTTTCCCAGAGCGAACCACCGTTTGGTCTGTCCGTCGTTCACCTCCAACACGAGGCCGGGCAGGGTCTGGTGCACCTGCAGAACCTCGAGCGGGCCGGGAACCGAAGCCGGCGGCGACAGGCTCATTGTCGACAGGGTCAGCTCGCGAACCGCCACGCCATCGAGGCCCGTCTTGTCTCCCTTGATCAGGGTCTGCGCGGTCACGACCAGGAGCCGGCGACGATCGCTCGAACGGGCGACGGCCAGCACGTGCCCGTCCTCGGCCGTGAGTTGCCGAAAGCGTCCCGTCTGGGGCAAGTAAGCGAATACCTCCTGGTGCAGGTTGAGGATGAACCTGCCGCTGCTGGCCGGCGGGATGTGCAGCGGTTCGCGCAACCGGCCGACGAAGATGACCGCGTCTTCCAGGCCCGCGCCCCAGGCCTCTGCCGCCTTCGCCAGGGCGCGCTTCACCTCGGCCATCTGCGGCTGCACCTTCAGCGCGCCCAGGTCGGCCGCCTCCAGCACCTCGCGCGACCAGGGCATGTAGGCGCGATCGAGCAGCCCGCGCACCTCGGCCACCGCCTCGTCGAACCGTTCCTGGCGAACGAACGAGCAGGCGATGTTCAGCCGCGGCGCCAGGAACTCGGGATCTGCCTCTTCCGCCGCGCGGTACTTGGCGCGCGCGTCGTCCCACTTGCCCTGGCGGTAGACCACCTTCGCGTCGGCGTTGAGCTGCGTGGCTTCGGGGGCCGGCGGCCGGAAGGGATCGGCCACCCCGACACCAGGAGCGGGCGGCGATGGCAAACAGGCCGCGCCCAGGACGGCCCCGACCACCACCGGCGCGATCACGGATCCAGCCAGACCCGCTGCAGCTGGAACCGATCGCCGACCGCCGCCAGGCCGTGGACGCGCGTGGCCTCCAGCGCCGGCACGTCGTAGCGGTAGAGGAAGATCACCGGCTGCTCGTCGGCCAGCAGGTGCGCGATGCGCGACAGGATGGGCGCGCGCGCCGCCGGCCCCTGGGCCGTGCGCGCCTCGTCGATCAGCGCGTCCAGCGCCGTGGACCGGTAGCCGCCGTAGTTGAACGCCCCACCCGTCCCGAACAGCGGCTGCGGGTTCTCGTCGGGCGCGCCCTCCCAGATCAGCGGCGCCAGGTCGAACTCGCCGCGCTTGAGGCGCTGCAGGATCGTGGCGGCGTCGGCCGGGACCAGGTCGACCAGGATTCCGGCCTTGCGGGCCTCCAGCGCGAACGCGTGGGCCTCGACGTGGAACAGGCGGTTGCCGGCCGGTTCGAGCAGCGTCACCCGGATGGGGTGACCCAGGTGATCGCGCACGCCGTCGGCGTCGGTGTCGCGGTAGCCGGCGTCATCCAGCGCGGCGGCCGTCAGCTTGCGGTCGAACGGCGGCGGCGGCAGATCCTCGGTCAGCGGCGGACCGCCGATCGGCGTGGCCAGGTCGTTGTGCAGCTCACCGGCGAACCGGCTCCGATCCCACAGGCTGGCCAGGGCTCGCCGAAAGCGCGGGTCCGAGAGCGGGTAGCGCTGGTGGTTCACGGCCAGGAACGAGTAGCGGCGCGAGCGCAGCCTCAGCAGCTTGGTCGCGCCGTGCAGCGTCGTCGGCTCGACCTGATCCGGGTAGTGCGCGTCGATCACGCGCGACAGGATGTCGATCTCGCCCCGGCGCGTGCGGTTGAGGGCGCGCACGGCGTCCGGATCGAGATCGAAGACGATCTCGTCGACGCCGCCGGCGTCGCCCCAGTATTCGGGCGCCCGCTCGAGCCGGATCCGCCTGCCCCGCTCCCAACCGGCGAAGCGGTACGGGCCGGTGCCGACGGGGGCGCGCGCGATCGGCGACGACTCGACGCGGATGTCGCGCACCAGGTGGTCGGGCAGGATCGGAACGTCGCACAAGGCGCGCAGCGCCAGGTTCGACGGGCGCTTCAACACCAGGCGGACCGTCCGCTCGGTCACCAGCTCGACCGAGGCGACGTCGGCCAGCTCGGCCCGCAGGACCGGCGCGTCCGTGCCGTTGCGGAGCAAGGGCTCGAACGTGGCCTGCACGTCCATCACGCCGAACGTTCGATGGTCGTGCCAGTGCACGCCGCTGCGCACGTGCACCGCGATGCGCATGCCGTCGTTCGAGACGTCCCAGTTGTCGGCCAGCCCCGGGCGATACGTCCCATCGCGGCAGTCGAGCAGCGTCTCGTAGATGAGCCCGTTCGTGACCTGGGCGGCCGCGGCGTCGCCGTCGGCCAGCGGCAGCAGCGTGGTCGGCTCCGCGTCCAGGTGGACGCGCAACGAGCCCCCCCGCCGGGCCGGCGGCGGCACCTCAGCCGGAGAAGGCAGCGTCTCGGCCGGGGGCGGCGGCGCGCGCCCGGGCGAGAAGTCGGTGGCAGTCGCCGTCTTCGATTGCCCAGCCGGCGGCTTCTTGTGCCGGCAGCCGCCCCCCAGGCAAATGAGTGTCGAAAACAGCAACGCCCAAGCTGTTTCGCGTGCTTGCCCGAGAAAAATCACTGTGTTATTCAGGTTCACCCGCATCGCGCGGTGGAGGGCTCGTCCATGAAGCGACTGCCGACCGTATATCACCGGACTATTCCTTTGGCAGTTTTGCTGCTCGCGCCGAGCGGCGTGCGCCTAGCTTACGGCCAGGGGCAGGAGCTGCCACCGGTCAAGGTCGACTTGCCGCCGCCTCCCAACTTCAACGTGCAGACTGCGCCGGAGAAGTACCCGAGCGGCGAGATGTCGATCTATGGCCTGCGCAAGCACATGAACCAGTACCTGGACAAGGACGTCCAGGTGCGCGCGTACATGCTCGAGATCTACGAGTGTCCGGCCGAGCAGCGAAAGTGCAACGACGACCTGGCGGCCAAGACCAAGAAGGAAAAGAAGAAGGAGCTGAGGTCGGGCGGCCTCCCCGGCAAGGCCGGCGCGCCGCCGGCGGCCGCGCAGATGAAAGGCGGATGTCGCCCCTGCGATCAGCCGCACTTCTTCCTGGGTGACACGCCGACGACCAAGATCGATCACGGTTTGCTGGTCGCCGACTACCCGGTCAAGGACTGGAGCAACAACAAGCCGAAGCCGCTGGTCGTGAAGAACGGCACGCAGGTGATCGTGACCGGCACGTTCGCGATCAACTCGATGGGTGGGTTCGCCGCCTCGGACGGCCTGATCATCCACAAGAAGCTGCAGGACGGCGCCGACGGCAAGGTCATCGCCGAGGGGAACGCCGTGCTCCCGCCCGACGCGCAGACGATCAACCTGGAAGGCAAGCCGGCCGAGAAGGTCGGCGGCGCCCGCATCGACGCCGAGAAGGCCGGCAAAAAGGGCAAATAAGAAGGCAAGTAGCCCTTCAGTGCTTCGTCGGATCCGCGCGCAGCTGGTCGCAGGCGGCGCGCGGGATCCGGAACGCACCCGCATCGTCCGTCTGCCCGACACACGATGCCCAGAGCTGGACGGTGTGCCGCACGGGTGTCGGCTCGCCCGGAGGCTGGACCTGGACCTCGAGCACCAGATCCGGCCGTCCCGGCGGCGGGCGTGACACGAAAGCTTCGGCGCGCAGGTTCCCGAGCGCGCTGACGATCCTGCCCACCGCCGCCTGGTCGAACGCGGCGCCCGGCGGCGCGCTGGCCCAGATCTCGCCGTCGTGGGTCGTGACGTCCAGGGTTCCCTGCGCGCTGATCCGCCTCAGCTCGCGCACGTCGAAGTGGGCGAAGTCGAGCACGCTGCGCGCCCGGAACCGCGCGGGATCGGGGTCCAGCAGAGCGTAGGCCGGGTCGCGTGCGCCAACCGTCACCGCGTCGCCGCCGTCGACGGTCAGGCGTCGCCCCTGAGCCGTCGGGACGGTCACCTCGGTGTGGGCCAGCCGGGCCAGCCAGTCATTCACGATCGCCTGTTCGGCCGGCGGGTGACCTGCCGGCCCCTCGAGCGTCCAGGCGCTGCCCGCGCCGGGGCGCGCGAGCGCCAGCCGGCGAGCCCCATCCTGCAGCTCGACCCGGTGGACCCGATCGGGCGGCGCCGACAGCAGGCGCCGGTCGGCGGCCTCGGCGCCGCCCAGCAGGCGCCAGACCTCGTCCCAGGCCTCGCGCGAGACACCGCCGGTCACCCGCGCGGTGGCCCC
>Ga0335083_10002446_pt1 | contig 24495 bp, 23 predicted proteins | sample Lox_Sample_42_FD_206716 | JGI IMG/M metagenome (GOLD analysis project Ga0335083, IMG submission 206716) | Soil microbial communities from Loxahatchee National Wildlife Refuge, Florida, United States - Lox_Sample_4.2 | ecosystem: Environmental > Terrestrial > Soil > Wetlands | place: USA...
CTTTTCAATCTCATCGAACAACTCTTTGATCGGCTTTTCAAAATCCAGGAACTGACGATTTTTGGCTTGAGGCATAAGTATTTCTCGCGGTTGATTATAAGCTGGGCTTCCCCCAGATTATGTAAAATTAAGGGTTAGCGCTCGCCTGCAAAAAGTTTTGACCCGGTTTGTTGGAGAAAGCCAAATTTCACCTATCTTTGCCATCCCGAAAAATGGCGTCTTTCCCGGATGATTTTATCCCGGAAGACGCGTGGATCGGAGGTTGGATTGGTAGTTCAGTTGGTTAGAATGCCGCCCTGTCACGGCGGAGGTCGCGGGTTCGAGTCCCGTCCAGTCCGCAAATAGAATAATCAACTTCATTGAATCCCTGGTAACATCATAGTTTCCAGGGATTTTTGTTTCTAGGACCACCAAAGAAACCTAAACTCCCACGAAATCTATAGTGAACTAGCAAGTGAACCCAAGTGTGGGCTATCTACGCGTTCACTCAGAGACACCCAAAGTCCCGCTGGTAGCGCATTTCGACCCCCTTCAATTAACAATTTTTTTCATAGGGGGGCTTGCAGCCTCATAAAAGATTTTGTATGTTTACTAAACGTAAAACACAGTCGAGATCAAATGATCAAATTTCAACAAAAACTCCTCAGGCCGACAATTTGGCCCCACCGCCATCGATGATCACCACTCTTGAAGTGGTTGATCAGATGGCTAATTACAATACCCACTTCTTTATCAGAAAGGAAAAGACGGACAAGGTAAGAAACCTAGCGCCACTCTATTTGCGTATAAGTTGCAAAAAGAAGGTGGAAATCTCGTTAGGGAAAGCTGTAAACCCCTCCAAATGGAGTTCCAAAAAGCAATGTTTAGTCGGTAATACGGATGAAGCAAAAGCGATAAATGCATTCCTTAAAACAGTGGAGGTCAGATTCCATGAAATCCACAGGCAAATATTGGATAAAGGGGAACCCATTTCCGCCGATATTCTCAAAGCCCGTTACTTAGGCAAAGGTGAGGCGCAAAGGACTGTATTGCAAACGTTCGACTACCACCTGGGACAGATAATGGCCAAGCTCGGGAAGGGATACGGCAAAGCCACGTTCAAGAAATACGGATACCTTAGAAATCATTTTTCTCTGTACATCCAAAAAACTACCGGAGTTGACGACCTTTTCCTCAATAAGGTTGATTTGTATCTCATCAAGGATTTTCAAACATACCTTATGACCGACCGGCAAACAAGAAACAAAGCTGGTAAAATCATCATTAATAAAGGTTGCGATTTCAACGCTGCTCTGAAATATATCAAGATGTTTCGCACCATTATAAATATTGCAATTTCCTTTCGATGGATCGCTCAGGACCCTTTTACGGGATTTAAAGAGAAATTCCAGGACGTTGACCAGGAATGCCTCCATGAGAAAGAGCTAAGGCAACTAATGGATAAGCCTTTAGTGGTTGAAAGACTAGCAACTATCCGGGATATTTTCGTATTCTGTTGCTTCACAGGTTGCTCCTATTCCGATGTTGAAAAGCTCACCAAGGAAAATATTGCTGTCGGGATAGACGGCAAAAGGATGCTTGTTTTCAAAAGAACCAAGACAAATACCGAATGCAAAGTTCCACTACTTCCAGTATCCGAATTCATCCTTGAAAAATACAATAGCTCTCCTCAATGTCTGTATTCAGAAAGGCTTCTTCCGGTATGCTCAAACCAAAAGTATAACGCCTACTTGAAGGAAATTGCCGCTATCTGCGGAATCAACGCAAGCCTTACTACCCATGTTGCTAGAAGAACATTCGCAACCGTGGGTTATGAATTGGGCATCCCAGCCGAGACAATTATCCTGATAATAGGACATCGTAGTTTCCGACATCTTCACCTATACAACAAACCAGGGCAAACAAAGCTTTCAAAAGATATGGAAGCATTTATTAAAGATTGGGGACCGAATTATCGAGGGGTCCTGCCAAAGCCTGCTATCAACCACGCAAGCTGAGTGATAGCAGCCATTCGGAACCAATAGCGTGCCGGATGATTTAAAAACATTTAAAATGTTAGTAAATGAGTTAGCAACAAAACAAGACCTGATAGAGGTCAAAGATGAATTAATGGAGGAAATCAGAAAACTGATTGCCCCCCAAAGCAGAGAAGCTATTTATTACAAATCAAATGAAGTCCGGCAAATGTTAAAATGTTCAGATAGCACCTTGCAACATCTGAGGAAATCCGGCAAGCTACCAGCTACAAAGGTTGGCGGTGTTTACATGTATTCAAAATCAAGTATTGACAATTTGTTCGATACTGGGTAGAAATCTATTGCTATCCAGAAAAATAAGGTTGTTCACTAGACGGGCAACCTTATTTATTTATAAACCGGGATGTCGGAAGTCCACAAAAATATTTCTGTAATAAAAAAACTAAAAACGATGACTAATTTTAAAATTCCGCTGAATAACGGAGAAAAAGCAATCAAAAGAAATAAATCATACTATACGGCACAAGAACTCCTTAATTTGGAAATAAAGGAAATACCCATGCTGTGGAAGCCATATATACCTAAAACTGGGCTAGTTGGCCTGACAGGTCCAAGTGATACGGGAAAAAGTACTCTATTGCGGCAATTGGCTATTTCCATTTGCCAACGGAATATTGAATTTTTGGGTAAACCTTTGAATGTCGAAAGTGCGAATGTAGTTTGCATATCCACAGAGGACGGAAAGGAGGCGGTTTCTGCCTCAATCTCAAAGCAACTTACTGGTGTTGATCCAAAAACGGTGAAGAATTTGAAATTCATTTTTAATGATGGCGATCCAAAAGAGGTATTGAAAAACATCTTGAAAACTGAAAAGGTCGATTTAGTAATTGTCGATGCGTGGGCCGACTTATATATAGGAAACACAAATGATGTAGGGCAGGTACGTAAATCCTTGAATGCGCTAAGTAGAATTTCTGAAAAATATGGATGTGCAATAATCATTTTGCATCATACCGTTAAGAATTCAGAATACCATACGCCCAACAAAAACAGGCTAAACGGATCACAGGGAATTGAGGCAAAATTGCGGGCCTTGATAGAAGTGAGGCAAGGGGATAATGAAGAAAGAGTTCTTTCTATTCTTAAGGGCAATTATATCCCTGGCGATAAAAAGCATAAATCTATGATCTTGAAATTTGATGAAGAGAAATTGTTGTTTCATGCAACGGGTAAAGAAATAGAGAAGAACTCAATTCTCCAACGAGAAGGTCATAGCTTTATGGATGATGCAGAACTTGCTGGCCTAATAGTTTCGCTAAAGAGGGACGATAATCTCTCCTTTGAAAAAATACGTGATAGGCTTGTTTCCGAACGCGGGGAAGATGCTCCATCTTTAACAACTATTAAGAACATCTATTATCGATTTGCAGGTCAGAATGCTGCGTAGATTAAAACTCGCCTGCAAATAGGAAAGCCAGTGGTCAGTCAGTCGATTCTATAGGGTTGTGACTGACTGACCATTTTATTTACCCAACCTCGCCTACGAAGCCTGCCGGAAAAAGAATGTTTTGTATACCACAATAAGCATTCATTATCTATCGTTAAAAAAGCGGGCTAATACGACCGCATTTATAAACCTCTAAAACTAATTCCATGAAAAGGATTTTGGTGATGCTTTGTACTACTCTTTGCATCTCACAGGTAAATTGCCAGGACCTACCGACCAACCCCGCAACCGGCCTCGTAACCATCATCGATTCAATCGACCTGAAAGGAAAAACTGTTGAGCAGGTTAAAGACGCTATGGCCAATTGGGCGCATACGCTACTCGATATCGACAACCTTAAGCAGGTATATAAACTTGACGATTCAAAGCAGACAGAGAACGTCTATATCAACCTTCCAATTGGTACAATCCTGACCCAGGATAGAGGTAATAATACATTCTTCACCAATGGAAGCCTGTCGTATGTCAGGACCAAGACAAACGGTATAAATGCTTATGCTCCCTCAGTTGGCGGTGGTGGGGTTAAATTCTCTCTCATCTATAAAGTGACGCCTACTCGGGTAATCTTCGAGTTTACCAACATGGAATACTCCCACGATGGGGTTCATTACGGGAGATTTGAAAACGATAAAGCACCTCAAAACAACTACGGGGCCTCTGTATTCTTTGGAACATCTAAAAAGGAATGGAGCCGATTGAGACTTGAATACTTTGATAAACTGAAAACCCTTGCTGGATACTTAAAGCAGTCCCTCACACCACTATTAGGCCAATGACGTTTCTTTTCGTCCTAATAGAAATGTGAGATATTTTGAATTATAACCTACCCTCCCTCTCTCTATAGCAGGGGAGGCAGGGTGGCCTATATCAATAAGAATTCTTCGATGCTGGATTACGTCCATAACTTCACTCACTTTATTCACTTTGCAGGAGTGAAAGAATGTGGTGTAGGCTGAGAAAGCATTTTTTCCGTATAAGGCTGAACGGTATTTGTAATAGCTTTATCGTTAAATTGTGAATATAATATTGTGATATGATATTGCTCGATGCGTCAGCTGGCCAAACATCGCCAACATTGACAATAGTAACAAGCGTTTTGGGTAGCAGTATATTGTCTGTTGTCATAAGTTATTGGATCAATAAGAGAATGAAGGAGGAGGACTATAAATACGACTACAGAAAATACATTCTTGAGAAAAGGAAGCTTGCCTATGATGAGTTAGAAAAGTTATTAATTCGTTTAGGCCGAAAGAAAATTAGGAGAACGGGCGATGGACCCTTGCATAATATATTTGTTGAATCTACCACCACTTTCGACCCGGTGTGGGATTTTATGACTATGCTGACTGAAGTAATTAACAAGCATAGGTTTTGGCTTTCAGTAGAGATATTTGATCTGCTGGTTGATTTGAATTTATTTTTAGGAACATATTCAAAGCTTCCTCAATTCAAGGGTGTAGAGAAAATTGATGCTGGACAGCTAGAGGATGTGGGGACAAGTAATTTTGAAGAAATAGAACGCAGGAGGAAATTGATCTCTAACCAATTTTTTCAAGATATTCGTGAATTAGATAACGTAGAGAAGTATAAGAGAGATAGACGAAAATTTTGAAAACTCAGATTGAGATTCAAATTGCTATTGTAACCCGGCTAATCTTTCCTTTGTGAGTGGAATCAATTGGATTGATTGAGGTCGTCCCTTTCGTCGATGTTATCGGGCAATATGTGACCCGTGAGGGCATGGTATAAATTCTCAAGACGATGAACGGTGGTGATCGGGTCTTTGCTGACATACCCGGAGGATTGGCGCATATAAAAGCCGGTACTTTCGCGCACCAAATGCAACCCAGCCCGATGCCAGCCGCCTTCCCACGGCTCGAATCCGGCAATGGTTAAATACCCTTCGGTAACGGGAAGGGCTTCCAAGTCGCTGTATTTGACGTGTTGGTGTGATCCATCGAAAAGTTGAATCAATGCCTGTTCCCGATACAATTCGAGGATGGTAGCATGTTGAATATGACTACCGAGGCGTAGTTCGTGTTTGAGGATTGGCATATGTTGCAAATTTAGTTCTTTGAAATATCAGCCTCAGTCCTTTTCGAAGCGGTGGACAAGGTAAAGGACATTACTCCGGATACTTGTTCCCACAGTACCAAATGTATTTGCCCCTTTCCGATTGTAGTAGACCTGATCAATGTGATAGTTATGGGTGCCATCGCGATCCCCATAGGTGCCGCGCACCCAAACATAAAGCCAATCGTAGGGGTGAGTATTATTAATCATAAATGCCCATGCAGTAGATTCGTATTTGGCTAAATTATCCGTCTCATCCAACATGTTTTTAATGGGTCCTTTATAGGTCAATTGCCCCAGGGTACTATCTAATACAACACCACTAATCTTCAACTTGTAACAACAACTGCCACCATCAAAACTGACAAAATTTATGCGGTAGTGGTTCACATTGTCCTCAAATTTGATAAACCTAAGACCTTTATCGGTTGCATCGTCACTCACTTTCAGGATGGGTTGATCGGGCAGCACTGTCTTGATATTCCCAGAATCATGCATCAATTTTATAATACGCTTATTGGCAATGTCGAGGCTATCCCTTTGAATTGACAAGATTTGACCAATAACTACCTCTGTGCGGTAATTGCTGTCGCCAAAGTCTTTCCGGATTTGCATCACTGATGCCCGGTAATCTTGTTGTTGTTTCGCTACAGATGCCAGATAATCCTTTCGGAGTGCGGCATCTCGCGTGTCCCGTTCTTCTTTATCGCTTCGGCTTTGGATCACAAACAATGCAACGGGCAAAATAACCAGTAAGATGGAACAGGCGATAAAAATATATCCGCGCAGATTAAATTTAATCCAGGTCTTTTTGGTCGGTTCCCAAATAACAGGAATCGCGGCAATAATCCCTGCTGTGGCAGTGGCGAAGGCGGTGGCGGTGATCCAAAAAACGGGGGTAAACATTGTAAGGTTAAAGAGCCAAAAATACCCCCTTTCCGCCAATATTTTAAATCGGCCCAATGCCTTTTATATATATAACACCAGTACTAGGCCAATGACGTTTCTTTTTGCCCTGATACAAATATTAAATATTTTGAATCATGGCCTACCCCTCTACTCTACAAAGCCAAGGTAATTAGGATGAAGTAATTAAAAATGGTGGTTGCTGAGAAAATGCGTGATTTGATCAACTACCGCGGGTGTAGCCGCGTTCACGGCGATTTTTTCAATTATAGCTTTGATTGCATTGAGTGATGTTGTAACTATAATGCCTTTCGGCCTAGGTGACTTTTGTTGACTTGCTAACGTTTCAATTTCGCTGATTAATTCCTTATGAACGTCAATCGAATTATCTAGTCCGTCTTGAATAGCTCTTAGAGAGACAAGTATCGAGGCTAACTCGTCTTGCCCCCTGGTAATGATTTGACCTAATGAATCATATGTACCCTGCTGAATGGAAGAATTACTCATTGAGCCAATACTTATACTTTCCATATTGCGTGCGGCGAAATTACCGGATACTACTGGACTATTCGGCCCATGCGTATGGCTGGAATGATCGTTATGGATATAGCTAATTTTAGCTACCGAGGTCTTTGGCCCTTCATATAAGTAACGCAAGCCTTCGTCTGAAATGCAAATTGCATATGGGAAGCTATTACCTGCCCCATAATATTTATGAATTTTATCTCCCAATACAGCCAAAATGGTATTCATTAAACGAATATCTATACCGCACATTTTAAGCACTTCTACGGGGTCATACATAAGTTCATTCTCAATATATTTCAAGACGATGTCTTCCGGTACGGGCTTTGGCTTTTGAGCTTCCAAATAATTTAGGTATCCGCCGTGCTTCCGAAGATTTATCTTCCCTTTATCAGAAATGAAGAAAGTGGGAATAGTCGGGCCGCTTGGATATGTCGTCTTTACAAAATCATTTTCGGCTAGTAATGCCTCATAATAATCTTCATCTTCTCGATTGAGATGTAGCTGTAGGTCATTGTTGAGATTAGTCATTACGCTCGGACCACTATGCTTATTTAGATAATTAATCAGCAAATCCAGGACTTCATCATCCGAATAAGGCTGCATCTTTTGATAAAATTCCTCATTTGCTGAAAGCGGCTGGAAACCTTGGTCCCCTTCAGTTAATAGTTCTTGGTTTCTAAGGTCTGCGATTACGACAGCAATTTCGTGCGGCGATGCCGGATGCTCCTTTTGAATTTCCGCAACCAATGTCCTTCTGTCTATTCCTGGTTTAGATACAATTTTGTTGAGTATTCGGAAAGCAAGTTTATTCATCCTAATCGGTTTTTGTGACCCCAAAGCTAAATACTTTAGCTTGTATCACATATTGATTTATCAACCTATTTTCAACCACTAGGCAATTTTGATTGGAAAGGTCATAGGAATAACTCAGGCTTTAAAGGAGGGGAATTATTTTGGTAACGCCCTACCGTCCCCACCCTAGAAAGCTGAGGGAGGTAGGGTAAGGGTTAATTGATAAAGTGAGAAATTTGACTAGCAAAAACGGGTGTTAGCATATTGCCTGCAACGCATTCAAGTATATTCCTAACTGTCTTCAGGGATTCACGAATGATTACTTTTTTGGGTCTAGGAGACCTGGCTTGACTTTCAAGCGTCTGAATTTCGCTTATCAATTCTTTGCTGTGATCGGTATCAATATCTGGATTTGAAGCAATAGCTTTTAATTGCTCAACTATTTCGTTTAATTGCTTCACATCCGTTAGTTCAATTGTCTGTAAGATTGTCGATCCAGTGGTTCCTTGTTGTATCGAGGAATTTGTCATCGATTCAATGCTGATGATATTGATAGGCAAGAAATGAGAAGTCGGCTCTGATGGATTCTCCAAAGCTTCTTCGACTTCTTTAAGCCCTTGGTGTGTGAGCTGAATTGTGCCCCCCAATCCGAAATATTCAATAAGTCCTTCATTTATTAGGTAGTCTACGATCTTTGCTGTTTCGTCAAAATCAAATGACAACCCTGCACCCAATTCATCCATTTCAAATACTGCGCTAGTATTTGCGTCACTTTCCTCATACATTGTCTTTATGAACAAAAACCTGTTCTTCTTCTTTTGAGATAAGTCAGTCATTGATAAATCTTATAATTAATTATGCGCGAATTATCATTTTCCACAACATCTCTTATATTGTCTGCCGCTTCCGCAGGGGCATGGCTTGTTTCGTGCGGGAGTGCCAGCAAGTGACTTCGACTTAGGTGCTCTATCCTCCCATGAAGAACCACTGCCAGCAATAACAGAGTAGGCATCGCAATGGGAACAATACAAACAATATTCAATTGTCTGCGGGGCAACATTAAACTCAGTTTGCCTTTCGGACGGAATGTCATCAAAAGGCATTTCTGCGCGAGGATTACCGCAAGTTGTGCAAGCAAGTACCTGTTCACGCATCATTAACTCCATCAAATCCTTTTCACTTGGCATAGTTGTAACACTACTTTGAGATTATATACGGGCAAAAAAACGAAATAACCAATTATTTCCTTTTCTTCTTCAACCTCTCAATCTCCGCCTTCAATTCCGCCTTCTCCTTCTCAAACAGCTCGATCAGCTTGTCGAGCGGGTTATAAGTTTGCTGATTGTGGACGGTATTCTTGTAGTTGATTTGCTGAGTTGAATTTTCATGGAAGCTATTGCCAATGATGTTTATAGCTTCATTTAAATCCATGTTCTTTAGCGCCTCCGGCTCAACTTTTAAAATCTCGGCAATTTGCTTCAATAATTCTTCGTCTTCGATATTTTCTCTGCCCTCGATATCCGAAATTAGTTGCTGACTGAATGGTCTTTTCATCCGGTCTTCCAGGTTAACGGCCATATCGGTTTGGGAAATTCCACGTATATACCGAATCGTTTGAATGTTACGACCTACATGGGGCCTTTTGGATTGGGTTTGCATGGTTGAAATATAGAAAGTTTGGTATAAAGATAAGATTTGAATTTCACGTAATATACAAATCTTCCCTGGTAGGATACGGGCTCGGTTGAGCCTATTTTTGTTCGAACGAAACTCAATTTTCAATATACTTAAGCTTGCCTACTTGGCCACGCCAGGGTTTCCGGGTGGGATGAGTGCACATATTGGAAACAAGGATAAGGACCGTGTTCTATGCCTGGTGCAAATTTCAAACATACCAGCTTGATGAAATCCCACATTATTTAATTTATGCCAGGTCATGACTAAAGAGACCACTGATGAACTGTTGTCCTATTTAAAGGACGCTGAGGATGTCAAGCTTCTTCGGGAAGGGCTGTATTTTGTTGTTTGGTCATACCTCGAAGAAAATATTGATACCGGATTAGATCGTCGTGTCAATGGAGTGTTCTTGACTGATTTTAATTCCTTGTTGGAAGTCCTGTTGATCCTTGAAAATGAATTTCCCCTCACTAATAAACGAGGCTAATGAGTTTCCAAAAGATCGTATTGAGCCAATATGAGAGGCAGGAATTAGAGGAGTATCTGCAAGATGCAAGAGATTTAAAGGGTCTGCGGAAAGGTCTTTATATCATCTTCATGCGATATCTACAGGTCATGACCGATTCAGCGTATGGGATTGACGTGGAAATTGATTCTGATTTCTATTACGATTACGCGAATCTATTGGAGGTTTTATTGATTCTTAGTCCCGACCGGCTGGATCAAGAGATTACCCACTTTAAGCCATAGCACAACGAAATTTTCATGGAATAACCATTGATAAAAGTCAATAAATCAATTAAAGTAAATAAAATATTTAGGTAGTTGCATTTATAAAGAATTTGCTTACCTTAATATCACCTGCTAATAGGAAAGGTAATGGTAATGGACTAGGCGGCTCTTTGGACGGAGCCGTTTTTCAATTAGTGGCTTTTATAACTGTACTATGAGGTATGCAGAAGGACATCCAGAAAGAATATAGGGAGAGGTGAGGTCCTCCCATTTCTAGGGCCAGTGTGAATAGAAAAACCTGCGGCATTTTAATATACAGAACTGATGGGAAATAGGTGTCTTTTAACGCGTATTGGCAATTAGCATTTTCGAGCAAAAATAGGGGCAACAAAAGCAAAATAATATATTTCATGTCGTACTTTGGCACGAAACATACCACATAAATAACAAGTTCCAAACAGTGAAATCACCCCTTTTTTAGTCAGGTTATGGAATGATTCAAGGATTTCATATATCTCCAAGCAAAGTCATATTATGAGCCAAGACTATAAAGAATCACTTGAAATTAGTAAGTTAACTGCTGAAACCGAAAAACTGACAATTGAAACGAATAAACTCAGAGCGGAGATTCAGAAAATTAATAGAGAAACAACGGTTGCAAGAGGGAATAGGCTCAGATTCTGGGTTGGGAATGTCGCGGTTCCTATTTCTGTAGCGGGATTGACATTCTTAGCTGTTTATCTTACAGGATACTTCAACGCATGGCAGACCAAAAATGAAAATAATGAGCATGACTACAGGATTAAGGCTGCAAAGTTTGTCGCTGACACGGTTGAATTTGCAAAGATTAGGGGGAGGTTATATTACAACATTGATAGTCTTACAGGACGATCTAATGCTCTAACCGAAAATATTGCTGACTTGACGACTACCATTAATGATTTGAGGAATCAACTGAATAAAGGTGTAACACCCAATAGAGTTATTAATGCGTTGGCAAAAAAATATGATTCGGTAAAGACAATTTTTCAAGATTCAATTAAAAACATGAACGCCCGACAAATGTATTTTAATAGTATGACGCTCGACGAATGTCAAAAAAGAGCCGCTTGGCTTGGTGGGGACACAGCAATAAAGGGTCAATATATAAGAATTCTAGTACACCTTCTTGATAGCCTTAACATCAAGCACATTTAAGAAGCTATTGATGGCTTGCAGATTATCAGCGGTAAGTACACTGTTACTATTCAGATGCACCCGCCATTCGCCCCGGACAAGCTGTAAACGTCCTTGACGGTACTACTACAGAATTATTTCTGTGACGGGATGAAAACAGGCTATCAAAAACGGCCTATTTTGACCCTTTTAGGAGGATGGAGTTTTATAGCTCTGTATCTAACTGAATATTGTATTTCTTTCACTACGTGGCCCCATCCTTATCCCACTTGTATGCGATAGCATACATCAAGAATTCGGCACAAATTGTATCCCATAGCATACAAAGCAAATAGAGAAGTTAAATCGAATATTTATGGGCGTTCATTAGCGTGAATGTGGGAGCCAAGACGGACCAGGACGGGAAGCGCATTTTTCGACCATTACCGGATTCGTGTTTTTTTCTGCCCCACTATATAGTAATATAGCATACTTTTTCACTTACTCGTCTAATTTGGTGCCTCGCAGTATACCCTTTTCAAGCAAAGAGGACGCTCCAGCGTACTAAGCTGTCAACTGGAAAAAATTATCATTTTTTTTTGTGCAGACCCAAAATTGTACCGAAAAAAAGTGATAAATCGACCTAGCCCGATTCCAGTAGTTGTTAAGAATTAAAAAGACCCGGGAAAATCCAAAATGGACCGTTTCCGCTCTAACCCTTTTTATCGACCTATATCTCTGACTGTGCATTAATTTTCTTGGATATCAGAATTATTGAATAAATTTATCATATAAACTGATAAACATATGCCAGTAAATATATTCGTGGATAGCCCGCCATATGGCTCGGAAATTCCTCCTGCAATGATATTAAGCACAGGTTCCAAATATTGGTTGCTTTTAAGCGAAATCGAGGAAAAATTAGGTCCATTGAAATCCAATGCACTTTGTAGTCAAACGACTGTAACAATTCATGTAAGCTCGGAAGGGGAACACTATAAAACGACAATAGATGACGCCGACGATGATACCGCCGCTCGAATTAAAGCTATTTTGACCGGCGTGCCATTTCTTTAGTTTCAGTTATTGGGTTTACACTCCTCTCTTTGCCCAGACCTATTTTATTCAATATTCAGATAGTCGTTCATTCGGAATCCAACTCTTTATTTTTCCTTAAAGAGCAGATAACTGCTCCCATTAAACCCAAACCCTCCGTCATGAAATTCATCCTTTTTTTGATTATTTTTCCCGCCGTAGCAAGCGCTCAAGTACATCACTATCGATCATTTGAACGAAGCATCAGGCCCATTGCTGACACAATTAAGCCAGCGATGTGGGTTTCCGATAGTTCAAATATAACCCTTGACGTTATTGACAGCCGATTTGTGGTAGAAGGACCATATCCGGACCGTTTGCGGATCATTGCGGAGGCCAAACATAAGAAAGTTCTGGATATTGATGAGTTTGATTATAGCGCTGTAGACGCAAATGGCAGTAAGTGCAGCCTTTCTATACTGATGTACTCGGATAGCGGCAAAATATCTCAAATGGTAATAATAGAATCCCCAACAACTCAGAAAATGTATCATTTTTTCCTTCCTTTTCGTTAGCCCCTGTCCTATCAAACCAGGAATCCGGTATATACGTCCCCTATCAGACCCAGACGACCAAAGCCCCCCGGTCGCTTGTCCTGGCGCTTCCCACCCCCGGTAGGAGAAATATTGTCAATTGAAAAAAACTGGCTGAAATCGCCTGTAATTGGCTCCAGGATTGATTCTGCAAGGTCACTGAATCGCCAAAAAAACATCCGTATAATCATTGACCTTATCCAAAGCCGTTATTATCTTTGTTCTGAAGGATACGCAATGTGATGCTAGTGAACTGGAAGGTGAACTGAGATGGAATCAGGGAAATATGTAATTGGTTATAAATAGCTTAATGGACAGGTTGCGGACCCGTCCAGTCCGCGAAAGCGAGGTTCACAGAAATGTGAGCCTTTTTTGTTTGTACAGCAACGAGTGCCCTCACCTACTTTAACTTTGCCTGGGAAAGCGATGAAAACTTTAAAGACAAACATGCCGGATTCGAACAAACGATTCAGACCGCCGTTGAGATAGCCAAGAACACGGATGTCTTGATCGTGATGGGTTATTCATTCCCGATTTTCAACCGGGAAACCGACCGTACGGTCTTTAACCATTTGCCGCAACTGCAGAAGGTATATATTCAGGATCCACACGCAGAGCAGATTAAGCTGATCATGACGGGTGGGTTTTCCATCTTCGAGCGCGGATCGGCCATCAACCTCCGGTCAAAATGGCAAGGCGATCAGAATTTTTATTTGTCTTCGCAGACGGAGCAGTTCCTGATCCCCACCTGAGGGCTCGGATGCACGCAGTACCGGAAAAAACCCCATGAGCATCAACGGGGCGACCCAGCGCTAGCGTGTTACCCTGTTTCAGCTGAAAATCCTCAGGGCATCGATTTTTTCCCGGCCGATTTATTTTAATATATTATCTTTACCCCATTACACGCTACTTGTAACATACGCGCTCCTTTCTTTGCAGGTATCCCTCACCGGTACCTCTCCTTTTCTATTCACCGCCCGGTGAACCCCAGAATCATATTTTCAACCTTTTACAAGTAGCATCATGCAAACAAATAATAAAATCGCCGTGATTGGCGGAACCGGCAAGGCTGGAAAATACCTTGTCCGCCGTCTATTAGACCAGGGTTTTTCCCTCCGACTGCTCGTCCGGAACCCCGAAACCTGTCCTATCCATCATCCGCTCGCCGAAATCACAGAAGGCGACGTCCGCAACCTCGAAGCCGTGCGAGCCGTGACGGAAGGCTGCCACGCCGTCCTCAGCACGCTCGGGCAACCCAAAGGACAGGGGCCTGTTTTCAGCGCCGCGACCACGAACGTCATCCGGGCGATGACCGAGCGAGGGCTCAAACGATATATCCTGATCACGGGTCTCAACGTCGATACCCTGCCGGATAAGAAAAATCCGAAAACGGCGGCCGCGACCGAGTGGATGAAGATCAACTATCCTCTCACGACGGCCGACAAGCAGCGGGAATGGGAACTGCTAGGGCAGTCGGACCTCGACTGGACGCTCGTCCGGTTACCGATGATCGAACTGACCGATCGGACGAGCCAGTACAAGACGAGCCTGGAGGACTGCCCGGGAGAGAGCATAAGCTCGACCGACCTGGCGGATTTTCTGATCGGGCAACTCACGGATGAAACGTTCATCAAACAGGCGCCGTTTGTCGCGAGTGTTTAATGCATATGAATAGCCATTCCACCAGAAAGCGAAGCGCGGATTCATGGTGATGGGATGGCTATTTTTTTTCAACCAATCACTTTCAGCAGCAATCGGTAATCCCGCGATCCTGTTCGCGAATTATTCCTCCGGTGCCGCTCCCGCTGGGCCATCGGGTTTCTCGCCGCGGATGCACGTTTCGATCGCCGCCCAAAGGCGGGCGACCTCTTCCGGAGGCAGGCTTTCTTCACCGCTGGGCTGGATAGATTGCAGGAAGTCGAAGCGGCGCTAACGGTGAAAGAATTGTGGATGCAACGAGGAGACATTGAGGTATTCAAAAAGAACACCGACTGTATCGAAAAAGGACAGGTGGTGAATTTGCGCAACCAATAAAACCATGGTTCTCAATCTCCTTTGAAAGTGGCCCTAAGTTGGCAACTAAAACGTCACATTCTGCTACATCATGCTAAAGAAACTACTGCCATTCGCCCTGCGCCGTCTCGGCCGGCATAGGCTGACCACGATCATCAATATCCTCGGTCTCACCCTGGGGGTACTCTCCTGCCTCGTGATCTATCTGTATGTGCGCTTTGAATTCAGCTATGACACCTTTCACCCCGATCGCGATCGGATCTACCGGGTCGGGGTGTGGATGACCGGTCCCGACGGAAAAATTAATGAAGGGGCTTCCTTGCCACCGCCGCTCGCTGCCGACTTACGGCGTGAGGCCACCGGTTTCAGTGCCGTCGCCGGCATTTACTCGGATGACTGCAAAGTGATCATACCGGAATCGGGTATACCCAACCGGGTCTTCCCCGGTCTCCAGGAGGGCCAGCGGCAGCACATCGCCTTTGCCGATCCGCAGTATGTCGAGATATTCCATTTTAAATGGCTGGCGGGTAATCCCGCAACGGCTTTGAAGACACCTTTTTCAGTTGTGCTCACCGAGTCAGAGGCGAAACGCTATTTTGGGCCTGGCGGTCCTGCCGATTGGATGGGGCGTTCCGTGGTCTATTACGATTCGCTCACGGTCGTCGTTTCCGGCATCGTCGAAGAGTGGCGGCAGAACAGCGACGTTGCCTTCACCGACCTTATTTCGTATCCTACGATCGAGCATAGTTGGGTGCGAAACGACATCAGCGGTTGGAACGCTTTCGAAAGCAGCGCCAACGCCTTTGTCAAACTATCCCCCGGCACAACCGTTGCACAGGTGGAAAAACAATTCCCGGCCTTCTTTAAGCTGCACGAAACGTTCATCGGTAATACCAAAGGCGGCCTCATGCTCCAACCTCTTTCGGATATCCACTTCAACAGCGCATTTGGGGACGACTATGGCCGCCGGGCGCATAAACCAACGCTGTATGCTCTGGCGGGCATCGCCCTCTTTATCCTCCTGATCGCGGCGATCAACTTTGTCAATCTGTCCACGGCACAAGCCGTTCACCGGGCAAGGGAAGTAGGCGTCCGAAAAGTACTGGGCAGCAGCCGTGCCGGCCTTGTCTGGCAATTCATCAGCGAAACGGGGATTGTAGTTCTTGCATCCATGGTACTCGCCCTCCTGTTGGCGAATCCAGTCATCACGGCCTTCCATGGTGACCTGCGGTCGGGCTCTATGGGCCTACCGGAAGGCGTTCGGTTACGGATGGCCGATCCAGATACCTGGGTCTTCATGGGCCTGACGATAACGATCACCTGCCTGCTGGCAGGATGGTATCCCGCGCGGGTGCTGTCGTCGTTCCTGCCGGTAATCGCCCTGCGGGGCCAGGGTAGTCAACAGCTAAACTCCAAGAGTTACCTGCGTAAGGGCCTCATTGTTTTCCAGTTTGCGGTAAGTCTGATTTTTATTATCGGAACGATGATGATGGGGCGACAGATCCACTACATGATCAACACCGATCTGGGATTTAAAAAAGATGCCATCGTCACGATCAGTCTGCCGGGGGGGACGGAGAACCAGCACGCCGCGCTGGCCAGGGAGATCAGCAGAATTACCGGTGTCAGCCGGGTGTCCATCAGCAGCAACAGTCCCGGAGCCCGCGGCCATAACGGCACGGTACTCGAGAACAGGGGAGCTACTTATGTGCGGATCGACGCGGGTTATGATTTCGTCGACACCGGTTTTATGTCCCTATATGGACTGACCCTGATCGCCGGCAGGAATTTCTTCCCGTCTGACTCCCTTAGGTTGGGTCCCGTACCCGCCAAGGGCTACCGGGCATTTATCATCAATGAATCGGCTGCAAAAGCGCTCGGGTTTAGCCGGCCGGCCGACGCGGTCGGGCATCGGGTGAGCAGCGCGCTCGGCGGGATCATCGGTCCCGTGCTCGGCGTCGTAAAGGATTTTCATGCAACCAGTTTGCGTGACAAGATCGGCCCCTTCTTCTTCACGTATCAGAGTGACGGGGGCGGACTGCTCAGCGTTAAACTCGCCAGCGCAAATCTATCCAGGCGTACGATGAAAGATATCCTCAGCAAGATGGAAACGCTCTTCGCAAGAAGCTATCCTAAAGAGCAATTCAACTCCCGCTTCTACGACGAATCGATTGCAAGGCTATACGAACGGGAGAACCAGACGGCGCGGATGGTAAACATCGGCATGGGCATCGCCATTTTCATTTCCTGTATGGGCCTCTTCGGTCTTGCGGCTTTCACGGCCAACCAACGCACCCGGGAGATTGGCATCCGGAAGGTGCTGGGTGCAAGTGTCCCCCATCTCGTATCTCTCCTCTCACGGGAATTCATCGTACTGGTGTTGCTCGCGACGGTTATCGCCGCGCCGCTCGCCGGGTGGGGCGTACACCGATGGTTGCAGGATTTTGCCTATCGGACGACGATGCCCTGGTGGATTTATGCGCTGGGTGGCTTAGCCGCGATAGCCATCGCGTTACTAACGGTCAGTTTCCAGGCTATTCGGGCGGCCAGAGCTAACCCGGTAAATAGTTTGAAGGCGGAATGATTTTGACTATACACTTAACTATTCCACAGGCGCTCTAGCGATAGTTGACAAGAAGAAGCTCAACCTCCGCCTAGTCGAAGAGACAGCCAGTTATTTCGGCGCCTCCAAGACTGCCGCTTTCCCCCGCTACCGAGACCTCTGATTTACAACGGGATGGCTATTTTGACGCGATACGTCCTTGTTTGTCGCGAAAACCATATTTTTGTCGCGATTTTGTCGCTAAAATGTCGCGAAAACCATATTTTTGTCGCGATTTTGTCGCTAAAATGTCGCGAAAGCCGTATTTTTGTCGCGAAAAAGGTTTATGGCCACACCTTCACTATCCGAAATTGCTAGGATACTCGCCCAATATCCAAATGGCGTTTCCCTAGCGGAACTCCGCTCCGCGCTAGGGGCCGAAGTGTCCATTAGAACCCTGCAACGCTTGCTAGCCGATCTTTCGAAGCAAAATTCGGTCAAGGTCACCGGCCGGGGCCGTAGCACCCGTTACCTTCCGCCCCCTACCCTATCCAAGGAAAGTCAATCCGCGATCCCTCTTTCAATAGAGGCAAAACAGTTGCTGTCCATTATCGATCAGCCGCTTGACCGCAGACCCAGAGCCGGCTATGAGCCCCGTTTTTTGCGGGACTACGAACCCGACCGCTACTTATCCCCGAACGAACGATCGCACTTGCTGAAACTCGGGCAAACAACCCAGCAACGAGAGCCGGCAGGGACTTACGCGCGGCATATCCTGGAGCGGCTGCTGATCGATCTTTCCTGGAATTCCAGCCGGCTGGAAGGCAATACCTACAGCTTGCTCGATACCGAGCGCCTGCTGGTGCAAGGACAGGAGACCGGCGGCAAATCTCCGGCGGAGACCCAGATGATCCTCAACCACAAAGATGCAATCGAATTCCTGGTCGAAGGGACCGGCGACATCATGTTCAACCGGCACACCCTGCTCAGCCTCCACGCCCTCCTCTCCAACAACCTGTTGCCGGACCCGGCGGCCTCTGGCCGACTGCGCCGCTTTGCTGTCGGGATCACGGGCTCCACGTATCTGCCGCCTGGGATACCGCAGCAGATCGAAGAATATTTTGACCTTTTCCTCGCCAAGGCGCAGGCCATCCTAGACCCTTTTGAGCAGGCCTTTTTTGCCATGGTCCACATACCTTATCTGCAACCCTTCGAGGATGTCAATAAACGGGTGTCCCGGCTTGCCGCCAATATCTCGCTCAACCAGCGCAACCTCGCTCCGCTCTCTTTTGCGGACGTTCCTCGTGACCCATATATTCAGGGCCTGCTCGGGGTATACGAACGGACAGACGTGAGCCTGCTGAAGGACGTGTTCCTGTATGCCTATGAACATTCGGCCGCAAGGTATGCCGAGGTCCGGCAAACCCTCGGCGACCCCGATCCATTCCGGCTGAAGTACCGAGATGCTGTCCGCCAGGTGATCTCGGAAGTGATCATCCAAGCCCTTCCTGCCGCCGAGGCCCAGGAACATCTTGTCACCTATGCCCGTGGGCTTCCTGAAGCCGACAGGGAAACGTTCATAAACGTGGTGGAAACAGAACTGTTGGCCTTGCACGAAGGCAATTTCGCCCGTTACCGGGTATCTCCTTCGCAGTTCGCAGCTTGGCAGCTCGCGTGGAAGAAGAAGGTGTAGAAAACCAGTGCGACCGAGGTGTACTTTAGAAATTTTAAATTGAGATGGGATCAGGGGAAATGAAAATAGTTGCGTGGATTCGTTTGCTCCGGTCAATGTTTCAACAACCCTTGCTGGGCCAGGAATTCTAAAAATCGCTCCGTCCAGCCATCCGAAGGTAAGTTCTGCTTCCTCAGGCCAAACCCGTGGCCCCCGCGGGCGTAAATGTGCATTTCCGCCACGCGTTTGGCGGTCACCCATTTCGTATAGACCTTGACGGCGAGGAACTGCAGATCATACTGGTCATCGCTCGCTGCGGCGATAAACAGGGGCGGCGCATCGGCGGGTACGGGTGCCTGCAACATGGCCGGCGTCACCCCGCCATACACGAATCCGACAAAATCCGGGCGATTTTCAACCGTGGCGTCATAGGCGGTAGCCAGCGAGATCACCCCGCCGGCTGAAAAGCCGATGATGCCGATCCGATTGGGGTCGATGCCATAGTCCGCCGCATGGGCACGTACATAGGAAAGCGCCTGCCGGCCATCGGCGATCGCCATTTCCGCTACCTGAGCCCGCTCCGTGTCGGCGGCCTTCCGCGTGCGGTCCTCGTTCTCCTGCTGGTACGGGTCGCTACCCCGGATATGCATCAGCCGGTACTTCAATAAAAAGGCGGTAATGCCTTTGCTCTGCAGCCACTTGACCACCCCATATCCTTCCTGCATGATAGAAAGGGAGTGAAAGCCGCCGCCTGGACAGACGATGACGGCCATGCCTGTCGGGGCGCGGGAGCTGTCCGGGAGATAGACCGTCAGGGTAGGCTTGCTGATATTGAAGATCGCGTTGGAATGGTACATGTTCTTGTCACTTTCCGTTTCGCTCCAGGTCCATTTTTCGGAACCCGGCGCCGCGCCGGGGTACAAGGGGATAACTTTTTGTTGCGCCCGCGTTGCGAACGTGACCAGGAGAAGGAGCAAGGTTGGAAGAAGTTTATGCATATAGCGGGCGTTTATGGATTTTCAATTTACCTAAAATCTGTCATGAAAATCAGCCGGCCTGCTGAACAGTCGGAAGCCATACCGTAAAGGTCGCGCCATGTCCGGGCTGGCTATCCGCTGTGATATACCCGTGATGATTTTCTACAATCTTCTTGCAAAGCGCAAGGCCGATTCCCGTACCGGCATATTCGGTGGCGCTGTGCAAGCGCTGAAAGATCATAAAGATCTTTTCAGCATATTGTTGTTCGAAGCCAATACCATTATCTGAAAATACGAGCCGAAGATATGACCTGTTCGGGTCCAACGGAGCATGCCGATTGCGTTCCTCCGGATCAGGATAGTCAGAAGATATCGTGATCCGGCATACAGGGCCGCAAAACTTCAGGGCATTACTCAACAGGTTTGCAAATAATTGTCTGATCTGACTTTCGATACCGATAACGTGGTGGAGGTCCGAGGACTTTATAACGGCATTCTTCTCATGAATGAGATGGTCATAATCCGCCATTACAACGTTAAGCAGTACATTTAAGTCAATATCGGTAAACTTCGAGCCATCTTTACCGACCCGGGAATAGTCCAAAACATCTTTTATCAACCTGGCCATGCGGGTGGTTGACTTCACGATCTTCGGGAAGTAAATGGACGAAGTATCTCTGTCGCTCGATTCCTCAATGATACCAATATACGTTTGAATTTTCCGCAACGGCTCTTGTAAATCATGACTGGCAATGTAGGCGAACTGCTCCAGGTCGTGATTCGATTTTTGCAGACGCTCATTCGTTTTTTGCAGTTCTTCCGTTCGCTCGATCACCGTCCTTTCCAATCGCTCCTGTGAAGCCTTCTCTTCCGTAATATCGAGCATAGTCCCCAGTAGTTTTTGGGGACTGCCATCTTCGCCAAAGTACATTTTGGCTTTCACCCGCAGCCACCTGATCGTTTGGTCATCCCTGCGCATAATCCGATGCTCGATTTCATACCCTTTATTCGAATCGGGGTCGCTCGCTTCGGATAACGCTTGTCGCACCCGTACTACATCCGCCGGGTAAACCTGCGCCATCAGCTCATCCAGCGTAACCGGCTCATCGGTGCTGTCAATTCCCAGCGCGGCCCGGCATCGGGTCGAACATACAACTGTCATGGTTCCAATGTCCAGGGCCCAGGTACCCAGGTTACCGGTTTCCACCGCCAACCTTAGCCGCTCTTCGCTTTCCTGCAATGCCTGTGTAACCGCCCTTTGTTTGGTAATGTCGCGTGCTATCTTGGATGCTCCGACGATTGTGCCGTTTTTATCCCTTATCGGCGAGATGGTCAATGACACTTCGATGATCTGTCCATCCTTTCTCACGCGCCGCGTCTCATAGTGGTCGATCTTGTTGCCCGATCTTAGCTGCCCCTGAATATAATATTCCTCATCCCATCGTTCGGCCGGAATGATCTTAAAGATCGGCTGGCCGATCATTTCAGCGGCGGAGTAGCCGAAGATCTTCTCCGCACCAGGGTTCCAACTGGTGACGATTCCGTCCAGTGTCTTACTGACAATGGCATCATCCGAAGAATCCACTATAGCCGCCAGTTGTGCTTCGCGCTGCTCGATACGCTTGTAGGAGCTAACGTCCACCAGGAGGTTAATAGCGCCGGTGATCTTACCTTCCTTGTCAAGGAAAGGACGCGGGTAGGGGATGACAACGCGCCGCTCGCCATCCGGTTTCTCAATAACGATCTCGCGGCCGGCAATCACCTCGCCTTCTTTCAGCGTCAGCGCCATAGGACACGTATCAAGCGATATCTCGGTTATGCCGTCCAGCTCATAAATCTTCCATGAACCACACCACAGGTCTCTGCCAATTTCCGGTCGCCGACCCCAAAGGCACGCCGCCGCGTTGTTGTACATGGTAATATATCCCCGAGCATCGCACGTATAGACGGCAACTTCTAAATTATCAATCAGCGATTGGGTAGAATTTTCCCCATATAGCGAAGGACGGATAGCCGTTCGTTCCCGGAAAACGTCGGCATCCTTTTCTTCCTTCGATATAAAGTCTTGACCCATATTGATATTTACAAAGTTCGGTCAAATGTTATGCCTTTTAAACATACTGGATAACGATTGCTTCAGCCGACGAATATCTCCTTCTTTGGTGATAAAGTCGGTTGCTCCTAATTTTTGCGTTTCAATCTTATCGGACTGCTGCATGGATGTCGAGTAGATTACAATGGGGACCCCTTTTAGCCAGGGCAATTTGCGCATTTCTACCAAACATTCCTTGCCACCCATTCGTGGCATGTTCAAATCCAGAAAAATGCAATCCGGCACGAAACTCTCGTCTCTTTTGACCAATTCCAGTGCTTCTGTGCCGTCGCTTGCCGTAATGACATTCGCCGGCAGATCCAAACCTTTTAATGCAAGCGCAAAAATCTCCTGATCGTCTATATCATCGTCTACGAAAAGATAATTCATTGGTTATAAATTATTTATCGTTACCCTTTGTTATAGAATGCCACCGCAGCGATCGACCGACTTCACAATATTTTCAGTAAAATTTGGAAAGCCGCTAAGATAGGAAATATATGACAGATGTAATATTCGGGAAGCCCAATGCCCCGGGACTGCTCAAAAAGATGCGAGTTGACGGTTTGCCCGCGAACGGTATTCCTCTGAACAAAAGCTTGAGCGAGCCACGGGGACCCGCCGGGAAATCATAATCTTTTGACCCGCATATTCCGGAATCTCACCACGTCACCATGCCCCAGAAAACCCAGATGACCGGTCGGTCGCAAGAGACCCGGATGTTCCCTATGGTCCATCGTTCCATTTTTGGACGCTTCCTTAATATCGCCATCCAGGATCACCGTTCCGTTCAGTATGACCTTTATCTTATTTCCCCTGGCTATGATCTCTTCCTTATTCCATTCACCTGTCGGCAACAGGTAACCGCGCTTGGCAGGAATGACCCCATACACCGAACCATGGTATTGATAGGGATGCAGGTCTTTGTACATCGGCGCTTCGTTGTCGAGCACCTGGATCTCCATTCCCACATAGGCTGCATCGCCCTCCAGGGGTGCACGGATGCCGATGCCATTGTTCGCTCCGGGGGTCAGTTGAAATTCGAAACGATAGACGAAATTGGAGAATTCCTCTTTGGTATATAAGTTCCCTCCCCCACCCGCTTCCGGCGCCACTTCCACCACGCCGTCCCTGACGAGATAGCCCGTTGTGTTCCCCGTCCATTGGCTAAGATCGAGCCCATTGAACAAAGAGACAAAGCCTTCCTTTTTCTCTTCTTCGCTTAATACAACCGGTTCGTCTGCAGGCATCTCCCGCAAATAAATATTCCGATACGCCACGTAAGTGCCATGTGCCTGCAGTTCAATCTGCTCCTCCGGGAAGATCGGGATACGGCGATCCCAGTAATTTTCGAGGGTAATATGATCCGTCACCAGGATGCCATTCAACCAGACTGTCACTTTCTCCCCCTTCATGATGATATGAAACCGGTTCCACTCCCCGATCTTATTATCCGCTACCACCAATGGCTTGCTTTCATTTTTTTGATTGTTGTATAATCCCCCGGACCCTACCTGTGCGCCGACCTCTCTTCTGCTGGTGTCCCAGATCTGTACCTGGGGCGAACCTCTTAAATAAATGCCGGCGTCGCCTTTTTCCGTAATCTTCCAATCGACGTACATTTCGATATCGCGATATTTCTTTTCCGTCGCCAGGTTCTCGCCATGACCGGTGAAGATCAGCAACCCGTCTTTTACGATCCAGTCGTCCTTCATTTTTTCATTGGCGGCTCTTTGGGCGGCTGCAAGCGCGGTGTCGGCCATCGTTGACCTCGTAACCGGGTTGCCGACGAGCGCCTTCCAGCCCCGGAGATCCGTTCCGTTAAATAAGCCTACGAAGCCATGATCATACGGCATTTTCAAAAGATGGGCGCGGAGTTTTTCCGTCAAAAATGCGCTATCTTCTCCATGGAGAAGCGGCAGGGCCGTCCCGAGCGCGTCGCGAACAACCGGCCCCTTGATCGTTTCATCCGCCAGCGCCAGCCGGGCAACGATCAGTGCGGCTTCCTTCTTCACGGTTGGATCGTTCAGCGATTTACTCACGAGAATAAAACTGCTGAAGCCAGGAATGCGGGCTGCCTGTGCCAAAATGCGCTTTTTTTCAACCGGATTTTTGGCAAGCCCCATTTCATCTTCCAAAAGCAATAATTGTCTTTCACCGGTCAGGGTGGAGGCCGGCGACGGATTGTCCGGAGGAAATGGGGGTAAATTCGCATTTTGGCGGTC
>Ga0335083_10002450_pt1 | contig 24488 bp, 23 predicted proteins | sample Lox_Sample_42_FD_206716 | JGI IMG/M metagenome (GOLD analysis project Ga0335083, IMG submission 206716) | Soil microbial communities from Loxahatchee National Wildlife Refuge, Florida, United States - Lox_Sample_4.2 | ecosystem: Environmental > Terrestrial > Soil > Wetlands | place: USA...
ACGGTGACAAAAAGAGGTTGGAAGAGAGCCGGTGAGGTCCGATGTGCACTGGGGGAATTTACTTATATTAGAAAACCTGAATAGAGGAAGGCAGTTTGTTGATTTTGGTTCCACTTGAATACCGGGACTTTAACCTATCTTGCCAAAATTCCATGCCGCCCCATGCACATTTTTCGGCCGACATTGGCATTCCGCCGGACGGACGGCCCGCGGTTGATGAGGCGACGCCTCTTGCGCCCGAAGGTGTGGCGCGTCACGGCCGGATTCCGAAAGCCCCATGAGGCGTCCGCCCGTTCAATTCCTCAAAGCGAGATGGACCGGCCGCTCCCGTGCGATGACGCGTCCGGCGACTGTCATCGCCGGTTTTTGCTGCCTCGCGGTTTTTACGGGCCGGATCCGCGCCCAGACCGCCGAGGGCGGATCGTCCCTCCAATCGTTGAAGAGCATGAGCATCGAGCAGCTCATGAATCTCGATGTGACCTCGGTGGCGCGGCATCCGGAAAAATTGCTGGATGCGCCCTCCGCCATCCAGGTCGTGACGCAGGATGACATCCGCCGGTCCGGGGCCTCGAGCATCCCGGAGGCGCTGCGGCTGGCGGACAATCTGGAGGTGGCGCAGAAAAACGCGCATGACTGGGGCATCAGTGCGCGCGGGTTCAACACCGATCTGGCCAACAAGCTCCTGGTCATGATCGACGGCCGCACGGTGTACACGCCGCTTTATTCCGGCGTGTTTTGGGACGTGCAGGATTACCTGCTGGAGGACATCGACCAAATCGAGGTCATCAGCGGGCCCGGCGGCACGCTGTGGGGTGCGAATGCGGTCAACGGCGTGATCAACATCACCACCAAAAGCGCCAAGAAGACGCAGGGGCTTTATGCCGAGGCTGGCGGGGGCAGCGAGTTGAAGGACTTCGCCGGGGTGAGATACGGCGGTACGCTCGCTCCCGACGTTTATTTCCGCGTCTACGGAAAATATTTCAATCGCGACAGCGAAATTCTCGCCAACGGCAGCGATGCCTCGGACGCCTGGCACATGGGGCAGGGCGGTTTCCGCATCGATGCGACGGCCATCCCGGAAAACAACTTCACCCTGCAGGGCGACATTTATGGCGGCGACGAGGGCATCACCACCGGCGGCGGCGCCAAAGTCGGCGGGGGCAACATCCTCGGCCGCTGGGCGCATGATTTTTCGGACAGTTCGCACACCAGCCTGCAGGTGTATTACGACCGGACCCACATTGCACTGCCAACACCCAAGGGCACTGCCCTCCCGGCCGGCGACATCAAGGACGACCTCGACACTTATGACGTCGATCTCCAGCACCGCTTCCAGCTGGGCGAACGCAATGGAATCACTTGGGGGCTCGGTTACCGATACACCGACGACACCGCGCAGAACGCGCCGACCGTCGCCTTTGTCCCGCCCCATCTCGATCAGAATTTATTCAGCGGTTTCGTGCAGGATGAAATCAAGCTCCTGGAAAATTTCTCTGTCACGCTCGGGACGAAGGTCGAGCGCAACGATTATACCGGATGGGAGGAGGAGCCGAGCGGCCGGTTGAAGCTCAACCTCACGCCCGCACAGATGCTGTGGGCCGCCGTCTCGCGCGCGGTGCGCACGCCCTCGCGCATCGACCGGGATTTGCGCGAGCCCACCGGCCTGCCCGCCCCGTTCCCATCGAGCATTCTCAATGGCGGGTCGGACTTCGTCTCGGAAACCGTGGTGGCTTACGAAGTGGGTTACCGCGCGCAGCTCGGCTCCCAGGCCGTTCTCTCCCTCGCGACCTTTTACAACGACTACGATCACGTGCGGAGCACGACGCCCGGCCACCCCGGCTTCCCCACGTTCGGTTTTCCCCTCGTCTTCCAAAACAACCTGGAGGGCGACACCTACGGCTTTGAGCTAACCACCAGCTATCAAGTGTCCGGCTGGTGGCGGTTGCACGCCGGTTACGACCTGCTCAGGGAGCACCTGCGCGTCAAGCCGGGTCAGGTCGATTTCAGCAATGCGTTGAACGAAACGGCCGATCCTGAACAGCAATGGTCACTGCGTTCGTCCTTCGATCTGCCGGAAGACATCGAGCTGGACACCGTGCTGCGCTGGGTGGACACGCTGCACAACAACAACGGGCCGACCGCCGGGACCGTCCCGAGTTATTATGAACTCGACGCCCGTCTGGGCTGGCGTCTCACCCAAAACTTCGAGCTGTCCGTGGTCGGGCAGAATCTCCTGCATCCTCAACATCCGGAATATGGTTTTCCCGGTCCGACCCGGGAGGAAATCCAGCGCAGCGTCTACGGGAAGGCCGTATGGCAGTATTAGATCCAGGAACATGCCCCCGGAGGGCGCGCCGCCTGATCAGGAAATCGTGCGTGCGGTTTGTTCTTGCCGCCATTTTTGTCCTGGGCGGACTGCGTGCCGCGGCCGATCCGGAGCCGGCGACGCGGGAATACCAGATCAAGGCCGTCTTCCTTTTCAATTTTGTTCAATTTGTCGACTGGCCGCCCCAGGCTTTTCCGCAGCCGCAAAGCCCCCTCGTCATCGGCATACTCGGGGAGGATCCCTTTGATTCCTATATCGATGAAGCCGTGCGTGGAGAAAAGGTGAATGACCATCCCCTGGTCGTTCAGCGCTACCGCCGGCCGGAGGACATCGGGCCCTGCCACGTGTTGTTCATCAGCCGGTCCGAGACCGGCCACCTCGCTCACGTGCTGACCAGTCTGAAAGGCCGCAGCATTCTCACCGTCGGCGACATGGCGGGTTTTGCCGAGCGCGGCGGCATGATCCGGTTCGTCACGGAGAACAACAAAATCCGGCTGCAGATCAACGTGGACGCCGCCCGGGCGGCCGATCTCACCATCAGCTCCAAGTTGCTCGAGCCGGCCCAGATCGTCACGCCGGGGAACGGTTAGCCCGAGATGCTGCGGAACATTCCAATCCAGCGGAAGCTGATGGTGATAATCCTGCTCACCAGCGTGGTGGTGATGCTGCTGATGTGCGGCGCATTTTTCGCCTATGAAGTCCACGCCCTTCGGCAGACCTCGGTCCGGCAGCTCTCCACGCTGGGCGAAATCGTCGCGGCCAACAGCACCGCCGCGCTGGCCTTCGACTATCCGGGCGACGCGAGGGAAATCCTGTCCGCGCTCGGAGCCGAACGCCACGTCCTGGCCGCCGGCCTGTACGACCGGCGGGGAAAGCTGTTCGCCAAATATCCCGCCAGCCTGTCCGACGCCGTTTTTCCCGCCTTGCCGGAAGGCGACGGCTGTCGTTTCGAGTCGTCGTATCTCGTCGATTTTCAGCCGGTGGTGCAAAAGGACGAGCGTCTCGGCACCCTCTATCTCCGCTTTGACACCAAGTCGGCCATGGACGAGTGGCTCGGAGCAACCGTCGGCATCGCCGCCGCCGTCATGGCCGTCATCATCCTGGTGGCTTACGCGCTGGCGCGGCTGCTGCAAAGGCAGATTTCAGATCCGCTCCTGGCCCTGGCCGGGACGGCCCGGGCCATTTCGGAGCGCCAGGATTATTCCGTGCGCGCCACCAAACTGGGCCGGGATGAAATCGGGCTGCTGACCGACGCCTTCAACCAGATGCTCGCCCGAATCTACGAGCAGAATCAGGCCCTGCGGCGCAACGAGGTTCAGCTGCAGACGATCATCGAGAACCTGGGCGAGGGCCTGGCGGTTTCCAACCTCGACGGCCACCTGTTGCATTTCAACCGCGCGGCGATCGAACTGCACGGATTTGCCGGCCTGGAGGAATGCCGCCGCCACCTGTCCGGATTTGCCACGATCTTCGAGCTCTCGACCCTCGACGGCTCGGTCCTGCCCCTCGACCAGTGGCCGCTGGCCCGCATCCTGCGCGGCGAACAGCTGCGGGATCTGGAAATCAATATCCGGCGTCTCAATTCCGACTGGCGGCGCATTTTCAATTACGGCGGCACGCTCGTGCGCGACGCCGCCGGCCAGCCGACAATGGCGGTGGTGACCATCACCGACATCACGGAACGCAAGCGGGCCCAGGAGGAAATTCACCAGCTCAACCAGGAGCTTGAGCAACGCGTGGTCCAGCGCACCGCCCAGCTGGAGGCCGCCAACCAGGAGCTCGAAGCTTTCAGCTACTCCGTTTCACACGATCTGCGCGCGCCGCTCCGGCACATCGACGGCTTCATCGGCCTGCTGGAAAAACACGCCGACGCCGCGCTCGACGACAAAAGCCGCCGCTATCTCCGCGTCATTTCCGACGCCGCGCGCCAGATGGGCCGCCTGATCGACGACCTGCTTGCTTTCTCGCGCGCGGGCCGGACCTCGATGCAAATAACCGAGGTCAATCAGGACGCGTTGATCGCCGAGATCATTCGTGACGGTGGCTTCAAAAAAAACAGCCGTGGGATCGAATGGAGCATCGCTCTGCTCCCGCGCGTCCATGCGGACCCCGCTCTGCTGCGGCAGGTCTGGTTCAACCTCATCGACAACGCGGTCAAATACACCGGCAAGACCCCGCAGCCGCGCATCGAGATCGGCAGCCGGACGGACGCGGCCGCCGGTGAGCACGAGTTTTTCGTCCGCGACAACGGCGCCGGATTCGACATGCAGTATGCCGGCAAGCTCTTCGGCGTGTTTCAGCGCCTGCACAGCTCGTCCGAGTTCGAGGGCACCGGCATCGGGCTCGCCAATGTGCGCCGCATCGTCGCCCGCCACGGCGGCCGCACCTGGGCCGAAAGCCGCCTTGGAGAGGGCGCTGTATTTTATTTCAGCCTGGCCGTCAGCGCGCCGGCGCCACCGGCCGCACCACCTTCAACCTCAACCACCACGCCATCATGACTCAACTCAGCAGCATTCTTCTCGCCGAGGATAATCCTCAAGACGTCGAGCTCACCCTCGCGGCGCTCGCCGAACACAACCTGGCCAACGAAGTCGTCGTCGCTGGCGACGGGGCGGTGGCCCTCGATTATCTCTATTGCCGCGGCCACTTCCAGACGCGCGTGCCCGGCAATCCCGCCGTCGTCCTGCTGGATCTGAAGATGCCAAAGGTCAACGGCCTCGAAGTGCTGCGCGCCATCAAGGAGGACGACAGGCTGAAAAGCATCCCGGTCGTCATGCTGACCTCGTCGCGCGAGGAGCCGGACCTGGTGCGCAGCTACCAGCTCGGCGCCAACGCCTACGTGGTGAAGCCGGTGGATTTCCAGGCCTTTATCGCCGCGGTCAAACAGCTCGGTCTTTTCTGGGCCATGCTCAACGAGCCGCCGCCCGGCAGCGTGCGCGCCAAGCACTGAGATTATTCCAGCGCCGACTTCATCCGCCGCAGCGCCTCGGCCAGCGTGGCGCGCGGGCAGCCGAAGTTGAAGCGCACGTTTTTTCCCCGCGGCGCGCCGAAGAAGAAACCGTCGCTCAGGCCGGCGCCGTGTTTTTCGAAATGCGCCGCCGGATCGGCCAGGCCGAGGGCCTGGACGTCGAGCCAGGCGAGATAAGTCGCCTCGACCGGCGCCTCGATCCGCACGCCCGGCAACTCGCGCGCGACGAAGCCGGCGAGGAAATCGCGGTTGCCGCGCAGATAGTCGAGCAGCGCCTGCCGCCACGGCTCGCTGTCGCGGTAGGCGGCCTCGCAGGCGGCGTAGCCGAGGGCCGTGACCTCGGCGACGATGCCGGCGGTGGCGCGGACGAACCGCGCCCGCAGCTTCGGGTCGCTGATGACGGCGAACGACGTGCCCAGGCCCGGCAGGTTGTAGGTCTTGCTCGGGGCCATGAACGTCACGGTGCGCGCCGCGATTTCCGGCCCGAGGCTCGCCGTCGGCACGTGCCGGAGCCCCGGGTCGAGGACCAGATCGCAATGGATTTCGTCGGACTGGAGCACGATGTCGTGCCGCAGGCAGAAATCGGCCAGGCGGACGAGCTCCTCGCGCCGCCAGACGCGGGCGACGGGATTGTGCGGATGGCAGAAAAGAAAAACCCGGGTGCGCGGCGTGATCGCGCGCTCCAGCGCGTCGAAATCGAGCTCCCAGCGTTTTTCGGTGGTGTTCAGCGCCAGCGGCACGGCGAGGGTTTCGCGGCCGGAATGTTCCGGCGCGGTGAGGAACGGCGGATAAACCGGCGTGCAGCTCAGCACCTGGTCGCCCGGCTGGGCGAAGGCCTGCACCGCGACGTTGAGCCCCACGACCAGGCCGGGCAGCCATACGATCCACTCCGGCTCGATGCGCCAGTCGTAGCGCGCGGCCATCGCGCCCACCACCGCCTCGACCGTCGACTGCACCGGTCGGGCGTAGCCGAACACGCCGTGGTCGACGCGGCGGCGCAGTGCCTCGAGCACCGCCGGCGGCGAGGTGAAATCCATGTCGGCCACCCAAAGCGGGAGCACCTCGCGGCCGGCATATTTCTGCCATTTCTGCGAGTCGGTGCCGCGGCGGTCGGGTGAATGATCAAAATCGAAATTCACAGTGGAACAGATGGGTTAAGTCCGCCAACAAACCGCACGGCGTCGCGCAAGAAAAGCCCAAACATGCGCCGCCAGCACGAAAAACTCGCCCATGGCCGGCCGAGGCCTTTTCCTCCTTGCATGCCCAGGCTCATCCGCGCTCCCGCCTCCGCCGCCAGCAAGGTCATCGTGCCGGCCGGCGAAAGTCCGGCGGACCTGTGCCATTTTCAGCTGTTGCGGCTCGAGGCCGGAAGAGAAGCACACGTGCGGGTGCCGGGTTTCGAGACGCTTTTCGTGGTGCTTTCGGGCCGGGCCGATATCGCCGTGGGCCGTCAGCAGTTTGAGGACGTGGGCCGGCGCGCCGACATCTGGTCGGGCCGCGCGGACTCCGTCTATGCCGGCACGGACCGGGAGGTGATCGTGACCGCGCGATCCGCCGGCACCGAGGTTGCCGTGGCCGGCGGAAAATGCGCGCGGACCTTCACGCCCTTTCGCATCCCGCCGAAGGAGGTGGAAATGGTCGACGTCGGTTCGGGACCGACGCATTCGCGCCGGCGGATTTTCCACCTTCTCGGCCAGCGCGCCGCGGGCCGCGCGGGCAACCTGCTCGTCAGCGAGCTTTATGCGGACGCCGGCTGCTGGTCCGGCTATCCGCCGCACAAGCACGACGCCGAGCGGCCGCCCGAGGAGACGGAATTTCAGGAGATTTATCACTACCGCTTCCGGCCCGAGACCGGATTCGGCGCGCAATTCTGCTACCTGGCCGGTGGTCCGCCCAAGGCGGTGATGACGCGGCACGGCGACACGTTTCTCGTCGACCGCGGCTATCATCCGACGGCGGCTTCACCGGGCCATGAGGGCTATATTTTCACGATCCTCGTCGGACGGCACCAGCGCTCGCTGATCCAGTATTTCGATCCGGCGCACCGGCATTTGATGGCGGCCATTCCCGGGTTGCAGGGGATGCGGGACAAATTCAAATGAGCGTGGAGCCTTTCGCTCCGGCCGCATCAGAAGGCGCGCGTCCGCTGCGCTGGGCCATCATCGCGCTCATCTTCGCCGGGACACTGGTCAACTACATCGACCGGCAGGCGATATCGGTGCTCGCGCCCGTATTGTGCCGGGATTTGGGGCTCTCGAACACCGAGTATGGATCGATCGGCAGCGTTTTCCTTTTCACTTATGCATTTTCGATGTGGCTGTGGGGCGCGGTCTTCGACTGGCTGGGCAGCCGGCGCGGTTATTCGCCATTCTCCTCTGGTCGGTGGCGGAAATCGGGCATGCCTTCGCGCGCGGGCTGGCCAGCCTGAGCCTGATGCGCGGCCTGCTCGGACTCGGCGAGGCGGGCAACTGGCCGGGGGCGACGCGCACCATCGCGGCGTGGTTTGCCCCGGCTCAACGGGCGCTCGGCATGGGCATCACCAACGTCGGCGCCTCGATCGGGCCGGCTGTGGCGCTGCCGTTCGTCGTCTGGCTGCAGCTGAGCTTCGGCTGGAAGGCGGCGTTCGTCGCGACCGGCGCGCTCGGATTTTTATGGCTGGCTGCGTGGCTGGCGATTTATCCACGCCCGGCGGCCGCGAAGGCCGCCGCCACGCCGGAGCAGACGCGCCATCCGCGCGTGCCCTGGCCGGTTTTGCTGCGCAGCCACGCGGTCTGGGGCATCGTGCTGGCGCGGTTTTTCGGCGATCCCGTGTGGTGGCTTTATCTTTTCTGGCTGCCGAAATATTTTTCCGACGTGCGCCATTTCAGCCTCCGGCAAATCGGCGCCTCGGCCTGGGTGCCGTATGTCTTCGCCGCTTTGGGCGCGGCGCTTGGCGGCTGGCTCTCGGGCTTTCTTCTCGACCGCGGCTGGAGCATGAACCGCGCGCGCAAGACCGCCATTTTCATCGGCGCGCTGCTCATGCCCGTGGGCATCGCCGCAGCCTATGCCGACTCGGCCGGCGCGGCGCTCGCGTACACGAGCGTGACCCTGTTTGCCTTCCAGTTCTGGGTCGGCAACGTGCAGACGCTGCCGAGCGATTTTTTCCCGGTCGGTGCCGTCGGTTCGATCGCCGGTTTCGCCGGCACGGCGGCGGGCGCCGGCGGCATGATCCTGACCTTTTGCACCGGCGTGGTGGTGGACCATTTTTCCTACACGCCGATCCTGCTCACTGCAGGAATTCTCGGGCCAGTCGCGACCCTCGTGCTTTTCGGCCTGATCGGCCGGGTCCGCCGGCTGGAGATGCCGGCGGCGGCCTGAGCCGCGACGCGGCGGCGGTCAGGGGATGTCGACCCAGAGCACGGGTTCGCGGATAGGAAAATTACGGCGGATTTCCTCGACGGTCGGGTCGGCGGGCAGGCGCTCCCAGAGCTTGAGCCAGTCCTCGTTGCCGGTGGCGAGCGCGCCGAAGAGCAGGGCGGGCTGGCGCACGGGCCAGTCGGTCCAATACATCACGTCGGGCGGCTTCGGCCATTTGGATTTGTCGGCCAGGTAGGGCGCGAGGAACTCGATGCCGCGGATGAGGCTGCGGCCGTCGGGCAGCTGATAGGTGACGAGATTTTCCTGCGGCGTGGAGAGCACCTGGGCGAGGGCGGTCATGACGTCGAGGTTGAAGATGGAATAGCCGTAGGCCTTGGTGCGGCCGAGTTCGCGCGGGAAGCTGCCGTCCGGCGCCATTTGCTTCAGGATGACCTCCTTGAAGCGGCGACGGCAGTCGGCGAGCACGGCCTCGTCGCCGGCCAGCCGGGCGAAGCAGGCGGCCTGCAGCGCCCAGCAGGTGCCGTGATTGTTGTCGGCCTTGCTTTCGTCCCGGCCGTAGGGATGGACGCGGATCCAGAGGAGATAGCTGCGGAACCAGCGGGTGATGGCGCCGTCGTCGAGAGGCGAGAGTGATTTCGATCCGCGCAGCTCGCGAACCCCGAGCGCGACCTCGGCCAGGTGCACGGTGTCGATGATGCCGATGCCGCGGCCGGTGCAGACGCCCTTGATCGCCTGGGCATATTGAAGGTTTGGATACATGCGCGTCTCCGGGTTGACGAACCAGGCGTCGAGCTGCTTGACCGCGGCGGCGGCGTAACGCTCGTCGCGCGTGATGCGGTAGGCGGCGATGAGCGCGTCGGTGTCGCGGGCGAAATCGAGCAGCAGCTCGCGATGTGCGGTGAAGTTATCGGGGTTGGTCATCCCGTCGCGCTTGATGTAGGGGCCGTTGGGATTCTTCGGGTCCGGCCACCAGTAGTCACCTTCCGAGGAAAAATCGTGCGGGCCGCCGGGGCTGCGCGGATTGATCACCGAGGTGATGGTGCGAGGCTCGTGGTGGAGCGCGGCGTCGGCGAGCGCGACGACGCGCGCCTTTTCATGGGCTTGGAGATCGAAATGCGGCAGCAGGAGGAGGGCGAGGAACATGGCGGAAGGGGCGGTTCGGACTTCACTCAAACATTCCGGCGGTCCGTCGCAAGCCGCGGCATCGCGCCGCGTCCGATTTTTTTGCGCCGCCGGCAGCGCGGGGCGGCGGTTTATTTGATCGGCCCGAAGGATTGCGGCTCGGCCTGCAGCCGGTCCAGGATGCGCCAGGCTTGGATGTCGTTGGGATTGATCCGCACAAGTTCCCGGAATTGTTCGGCCGCTTCCGCCGGGCGGTTGGTTTGGATCAGCGCGATGCCCAGGTTGTAATGCGCGTCGGCGTAATCGGGTTTGATCCGCAGGGCTTCGCGGCATTGCGCGATCGCCTCGTCCAGGCGGCCCCGGCTGAACCAGACGTTGCCGAGATTGAGGTGCGCTTCGGCCGAGCCGGGATCGATCCGTAGCGCCTCCTGATAATGCGCGACGGCTTCGTCCGTCCGTCCGCACTCAGCCAGGGCAATGCCGAGATTGACGTGGATGACGACGCTCTGCGGATCGAGGCGGAGCGCCGCCCGGTAATGTTCGATCGCTTCCGGGAGCCGGCCGGCATGGGCCAGCGCAGTGCCGATCTGGTATTGCAGCAGGGCGTTGTTCGATTCGAGCCGCAGCGCCGCCTGGTAATGTTCGATGGCCTCCGGCAATCGGCCTGTTTTCACCAGAGCCATGCCCAGGCCATAGTGCGCGTGGGCGTCGTCGGGGCTGAGCTGGAGCGCCTGCTCATAACAGGCGATCGCTTCCGGAGCGCGGCCTGTCTGGAAGAGCGCGTTGCCCAGGCTGTCATAGGTGTCGGCCTGATTCGGCTGCAAACTCAAGGCCTGCTCGTATTGGTCGATCGCTTCGGCGAAGCGGCTCAGCTTGGTCAGGACATTGCCCAAATTATAGTGTGCCTGCGCGAAGTTCATCAGCCGCAGCGCCTGCTCGTGCTCCGCCCTCGCCTCCGGCAGCCGGCCGGCATGTTCCAGCGCGTTGCCCAGGCTGTCGTGCGCCGCGGGATTGCCGGGGCGCTTGCCCACGGTGTCGGTCCAGATCGCCAGCTCGCTGCGGTAATCGTCGTTGCGCCGCGCGGTGAGAAGGCCGAGCGGCACCGCTACGGCAAAAACAAGCAGAGGAACCGCGGCCCGCCGCAAACCCAACGGCGCCGGCAGGGCCGGTCCGCTGGCCAGCAATCGATGCAAACCCACGACCAGGCCGGCAACCACCGCAGCCAGCGCCAGGTACATCCGATGCTCGTCGATCATGTCGGTCGGGCCGGGCATGATGCTGGTCGGGGCGAGAATGGCAAAAAACCAGCTGCCGGCGAAACCGAGCGCGGTCCGACGCCACAAGCCGACGAGCGTGCACGCCGCGAGCAACGCGACGATCACCGCCTGCGGCAGCACATCCCAGGCATGCTTGATCGAGAACGGGCCGTAGTCGAAGACCAGCGGGTGCGGCCAGACCGACAGCCAAAGGTAGTGCGCCACCGCCTGGAACTGCGTCAGCTCGTACGCCCACCAATTGACGCCCACGCCGAATCCGACGGAGCCGTTGCGGTTGCCGCCCACGCTCACGACCAGCCAGGCCAGCAGCAGCCACGTGCCGGCCAGCCCCGCATAAAATCCCCAGCGTCGGCGCAGCGCCTCGCCGAAGGTTCCGGCAATAAAAGTCCGGTCGTAGAGCAAAACCATCACCGGCGCCGAGACCATCACCTCTTTTGTGGCCATGCCGAGCAGGCAGCTGAAGACAGAAGCCGGAAGCCAGAGATCAGCGATCGGAGATCGAAGGCTAGAAACCGGCTCGCTCCTGATTTTCGACATCTGCTTTCCGACTTTCCGACCTTCCGCTCCGCGGATGAAGCAATAAAAGGTCAGCAGATAAAAAAGCCCCATCAGCGACTCGGCCCGCTGGATGATGTAAGTGACGGCTCCGGTTTGCAGCGGATGGAGCGCCCAGATCAGCGCGGCGGCGAAGCCCAGAATCGTGGCGGTGGCCGCGGCCTCCGGCGGTGCCGCCGCTGGCCCGGTTCCCGCGCGACGAAGCAGCGTGCGCCGCACGATGCCGAACAAAGCCAGGCTGGCGAGAATGTGGATGGCCAGATTGAGCGCGTGGTAGCCGCCGACCGCCGGCCCGCCGAGCGCGTAGTTGATCGCCAGCGAGAGATTGACGAGCGGGCGCCCGCTGGTGGTCAGGTCGGGCGGCGGCGAGAGCACCCGCCACAAAGGCCAGAGGCGGCGGATCGAGAGGTTGTGCTGAATCCCCGGCACGTCATCGAGCAGAAACGGCGCCGTGAAGCTGCCGCGGTAAGCTGCCAGTGTCGCCGCCGCGATCACGGCGCCGGCCAGGACCATGCTCCGGCGGGAGGCAAAAAAAGTCGCTGCTTCGGGGATGGACGGGGGCTTCATCACCGCTTAATTTGAGGCTTCTGCCGCGCAATGCGACAAAACCTTGGTGTCGTCCGGCTGCACTCGTTTGACGGGCAGTCCACCTGGGCGGAGCGTGCAAACTTTTCTCACGTGTGTCGTCACACTGCGGGAAATTTTTTCCCGGCGCCGCGCGGTGCCTGAAACATAATTTTATCTTCAACAACAACTTGACCGGCCCGGCTGGCCGGCATCGCACCTGCAAGAAGCAGGCGGATTCAACCTTAATCTCAAACCAACCATCACAGGAGACAATCACATGAGAATCATCCGCTACACCCAACCCGCCAGCCGGGGCTTCGCTCCCGCGCTGTCCCTTCCCCGCAGCCCGTGGACGGGACTCGAGAGCGAAATCGACCGGCTGTTTGAGGCTGCGCTCTCTGACTTCGTGGGCGCGCCGCTCGACCGGCAGTTTCCGGTCGATCTCTACGAAGACAAGGACAACACCTACGTCCGGGCCGAGCTTCCCGGCGTGAGCCGCGACGACGTCAACGTCGAGCTCGTCGACGGTTACCTGACGATCACGGCCGCGCGCAAAACCAAGACCGCCGACGGCAAAGGCGGGGAGTCGTTCTCCTTCAGCCGCTCCGTCAGCGTGCCCGAATCGGTGCAGGCCGACAAGGTCGCCGCCGCCTACGAAAACGGCGTGCTCACCGTCACGCTCCCGAAGCGCGAGGAGGCCAAGCCGAAGAAGGTCACCGTGGCCGTCAAATAACCATTCGCAGGATCACGCTTAAAAAGGAGGAAAACACCATGTCGCTCTTCAATGCCCTCATTCCCTCGTTCAGCTCCTCGCCCGCGCGCCGTCATGGCGCCGCCGGCGAATCCGGCCCGGCCGTGAAGCCCGCCTATGAAGTCAGGGAAACCGAGGAGGCCTACGGCCTCACGGTTTATCTGCCCGGGGTGGCCAGGGACGGACTTGAGCTGACGGCTGACGCCGGCACGCTCACCATCACCGGCCGCCGCGGCTGGAAACAGCCGGAAGGCTGGACCGCGCTCTATCGCGAATCCGCTGACGCGCCGTTCGAACTCGTGCTCGAGCACGACAACGCCATCGACGCGGAAAAAATCCACGCCGAGCTGGCGGACGGCGTGCTGCGCGTCTCGCTGCCGAAAGCCGAGGCGGTGAAGCCGCGCAAGATCGCGGTGAGCTGAATCGCACGTCTTTTGACTGCAAAGGACGCGAAGGCCACGCTGGCCGGGCGCCGCAAGGCGCCCGGCTTTTTCAATGAGCCCGGCTGATTCCCGCTCGCGTGGGAAGGGATTTTTCCTAACCTCCGGAACCATGGGTGAATTTTTCCACTTCGCCTTCTTTCCCTTCATCCCGTTGCTCATTGTTCCGCTTATCGCCGGCCTGGTGATTTGGGCCACGTTGGTGCAAAAACAGCGGACGGCGGCCAATCTGCAAAAACTGGCGGTCCGGCTCGGGCTGGAATTTTTGCCCGCCGGCGGCTGGCTGGGCCGGCCGAGCATCGTCGGGCCGATGCGCGGTAAAGCCGTGCAGATTTTCAACTACACGACGGGCAGCGGCAAATCGCGGACGACCTGGTCGGCGATGAAAGCGCAGCTTGCGGCGCCGAGCCAGTTGAGCTTCACGCTGAGGAAGCAGGGCTTTGCCACCAGGATCATCGAATTGTTCGGCGCGCATGAAATCACCGTGGGTGACGCCGAATTCGACAAGGCGTGGTTCGTGCAGACCAACCAGCCCGGGTTCATGCGCGCGGCGCTGATTCCCGAAATGCGGGCGAAATTGATGGCGGCGCTGCACGCCGGTCTGCCCGGCGCCTTCGAGCTCAACGGCCGCGACGTGAAATATGCCGAGGTCGGCACGTTTGCCGATGCGAAACGCATCGAACGCTTTGCAGCGCTGGGCGAGGTGCTGTGCGATCTGGCCGACGTGGCCGAGGTCGCGGCGGACCAAGGCAAGCCATGAATGGCCTTCCCGTTTGCCTGGGAGAGGACGCGGGTTAGCCTGGTTTCAGCCATGAGCGAAAACCCGCCGAACGATGTGACCGGGCCGGTGCTGCTGTTCGACGGCGAGTGCGGCCTGTGCAACCGCGTCGTGCGGAGGCTGCTGCAGCTCGACCGGCGCGGCGTGCTGCGGTTCGCGCCGCTGCAGGGACCGGCCGCGCAGGAATTCCTGCGCGCGCACGGGCTGCCGACGCAGGACTTCAGCACGCTCGTCTTCGTGCCGGATTGGGCCCAACGCGGCGAAAAAACATTTCTCCTCCGCACGGACGGCGTCATTGCCGCGCTCCACGCCTGCGGCCGGAAAGGACCGGCGTCGATGCTGCGCCTCGTGCCGCGCGGGCTGCGCGACGCCGGCTACAAGTTTGTGGCGCGGACGCGCTACAAGCTGTTCGGTCCGTGGCAGACCTGCCCGCTGCCGCGGCCGGAGTGGACGGCGCGGTTTATGGAGTAACAAAATTAAGTCCTGTTCAGTCCGCTTTCGCCGGCGGCCGGACGAGCAGCGAAGCGAGGACGGCCGTGATGAGCACCGTGCCGATGATGGCGAGCGAGAGCGTCGTGGAAATTTCGAGCCAGGATGCGGCGAGCATTTTCGCGCCGATGAAGACGAGGATGAGGGCGAGGCCGGGTTTGAGGAAGCGGAAGAGCGGCATCACGCCGCTGAGCGCGAAATAAAGCGAGCGCAGGCCGAGGACGGCGAAGATGTTCGAAGTGAGCGCGATGAATGCATCCATGGTGATGGCGAGCACGGCGGGCAGCGAATCGAGCGCGAAGACAAGGTCGGTGGTCTCGACGACAAGGAGCACGAGGAAGAGCGGCGTGGCCATGCGCAGGCCGTCCTCCCGGGTGAAAAAATGCGCGCCGTCGAAGCCGGTGGCGACGGGGAAAAAGCGGCGAAAGAGCCGGACGACGGGATTTTTCTCGGGGTGGATTTCGTCGCCGGATTTTTTCGGCCGCGCCATTTTCGCGCCGGTGAAAATGAGGAACGCGCCGAACAGGTAGATGATCCAGTGGAAGCGGTGCAGCAGGCTGACGCCGGCGAGGATGAAGGCGCCGCGCATCAGTACCGCGCCGACCACGCCCCAGAAAAGCACGCGGTGCTGCCACGCCGGCGCGACTTTGAACCAGGCGAAAAGCAGGATGAAGATGAAGAGGTTGTCCACGCTCATGCACAGTTCGACGAGGTAGCTGGCGAGGAACTGCTGTGCGGGCTCGGCGCCGCGCCACAGCCAGAGCAGGGCGTTGAAAGCGAGCGCGAGGCCGATCCACACGCCGCACCACGCGAGCGCTTCGCGCAGGGGCACCGTGTGCGACCCGCGGCGGATGAGGCCGAGGTCGAGGGCGAGCATCAGGGCGATGAAGACGAAAAAAAACGTCCAGGCCCACCACGGTGGCGGCGTCGCAGCGGCGAGGGCGGCGCAGGTCAGCGGCATGGCGCAAGCTTGGCGCGGGCGGGTGCGCGGGCGCAAGCGCAACCGGCCCGGCGTGAGGAAACCTTTGACATGACCGCCCGCACATTTTCACTGCGCGGGAATGAAGCGCCTGGTTCTGCTGATGCTTTTCGCGCTGGCCGCGGTGTGGCTGCCGGTGCACGCCGATGACGATGCGAATGACCAGGCGGCGATTCCGCCCGTTGGGACGAAGGCGGCGGGCGGGCCGCAGGCGGCCGCACCCGCACCGGCGCTGCCGGCGCACAGCCATGCCACCACGGAGCAGGAACTGAAGGTGGAGGCCGCGGCCGCCGCCGTCTACCACGAGCAAAAGACCGCCGTCCAACATCCGCCTGCCAACGGATTCATCGAGCACATCGTGGATTCGGTGCTGGAGCTTTTCGACGTCGATACGAGCAGGAACACGCCGACGCACTATGTGGTCAGCGCGCTCTTTCTCATCCTGGCGTTGTTTCTGCGCCGGGTCTTCATCACGCTGGTGTTCGGCCGGCTGCGCAAACTGGCTGCGCGCACCAAGACGACGCTGGACGACAGACTTCTGCCGGCCATCGAGGATCCGAGCAGGACGCTGGTGGGCCTGCTGGGCATCTTCTGCGCCCTCGATGCGCTGAAATTCTCGGACACGACCCGCCATTACATCAACATCGGCGCGACGATCGCGTTTTCCCTCGCCTGTTTCTGGTTCCTGCTCCGCACGCTCGACGCGCTGCTCGACCACGCCCAGGAAATTGCACGGGCCAAGAACCTCGGGGTCGCGGCCTTCATGCCCTGGATCAAGAAGACCATCTTCGCCGTGTTCATTGTCTTCGGCGTGCTCATGATCGCGCAGAGCCTCGGCGCCAATGTGCGGGCGTTCCTCGCCGGCCTCGGCATCGGCGGCCTGGCCTTCGCGCTCGCGGCCCAGGACACGCTCGCGAACCTTTTCGCCTCGGTGGTCGTGGCCATCGACCAGCCGTTCAAGATCGGGGAGACCGTGCGCATCGGGGATTTTCTCGGCCTGGTCGAGGACATCGGTCTGCGTTCAACCAGGCTCAGGGCCCTGGACAAGTCGCTCGTCGTCATGCCGAACAAGACGGTGGCGTCGGAGTCGGTCACCAATCTCTCCCGCTTCACCCAGCGCCGGACGGAGCAGGTCATCGGCCTGACCTACGACACCTCGGCCGAGCAGATGGACGCCATCGTCGGGGATTTCCGCCGGATCATCCTGGCCGAGGACGGGATCGACCCGTCGTCCGTGCTGGTGTTTTTCCGCGACTACAACGCCTCGTCGCTGGACATCTGGGTCGTCTACGTCGCGACCGATCCCGACTTCGTGAAATACATGCAGCTGCGCCAGCGCCTCAACCTCGCCTTCATGCGCGCGGTGGCGGTCCGCGGCCTGGCCTTCGCCTTCCCGACGCAGACGGTCGTGCTCGACGGGCCGGTGGCACGGCAGCTCGCGGAGAAAAAGAACTGAGCCGGCTCAGTCGAGCGTCTGGCGGTAGCGCTTGATGCCGACCGTCATGGCGATGACAACAAAAAGCAGGATGGGCCAGATCTCGGGCGCGATTTCGGCCGGCCCGTTGCCCTTGAGCAGAATGCCGCGCACGATGCGCAGGAAGTGCGTGAGCGGCAGACAGGTGCCCACCCACTGGGCCCATTCCGGCATGCCGCGGAAGGGAAACATGAAGCCGGAGAGCATGATCGACGGCAGGAAGAAAAAGAACGCCATCTGCACGGCCTGGAGCTGGTTTTGCGCGAGGCTCGAAAAAGTGATGCCCATGGCGAGGTTGGCGGCGATGAAAAGCAGCGACACGGCGTAAAGCAGGGCGATGCTGCCGAGCATCGGCACGCCGAAGATGAATCGCGCCGCGAGCAGGATCAGCGTCACCTGCACGTAGCCGACGATGATGTAGGGAATGATCTTCCCGATCATCACCTCGGTGGGCCGGACCGGCGTGGCGAGGAGGTTCTCCATCGTGCCGCGCTCGCGCTCGCGGGTGATGGCGAGCGCCGTGATGACGACCATCGTCATGGTGAGGACGACGCCCATCAGGCCGGGGACCACGTTGTATTGCGTGATGTTTTCCGGGTTGTAATGGGCGTGGATTTCGAAATCGACCGGGCCGGGCCTGGCGCGCAGCCGCGCGAGCGGTCCGGTGAGGTCGCGATCGAGGACGTTGTCGGCGACGGCGCGCATGGCGGAAAGCGCCGGCCCGGTGGCGGCGGGATCGGTGGCGTCTGCTTCGACCAGGATCGTCGGGCGCTCGCCGCGGAGGAGCTTGCGCGTGAAATCGACGGGAATGTCGACGACGAACTGCACGTCGCCGAGCCGGAGCAGGCGCTGGGCCTCGGCCTCATTGTCGGTTTCGCGCACGAAGGTGAAGTAGCCGCTGTTTTTCAGCGCCCAGGCGAAGGTGCGCGCGAAGGGCCCGTCGTCGGCGGTGCGCAGCGCGGCCGGCAGGTGCTTCGGGTCGGAATTGATGGCGAAACCGAAAAGCAGCAGTTGGAGCAGCGGGATGCCGATCATCATCGCGAAGGTCACGCGATCGCGCTTCATCTGCACGAATTCCTTGAGCACAATGGCCCAGAGGCGGTGGAAGGTGAAGCGGCGCATGGTCAGGAAAAATTGTCCTGCGACTGGCTCGTCAGGCTGATGAACACGTCCTCCAGGCCGGAGCGGATGCGCGTCCACTCATGCCGCGGGTCGCGCGCCGCGGCGATCGCGGCGTCGAGACTGGCCGCGTCGCGGCTGCTGACGTGGAGGATATTGCCGAAGGCGACCACCTGCTCGACGCCCGGTGCGGCGCGCAGGCGCGCGGCGAGCCCGGCCAGCTGGGGCCCGCTCACCGCCCAGGTCGTCAGGCCGCCGGCGGCGACGACTTCGGCGACCGTGCCGTGGGCCAGCAGCCGGCCGTAGGAAAGATAGGCGAGGCGGTGGCAGCGCTCGGCCTCGTCCATGTAATGCGTGGTGATGAGAACGGTCAGGCCGTCGGCGGCGAGCCGGTGGATTTCGTCCCAGAAATCGCGCCGCGCACGCGGGTCCACGCCGGCGGTGGGTTCGTCGAGCAGGAGCAATTGCGGCCCGTGCAGGAGGCAGGCGGCGAGGGCCAGCCGCTGTTTCCAGCCGCCGGACAGCTGGCCGGCGAGCTGGCGGCTGCGGCCCTGCAGGCCGAGGCGGGCCACGCTGCGCCCGACCGCGGCGGGGCGATCGGGCACGTCGTAGACGCGCGCAATGAAATCGAGGTTTTCCTGGATGCTCAGGTCTTCATAGAAGCTGAAGCGCTGCGTCATGTAACCGACATGGCGCTTGATCTCGGCCTGTTGCGTGTGCACGTCGTAGCCCAGGCAGGTGCCGCGGCCGGCATCGGGCGTGAGCAGGCCGCAGAGCATGCGGATGAAGGTGGTCTTGCCGCTGCCGTTGGGCCCGAGAAATCCGTAGATCTCGCCGCGGCGCACCTGGAGGTCGATGGCGTCGACCACGGTTTTGCCGCCGAACTTCTTCGTCACGCCGGCGACGTCGATGGCGAGTTCGGGCGCGGACATGGCGGCGTCAGGGCGTCACATCCACGGGCTGGCCGGGGTGCAGGTCGCGCGCGTCGGCCGGGGAGAACACCGCCTCGACCATGAAGACGAGCTTGGCCCGGTTGGCGCGATTGTAGAGCACGGGCGGCGTGTATTCAGCTTGTGGTGACAAATAGCTGATGTGGGCGGTGAGCGGGGCGGGGGCGCCGTCGAGGATGACGCGGACGGCCTGGCCGGCGTGCAGCGCCGCGAAGTCGGATTCGGGCACAAAGAAACGCACCTTGATGTTTTCCGGCGGAAGCAGGGCGACGACCGGGCTGCCGGCGGGGACGAACTCACCCGCGCGGTAGAGCGTGTCGTAAACCAGGCCGGCGCAGGGCGCGGCCTGCGATTTTTGCGCCACGCTCCAGTCGGCCTGGGCGAGCGCGGCCCCGGCGGCGGCGATGGCGTCGGCCCGGCCGCCGAGCCGCGCGGTCTCGAGGTCGGCGGCGAGCTGGTCGGCGGCGTGGAGATCGGCCTCGTGGGAGAGGCGGGCGCGGTCGAGTTCGTCGGCGGTGGCGGCGCCGGCGGCAAAGAGTTTTTCCTGCCGGTCGAGCTCGCGTCCCGAGAGATCGGCGATGGCGCGCGCCTGGGCCAGCCGGGCCTCGCGCGCTGCGAGCTCGGTCGGGCGCTGGCCCTTGCGCAGATCCTCCAGCCGGGCGGCAGCCTGGCGCCGGGCGTCGCGTTCGGCCGAGTCCTCGAGCGCGAAGAGCGGCGCGCCGGCCTCGACGCGCGCGCCTTTCTGCACGGACAGGGTTTCGAGCTGTCCGGGGAGCGGCGCGGCGACGTAGACGAATTCGCCCTCGAGATAGCCTTGAAAGCGTCCGGGATGGTCACGGCTGCAGCCGGCTGCGAACAGCAAGGCCGCGGCGGGCAGGAGGGCGAGGAAAAGTTCAGCGGGAAAAGAGTTTTTCATGTTCCTTGCGTCCAGCGGACGTGAGCAGTCCGCTGAAGAAAAGATCGAGGGCGTTTTTAAGGATGTCGGGCGGGCCGAGATGCAGGCGGCGCTGCGCTTCAGGCTGCATCAGGGCCTGCACGGCGTGGAGATAAAATTCGACGGCAAAGGCGGTGTTGATGTCATCGCGCACGGCGCCGCTGGCCTGGCCCTCCTCGATGAAGCGGCCGAAGATATAGGGGATGTTGCGGCTGCGCAGCTCCTCGATGCGGCGATGAAGGTCGGGCGCAAAACGCTGCATATCCCTCAGCGTGGCGGGAGTGAGCTCGGCGAAGCGTTCCATCATGCCGCCGAGGAAGCCGCGGAGTTTTTCCGCCAGCGTCAGCCGCCGGTCGCGGAGCACCGCCTCCGCGTCGCGCCGGATTTCGGCGGCCATGTCGTCGATGACGGCGGCGGCGATGGCGTGTTTGCCGCGGAAGTGGCGGTAGAGGGTTTTTTTGCTCATGCCGAGCTCGGTCGCGAGGTCGGCCATGGTGAAGCGGGCATAGCCGCGGGCGAAAAACTGCCGGCGCGCCTCCGCCAGGATGCGCGTGGGCGGATCGGCGGCGGGCCGGGGCGGGGAGGCGGGAGGAAGCGGTGCCTTCATAAACCCGGGAAACTATAATAGTATTATTGGTTTCCCAACAAGCCGGAAATTTGCCGTCGGGGAAAACAAAAAAGCCGGGCGCGGGGCCCGGCTTGGTCGGTGGGGTGGGGGCGCGAGTCGCGCGGTTCAGTGGCGATCCCAGCCGCCGCCGCGTTCGCTGCGTTCGCCGCGATGTTCGCGATGGCCGCCGCGGAAACCGCCGCCGCCCCCGCGTCCGCCGCCGAAGCCCCGGCGCTCGCCGCCTTCGAACGAACGGGGCGCCCGTTCTTCCTTCGGGCGTGCCTCGTTGACGGTGATGTTGCGGCCTTCCATCGCGTGGCCGTGCAGTTTTTCGATCGCCTTCTGGGCGTCCTCGCCCGTCGCCATGGTGACGAAGGCGAAGCCGCGCGAACGGCCCGTGAATTTGTCGAAGATCAGGTCGACGGCGGCGACGCCGCCAGCCTGTGAGAACAGGTCCTGGAGGTCCTGGGCGGTGGTGGCAAACGGGATGTTTCCCACGTAGAGCTTTGTGTTCATCTGCTTGATTAGCCTGCGCTGTTCCTGCCCGTTCCCGACTATCGAGTTTCAAATCATCACTGAAGCTGACGCTCATCTGACAATTCACCAAGAGGAAGCATACAACAAGCGGGCGCAGGATTGGCGGGCCTCCCGGGCGAGGCAAGCCAATTTGGCACGGAGCCTTCACGCAACTTGACCAGCGCCGCCCGCGTCATTTCAATGGCTCCCTTTTCGCCCTTATGCCTTCCACCCCGATCATCCGCTGTCTCGTCCTGCTCGCCCTGGCGGGCGTCGTTGCGCGGACGGGCCGGGGGGCGACGGATTTGACCCCCCACTCGCCCTTCATGCCGCCGGGTGGAGACGGGGCGACTGATGCCAACACCCCCCCGCCCAGTTCGCCGGTGGAGCTGCATGGCATCGTGAGCACGGCGGAGGGCTATAAATTCGACCTCTACGACGCGGCCAACCACAAAGACACCTGGGTCGGCTTCAACGAAACCGGCAAGCCGTACGTGGTGCATTCCCACGACATTGCGCATAATCGCATCACGGTTGAATATCAGGGCAACGAATTTACGCTGACCCTTCCGCAATCCAAAATCGCGCCCATGGGTGCGGCTTCCACCATGGCCATGCCCATGCCGATGATGCGTCCACCGACGGTGATGGGAGCGCAGCCGGGCGTCACGCCGGCGCCGAACGCCGAGGACGAACGCCGCCGCATCGAACTCATCACCGAGGAGATCCGGCGCCGCCGCGCGCTGCGCGCCGCCCAGCAGCGGCAGCAGCAGTTCCAGCCGCAGATGCCAACCGGTCAGCCGATGGTTCCGCCGGCGCACTGACGCATCCACCGTGGGCGCACCGCGGCCGATTGCGCGGGCGAAAATTGTTCGTGAAATTCCGGCTCGCGCGCCTAGCCTGTGCGTTTCCGGCGGGCCCTGGTGGCGCGCGCCGGTTGCAATGCTCACGACGGCACAGACGGGTGCGAACTACACCAACGGCGAGTTGATCCGGCGGCTTTTCGGCCTCGCCTGGCGCTACCGCCTGCGCTGCTTTCAGGTGCTGGGCCTGCAGCTCGTGCTGCTCACCCTCGGTCTCTTCGGCCTGAGCTTCACCGGCATCGGCATCGATTTCATCCGCCACAAGGTCGAGCACGCGCCGCTGCCCCCGAACAAGCTCCATCTCGCACTGCCCGACCGCTGGCCTGCGCTCGGCGTGCTGGCGCTGATCGGCGGCGCCATCCTCGGATTTGCCGTCATTCGCGCCGCGCTCAACTATTTCTACACCCTGCTGCTCAACCGCCTCACCCAGCAGGAACTGGTGGTGCATCTGCGCGACGAGGCCTACAGCAAGCTCCAGCGGCTGAGTTTCCGTTTTTTTGACGCCAACACCACCGGCTCGATCATCACGCGGGTGACCGGCGACGTGCAGTCGGTGCGGATGTTTCTGGAGCAGGTGCTGGTGCAGAGCGTGATCATGTTCATTTCCCTGACCGTCTACGTGGCCTACATGGTCAGCCTTTCGCCCGGTCTGACGCTGGCTTGCCTCGCCACCACCCCGCTGCTTTGGGCGATGGCGGCCTGGTTCTCGCGCCTCATCCAGCCGCGCTACGCCCGCAACCGCGAACTGGTCGAGGTCATGGTGCAGAACCTGGCCGAGAGCATCCAGGGCATCGCGGTCACGAAGGCTTTCGGCCGCGAGGCGGAGGACCGCGCCAAATTCGAGCGCAGCAACCGCGCCGTCTACGACCAGCAGCGCGGCATTTTCTGGCGGGTGAGCCTGTTTTCGCCCGCCGTCGCCTTTCTCACCCGCATCAACACCATGGTGCTGCTGGGCTACGGCGGCTGGCTGGTGGCCCGCGACCAGCTGCCGCTCGGCGCCGGCCTCGTCGTCTTCGCCGGCCTGCTCGACCAGTTTTCCGGCCAGGTCAACAATGTTGCCAGCATCGTCAACAGCATCCAGCAGTCGCTCATCGGCGCACGCCGCGTCTTCGAAATCCTCGATGCGCCGATCGAGGTGCAGAGCGCCCCGGACGCGCTCCGCCGCGCCCGCTTCGACGGCGCGGTGCGCTTCGAAAACGTGACTTTTTCCTATCTCGGCATCGATCCCGTCCTGCGCGGCATCGATCTCGAGGTGAAGCCCGGCCAGTGTGTCGCGATCCTCGGCGCGACCGGCGCGGGCAAGAGCGTGCTGACGAGTTTGATCCCGCGCTTCTTCGATCCCACCGGCGGGCGCGTGCTCATCGACGGCATCGATGCGAGGCGGCTGCACCTCGACGACCTCCGCCGCAACATCGGGCTCGTCTTCCAGGAAAGCTTTCTCTTCAGCAACACGGTCGCGGCCAACATCGCCTTCGGCCATCCCGACGCCACGCACGAACAGATCGAGAAGGCGGCCCGCATCGCCGCGGCGCACGACTTCATCCTCAAGCTGCCGCAGGGCTACGACACCATCATCAGCGAGAGCGGCCAGAGCCTGTCCGGCGGCCAGCGGCAGCGGCTCGCCATCGCGCGCGCCGTGCTGCTCGAACCGGCGATCCTGCTGCTCGACGACCCCACCGCCGCGATCGATTCCGAAACCGAGCACGAAATCTTCGAGGCACTCGACCGCGCCATCGCCGGCCGCACCACCTTCATCGTCGCGCACCGCCTGAGCACGCTGCGCCGCGCGGATTTCGTCATCGTCATGGACCACGGCCGCATCGTGCAGCAGGGCACGCACGACCAGCTCATCAAAATTCCCGGCCCGTATCTCAGCGTGGCCAACCTGCAGCTGGTGGACAACCGCGAGCTGCAGGTCGAAACCGAAAGCCAGGGGGCGGCATGAATTCCGCGCTGACTGATCCCAGCCCCTCCGCCCACGCCGGCCGGCGGCCGCTCATGCTCGTGCACCGCCTGCGCGACGACGACGATGACATCGAGCTGCTCAAGCCGCTCGACTGGGGCCTCATCCGCCGCCTGTTCGGCTACACCCGGACGATCGCGGCGAAGCGCAACTGGCTCATCCTGCTCACCATCGTGCGTTCGGCCCAGCTGCCCGCCCTGGTCTGGGTCTCGAGCCTGATCATCGGCGAACTGATCGCACGTTTCACCCGCGAATCGCCGGCGCAGCGCGACCTTTCGCTGCTCTGGCGGGCGATCGCCGGCTACGGCGCGCTGGCGGTGATCACCGACGCGCTTTTTCATTTCCGCCAGCGGCTCGCGCTCGAGGTGGGCGAGACCGTCGTGAGCAATCTGCGCAGCGACGTCTTTGCCAGCATGCAGCGCATGCCCATGGCGTTTTTCCACCGCACAAAAA
>Ga0335083_10002453_pt1 | contig 24478 bp, 24 predicted proteins | sample Lox_Sample_42_FD_206716 | JGI IMG/M metagenome (GOLD analysis project Ga0335083, IMG submission 206716) | Soil microbial communities from Loxahatchee National Wildlife Refuge, Florida, United States - Lox_Sample_4.2 | ecosystem: Environmental > Terrestrial > Soil > Wetlands | place: USA...
CACCTTGCGGCCGGGCACCACCTTGTTGACGGCGTCGAGTGCAGCCATCAGCCCCTTGGTGCGGTAGTCGTCGAACGCGATATCGCGGTCGGCGGCGGTCGGGTTGCGCCAGGACACCATGAACACGGTGAAGCCGCGGCTGACCAGATAGCGCACCAGCGAGTGCTCGGGCAGCAGATCGAGCACATAATATTTCATGATCCAGGCCGGCACGATCAGAACCGGCTCGGCGTAGACGTTTGGCGTCTCCGGCTTGTACTGGATGAGCTCGATCAGATCGTTGCGGAAGACGACCTCGCCCGGCGTGATTGCGATGTCCTCGCCGACGCGGAAGCCCGGCTGCGAAGGCGGCGTTTCCTGCGCGGCAAAGCGATAGATGTCTTCGAGCAGGTTGTTGGCGCCGCGCAAAAGATTGGCGCCGGACTGCTTGAGCGTCTGCTCGACGATCACCGGATTGAGCCAGGGGACATTCGACGGCGAGACACCGTCGAGCAGTTGCCGCGTCATGAAGGCGACACGTGCCGCGGTGCGCGGACGCTGGCCGCGGACCTGCCGCGTGGCGCTGCGCCACCATTCCTCCTGAGCGAGAAAGGCCTGCTCCCAGAAAACAAATGGCCATCGCTGCCAGGCCGGATCGGCAAAGCGGCGGTCGGAGGCATTGGGCGCGAAGGGAAGATTGGCGGTGCCGTCGCGGATCGCCAGCCCCCACAGGCGCGCGGCGAATATTCCGGCGAGCCAGGCAAGCTCCATCTCGCGGCCGGGCGCACGCGTCAGATGCGAAAGCCAATCGATCCAGGCGGCCGATTGGGCATAGGGCGACACGCCCTGCGTGAAACGCGCCATCATGGCGCGGGCGACATGATCCAGCGTTTCGAAGGAAGGAACGTTGGCGCTTGGCTCGCTTGCCGGCACCGGCTGTGAGGGAGCGCTGATTCTTGCCGCGGGCGGCGGCACCGGTTTCAACTGCGTCACGGCTTTGGTCATGCGCTCGGCTCCTCACTCTTGCGAAAAAACTAATGCCCCGCCGGTGCCGTTCTTTCATTGATCGCGATCAACGCCAATTGGCATAAAGCCGTTAGGAATCAATAGGCCATGGAAATGTCATGGAAGCCCTAAGCGGGCGACCGCGGTGAAAAGACGGGCGCCGGACGATATCCGTATTGATGCGTATCAACATATTGCCGGCCGCCTGTCCTAGAAAATAATCGGCGTGGGTGGAGGGAGCGGCCATGATCTCAAAAGAAGATTGCATCGCGATGTGCGGCCTCAGCGAAGACGAGGTCGAGGCGTTGAGCGAGCACGAGCATATTCCCGACATCGCGGCTGCGGCGCTTGCCAATTACCTGCTGCATCAGCCGCACGGCAGCGAAGCCATCCGCGGCATGATTGTCGACGATATTCACAAGGCGCTCGACGCGGGCCGCGTGAAACACGCGTCCGAACTGCTCATGGCGCTGCGCCATTTTCTCGGCGAGTATCCCGAAGCGGGTATCGGAACCGATAGCGCGAACAACGCGGCGGCTTAGCGCCGCCTCAGATATTGGAGCCGTCGCGCTTGTAGGGCCGGTAGCGCGGCGTCCACATTTTGGCGCGCACGGCGGCCTCGACGTCGCCGGCTGCTATCTGCGTCTGGCCCTCGCTGGCAGCCTGCTTGCCAACGGCGATGGCGACCGCGGCCGCCACCTCGCGTAGCGCGGTGACCGGCGGCAGCAAATTAGCGTGCGGATCGGCGTTTGCCGGCGACATGGCGGCAAGCGCCTTGGCCGCGGCCATGAACATGGTGTCGGTGACGCGGCGCGCTTGCGTTGCCACGACACCGAGGCCGACGCCGGGGAAAATGTAGGAATTGTTGGTCTGGTCGACGTGCATCAGTCGACCGTTGCGCTTGAGCGGCGGGTAGGGGCTGCCGGAGCCGATGATGGCGCGGCCCTCGCTCCAGCGATCGATATCGGCGGGCGCGGCTTCGGCGCACGACACCGGATTGGACAGCGGGAAGATGATCGGCCGCGCATTCTGCTTGGCCATGGCCCGCACCACGGATTCGTTGAAGGCGCCGGCCTGGCCGGAGACGCCGATCAACGCCGTCGGGTGGGCGTTGAAGATGACGTCGAGCAGCGAGACGCGGTCGTTGCGGCCGACCGACCAATGGGCGATCGCCTCGCGCGGCTGCACGAAGCCCTGCTGGAACGGCGCGATGCCGTCCATGCCCTCGAGCAGCAGGCCGTCGCGGTCGACGAGATAGAAGCGCCGCGCCGCCGTTTTGGCGTCGAGGCCGGCGTCGACCATGGCCGCATAGATTAGCTGGGCGATGCCGCTTCCCGCCGAGCCGGCGCCGAAAATGGCGATGCGCTGTTCGGTGAGCGGCACGCCGGTGATGTTGACTGCCGAAAGCAGCGTGCCGGTCGCAACAGCCGCGGTGCCCTGGATATCGTCGTTGAAGGTGCAGAGCCGGTCGCGGTAGCGCTCGAGCAGGCGGGTGGCGTTCGACTTGGCGAAGTCTTCCCATTGCAGCAGCAGGTGCGGCCACCGTTCGCTGACGGCGGATACGAATTCCTCGACGAAGTTGTCGTATTCGGCCCCGCGCGTGCGCGCGTGGCGCCAGCCGATGTAAAGCGGATCCTTGAGCTTGTCGGCATTGTCGGTGCCGACGTCGAGCAGGACGGGCAGGGTGGTTGCCGGGTCGATGCCGCCGCAGGCGGAATAAAGCGCGAGCTTGCCGATCGGGATGCCCATGCCGCCGGCGCCCTGGTCACCGAGGCCGAGGATGCGCTCGCCGTCCGTGACGACGATGACCTCGGTTTTGTCGAATTGCGCGTTGCCGAGAATCTGCCGGATCGATGAGCGGTATGGCATGCTCAGGAACAGGCCGCGGGGTTTCCGGAACAAGTGGCTGAAGAGGCGGCAGCCGGCGCCGACCGTCGGCGTATAGACGATTGGCAACATCTCCTCGACGTTGCGCTCGAGCAGCGCATAGAACAGCGTCTCGTTGGTATCCTGCAATTCGCGCAGGAAGGCGTAGCGCTCCACGTCGTTGGAGAACTCGCGGAACGCCTGCAGCCTGCGGGCGACCTGGTCGTCGATATTCGAAATGCTCGGCGGCAGCAGGCCGTGCAGGCCGAAAGTGTCGCGCTCGGCGTCGGTAAAAGCGGTGCCCTTGTTGAGCCGGGCGTCCGACAGCAATTGGTAGCCGGACAGCGCCGCCGGCACGTTCACGGTATCGTCGGTCTGTTGTGGCTTGAGCAAGCGGGGCGTCCAGGCGGAGGGATTTTCACGAAACCCTAGCACAGGATCGTCGCCCATTGCACCGCGCAGCGTATTGCGCTCAGCCGCGTTTGTCGGCGTCGTATTCGGCGCTGCAGTAGCTTCCGCCCTGAAAGCGGTCGCCGACGGGGTCCGGCGGCAGTTTTTTCTGCGCCGCCATGGCCTGCTCGCGGTATTTTTCGGCCTGGCCCTGGGGCTTGTAGCCGAAGCGGCGGGCGTTGCTGTTGTCCCACCAGGCGGCTGCGTTGTCGGAGGCGCCGTAGAATATCTCGAAATGGATGTCGCGATGCTCGAGACCGACGCGGATGAGCTGCACCAGATCCTCCGGCTTGAGCCAAATCGACAGCCGCCGCTGGTCGATGGGCGCCTCGCCGAAATTGCCGATGCGCAGGCAGGTCACGCGCAAGCCATGCTTGTCGGCATAGAAGGCGCCGAGCGCCTCGCCGAAGGCCTTGCTGACACCGTAGCGGCTGTCCGGATGCACCGTGACGTTGACGCCGATGGTCTGGCTGCGCGGGTAGAAGCCGACGGCGTGATTGGAGGAGGCGAAGACGATGCGTTTGACCTGCGCGCGGTAAGCCGCCTCGAAGAGGTTGTAGCAGCCGATGATATTGGCGTTGAGGATCGTTTCCCACGGGCCTTCAACCGAGAAGCCGCCGAAATGCGCGATGCCGTCGACGCCGTCGACGATCTTTTCGACGTCAGCCATCCTGGCGAGGTCGGCGGCGACGAAATCTTCATCGGCGGCGAGATTATCGGGCGTGCGAATGTCGCTCCAGCGGATGCTCGGGTAGATGCCCTTGAGCAGCTTGCGCATCGACGTGCCGATGCCGCCCGCGGCCCCGGTGACGAGAATTTTTTCCATTGCCTTCTCTTTATGATGACTGCCGTCGAAAGTGCCGGCCCGCGGCGACGCTACTTGATCCCGAGTTCGGCGGCGAGCGCCTTGTAGCGGGCGCGGCTGTTGATGAGATGACGCTGCATGGCGTCGCGCGCCTCGGCGACGGCGTGATCGCGGATCGCCGCGAGAATCTGCGCGTGCTCCTGCTGAAACAGATCGAGCTGCTCGCGTTTTGTCGGCGGCGCCGAGCGCCCCCAGACCGTGCGCCGCGGGATGATGAAACGTCCGAGATATTCGAGGAAGCGCCGGAACTGCGGATTGCCGGTGGCGTCGGCAATCTCGCAGTGAAAGGCGAAGTCCTGATCGACCGCATTGTCGCCGCGGCCGATGGCCGCCTGGATCGCCGCGTAACGGTCCGCAATCTTCTTCACCTGCGCCGCGGAGGCGCGCTGGGCGGCGAGACCGGCGGCCTCGGCCTCGACTCCGGTGCGCAGCTCCATGACGTTGATGACCTCACGCAGCGGCGAACGCTCGTCGAAATCGACGCGGAACGGTCGCCGCACGTGATCGGCGACAAAGGCGCCGACGCCCTGACGGGTTACCACCAGCCGGTCGGCTTTGAGCGCGGCGACCGCCTCGCGCACCACCGTGCGGGAGACGCCGGTGGCGGCGATCATCTCCTGCTCGGTCGGCAGCTGGGAACCGGGCAGCAGCTTGCCGCTGACGATATCGGCAGTCAGACGCGCAACCAGCTCGCCGGTGAGGCCCCGCGAGGCCTCCAGCGGACGCAGCAATGCAAGATTTTTTGGCAAACGCTTGTTCAATGGCTTGACACCCCGCCCCAGGTTCAGGTCATCATATGACATGATGACTACCACGGACGCAGGTCGAAGATCAATCGGCCGTGTCACGACGTTGCGTATCACGCGATAAATCCGAAACCTGGGGAGGAAAAATTCGCCATGAAATTCTGCTCTCTCACCGTTGCCGCCGGCCTCGTCGCCGCCGCAACCGCTTTCGCGTCCGGCGCGGCCGTCGCGCAGGACAAACTCGTGCTCAAAGCTTCTGACGTGCACCCGGAGGGCTATCCCACCGTCGCCGCCGTCGAGAACATGGGCAAGAAGCTCTCCGACGCAACCAAAGGCCGCCTCAGCGTGCAGATGTATCCGTCGATGCAACTCGGCGGCGAAAAGGAAGCGATCGAACAGGCCCAGGTTGGCGCCATCGCCTTCGCCCGCGTCTCCGTCGGCGCGCTCGGCCCGGTAGTCGACGATCTCAACGTGTTCAACCTGCCATACGTGTTCCGCAACACAGCGCACATGCAGCACGTGATCGATGGCCCGATCGGGCAGGATCTGCTCGACAAGGTGACCAACAGCGGCAAGGGCCTCATCGGCCTGTGCTGGATGGATGCCGGCGCCCGCAATTTCTACGACACCAAGAAGCCGATCCATAACTTGGCCGACCTCAAGGGCCAGAAAATCCGTGTGATGGGCAATCCCATCTTCGTCGATATGGCGAATTCCATGGGCGCTAACGGCGTGCCGCTCGGCTACGACCAGGTGTTCTCCTCGCTGCAGACGGGCGTCATCGACGGCGCCGAGAATAATCCGCCGAGCTTTGTCTTCGACAATCACTTCCAGGTCGCAAAGTACTACACGATCGACGAGCATCTGATCGTGCCGGAAATGCTGGTCATGTCGAAGAAGATTTTCGACTCGCTATCGAAGGAAGAGCAGGCCGACGTGAAGAAATTCGCCCGCGAGGCACAGCTCGATGAGCGCAAGCTCTGGGAGGTCTATGAGAAGCAGGCGATGGACAAGGCCAAGGCCGCCGGCATCCAGATCATCACGGTGTCGGACGCGGACAAGAAGGCCTTCCAGGCCGCGGTCAAGCCGGTGTGGGACAAGTACGGTCCGAAATACGCCGAGATGATCAAGCGCATCCAGGACACCAAGTAAAAAAGCGGCAGCGCCACGCCTTTCCCGAAACGCGGGAGAGGCGTGGCGCGAGCGTGTTTGGGGGTTGGCGTAACGGCGCCGGGAGGAACGATGGCTGGAATCTATCGTAAAGCGATGGATGTTGCGTATTTCATCTGCGTCATCATCGCGGGCGCGGCGCTTGTGCTCATTTCGGCAATCATGCCCTGGGCGGTGTTCACGCGTTATGTCCTCAACAGCGCCGCATCATGGCCGGAAACGGCGGCGGTGCTTCTTACCGTAGTGCTCACCTTCTTCGGCGCCGCCGCCTGCTATCGACTCGGCCTGCACATGAATGTGTCGGTGGCTGTGGACCTGTTGCCGCAGCGCGTGCGCCGGATGACGGATTTCGTCGTCGAGTTGATGATGGCCGTCATTGCCGTGTTCATGGTGGTCTATGGCTACAAGCTTTGCGAGGCGACCTGGCTAAACACGATTGCCGAGTTTCCCTGGCTGCGCGTTGGCGTTGTTTACTCGCCGATCCCGATCGGCGGCTTTGTGACACTGCTCTTCATCATCGAACACGTCACCATCGGCCGCCCCGCCGTCGAGACCGACCCGCACGGCGCGTTGCCGGTTGAATAAAGCACGGTCACCATGGATATCTTCGTCCTTCTTGGCACGCTGTTCCTGTGTTTCGCCCTCGGCATGCCGATTTCCTATTCGCTGGGCTTCGGCGCGCTTGTGGGTGCGCTGTGGATCGGCATCCCGCCGGAAGCTGTAATGCTGCAGATATCGAACGGTGTCAGCAAGGTTGCCATGCTGACGATCCCGTTCTTCGTACTGGCCGGCGCGATCATGGCGGAGGGTGGCATGGCCCGCCGTCTGGTCGGGCTCGCCAACGTCATTGTCGGCCTCGTGCGCGTGCGCGGCGGCCTGTCCGCGGTCAACATCATCGCCACCACGTTCCTCAGCGGAATTTCCGGCTCTTCGGTCGCCGACACCTCGGCAATCGGCTCGGTCCTCATTCCGCAAATGGAGCGGGTCGGCTATCCGCGCGTCTTCGCCACCAACGTCACCATCAGCGGTTCGTTGCAGGCGATCCTGGTGCCGCCGAGCCACAACGCCGTGATCTATTCGCTGGCGACGGGCGGCACGATTTCGATCATCAGCCTGTTCATGGCGGGCGTCGTTCCGGGCCTATTGCTCGGGCTGTCGCTGGTTCTGTTGTGCCTCTTCATCGCCTATCGCGACGGCCATCCCAAGGGCGACTCGGTGCCGTTCCGCGACGCCGTGCGCATCACCATCGAGGCTGCCTGGGGCCTGATCACCATCCTCATCATCATCGGCGGCATCCTGCTCGGCGTTTTCACGGCAATCGAGGCGGGCGCGGTCGCCTGCGTCTGGGCCTTCTGCGTGACCATGTTCGTCTATCGCGACTACCGCTGGCGCGATCTGCCGACGCTCGTGCACCGCACGCTGAAAACCGTGGCAATGGTGATGACGCTGATCGCGATGGCCTCGAGTTTCGGCTACGTGATGGCGCTGATGCAGATGCCGGCCAAAATCACGGCCTTCTTCCTCAGCGTTTCGGAAAATAAATACGTCATCCTGATGCTGATCAACTTCATGTTGTTGGTCCTCGGCTGCCTCATGGACATGGCGCCGCTGATCCTGATCTGCACGCCGATCCTGTTGCCGGTGGTGATCAGGCTCGGCGTCGATCCGGTGCACTTCGGCATGATCATGCTGATGAATCTCGGCATCGGCCTGCTCACGCCGCCGGTCGGCTCGGTGTTATTTGTCGGCTGCGCCATCGGCAAGGTAAAGCTGGAGGACGTCATGCGCGGCATCTGGCCGTTCTACGGCGTGATGTTCGTGGTGCTGATGCTGGTGACCTTCATTCCGGCGCTGTCGTTGTGGCTGCCGGCGCTGGTGGTCAGATAGGCGAGGGGATTCTGCCAATCTCCGGTCAACGGCTCAACTTTGGCCGGGATAACTAGGATCGAGAACAAAGGGATAAGGTCCGGGATAATCTTCGACGTAGATTGTGTGCGACACGATCCCGGCGCCGGTGCGGAAGCGGTGTAGCTTGAAGGCAGGCGGCTCGAGCACCAGCGCGCCTTCATGGTCATCGTCGAGATGAAAGGCCACTTGGTGCGCCACGCCGGGGATCACGCTCGCCGGCACGCCGCCGAACACTGTCTCAATCTGACGGTGATTGTGGCCGCACCACAGGCCCAGCACCTGCCGGTGCCGCCTTAAAAGCGCGGCAAGCTCATCGCTGCCGTCCAGCAACCGGATGCGGTCCATGTGGCGGATTCCGCAATCGAACGGCGGGTGATGCATGAAGACGACAGTCGGCCGCTCCGGCGCGGCATCGAGCGCGTCGGACAAGAACGCCAGCCGCCGCGCGCAGAGCGTCCCGACACTCGATTTTTCCACTACGGTATCGAGACCGATCAGGCGTATGGGATAATCGTCGACGACGAACTGCACGAAATCCGGACCGGCGACGATGGTCGGCCAGTCAGCAAAAGCGCGCTTGAGATTGTCGCGCCGATCATGGTTGCCGGGGACCATGTAGACCGGCATTGGCAGGGGCGCGAGCAGCGTTTTCAGCAGTGCGTATTCTTCCGGCAAGCCGCAATCGGTCATGTCGCCGGTGATCACGGCGACGTCCGGCTGCGGCCGAAGGGAATGCAGCTTGCCGAGCGCACGCTCGGTCAGCATGTTGGTCTCGGCGACGCGATAGGCCGCCTGGCCTGGCGGCCGCAGGTGCAGGTCGGTCAGTTGGGCGATCAGCATCTGGAAGGGCTCGACTGCGGCGCGGCGACCGCTCAGGGCCGCCGCGCGCGACAGGTCAGGCGTCAGTTCGTTGCCGGCAGCTTGAGGGCAGTGCGTTCGACATACGGACGAAGGATTTCGTCCGCGTTCTTTTGCGCCTTTTCGAGCGCCTCTTTCGGCTGCTCCTTGCCGGAGACCACCGCCTGCAGTTCGTCCTCGATCGCCTTGCGCACGGCGACCGTCTTGTAGGTCGCAAACCACGGTTTGGCGTAGGGGAGTTGCTCGATGGCGATTTTGGCCTCCGGATTCTTGGCCATGAAGTCCTTCATGTCGGGCAGGTCGTAGGCCGCCTTGTTCGGCGCGAAATAGCCGGTGGCCCGGCTCCACCAGCCGGACTGTTCGGGCGCGGTGAGCCAGGTGATCAAGGCCCAGCCGGCCTTGCGCTTTTCAGGGTCAAGGCCGGCCGGCTGCACCAGCGAGGCGCCGCCGATCGGCACCGCGTGACGCACGTTCATCGGCACGAAGGCGACGCCGAACGGGAACTTGGCGTTGGTGCGGATATGGGTCAGCGATCCGGTCGACAGGATCATCATCGCGCTCTGACCGGCGAGAAATGCGGTGGAGACGCCGGGGCCCTTCTGCTCGCCCGCCGGATGGACCTTGTACTTGGAGACGAGGTCAGACCAGAAGGTAAGGGCGCCGAGCGTGCTGGGCGCATCGTAATAGACCTCGCCGCCATACTCCTCGTTGAACCAGCGGCCACCGTTCGACATCGTCAAGGCTTCGAGAATCCAGCCGCCGTAGTCGTAGTTCGAGGGCATCATGATGCCCCAGCGGGTGACGCGGTCACCGTCACGCTTGGTGAGCTTCTGCGCGGCGGCGGCCAGTTCCTGCCAGGTCTGTGGCGGATGCTCGGGATCGAGCCCGGCTTCCCTGAACTGGTCTTTGTTGAAATACAGAAGCGGCGTCGAATTCTGGAACGGCACGCCGTAGACCTTGCGGTCGATCACGGCATTAGGGGCCAGCGCCGAAAAGAACTGTCCCATGAATTGGTCGTCGGTCTTGCCGCTCGCCTGGATCATATCGTCGAAGGGCTGGATCTGACCCTCGATGACGAGGTCGGTCAGGAAGTTCGCCGACATGATGACCGCGGCGGGCGGCTTGCCGGCCTTGATCGCGGCGTTTGTCTTGATCAGCGTCTCGTCGTAGCTGCCGGTATAGACCGGCGTCGCCACGATACCGGGATGCGTGTCGTTGAACTTCTTCACTAGCGTGCCCATGTCGCGGGCCAGTTGTCCATCGACCGGCACCGGGAAGAACAGTTCGATTTCGGTTGCAGCCCGCGCCGCTTGACCGCTGAAGGCAGCCAGGCACGCCGCGACTGCGAGCGCGCCTGGATTAAAGAAGCGTTTTGACATTCTGTCCTCTCCTCTCGTTTTCACTTGAGTCCTGACGTTACGAAGCTGTTGACGAAGCGGCGCTGAAACAGCGCGAAACAGATTAAGAGCGGCGCGATGACGAGGAATGTGCCGGCGGCGTTCACGCCCCAGGCCTGCGCGCCTTCGGCGCCACGCGTGAACGCGGCGAGGCCGACGGTCAGCGGCCGGTTATCCGGTGAATTGATCACCATCAGCGGCCAGAGAAATTCGTTCCAATGCGCGGTGACGGAGATGATCGCAAATGCGATGAGCGCCGGTTTCGACAGCGGCAAGTAGACGTGGCGGATCAACTGCCACCAGCGCGCGCCGTCGATAACCGCGGCTTCCTCGAGCTCGATCGGGATGGTGCGGAAGCTCTGCCGCATCAGAAAGGTGCCGAAGGCCGTGGCGAAATAGGGCGCCATGACGCCGAGCAGCGTGTCGTAAAGGCCGAGGTGTACGATCGTCGTAAGGTTCGGCACCAGCAGCGCGATCGGCACCAGCATCAACTGCGCCAGGAAAAGATAGAACAGCACCGCTCGTCCGGGGAACTTCACGCGTGCGAACGCATAGGCGGCGAGCGACATGGTGACGATCTGCACCGCCAGAATGCCGCCGCACATGATCGTCGTGTTGGCGTAGTAGCGGGGAAAATCGGCGGAGGCCCAGGCTTCGCGGAAGTTGGCGAGCGTCGGCAGGTAATCGGGCACCAGCGACGCCATCGCCGCCGCGCCCTGCTCGGGCGGCCGGAACGCCGAAACCACCATCCACAGGAACGGTACGGTCCACAGCAGCGCCGCGGCAATGACAATGCCGTAGCCGATTCGGGACGAAAGCTCGTCGAAGCGGGATATGCTGCGGCGCGCGGATGTCACGACTGTGCCTCCGCGCTCTGTTCCATGCGCCGCAACGAGACGGCGGACAAAGCGAGCAAAAACGCGAGCGCCACGACCGTCGCCGCCGCAGCCTTGCCGATGTCATATTGCTCGACGGCCTGCTGATAGACGTAGAACAACAGCAGATCGGTCGACTCCGCCGGGCCGCCCTTGGTCAAAACGAAAATATGGTCGACCTGCGTCACCACGTTGAGCGCGGCGATCACGAATACGAATGCGAGCGAGTTATGCAGATATGGCAGCGTGACGTAGCGCATGCGCTGCCACGGCGAGGCCCCCTCGATCAGCGCAATCTCGTAGGCTTCGCCAGGGATTGCCTGCAGCCCCGCGAGAAAAAACAGCATGTAATAGCCGGCATTTTTCCAGATGGTCAGCCCGATGATCGAGGCGAGCGCGATATCCGGATCGCCGACCCAATTGATGCTCGCGACGCCGAGCATCGCCAGGTAATGGTCGAGCAGGCCGACGCCCGGCAGGAAGATGAACAGGAACAGCGAGGCAATGGCGACCAGCGGCACCAGCACCGGGATGAAAATCAGCGACCGCAGCAAGGTGTTGAACCAGGTCGATCGCTGCACGGCGACCGCAAACCACAGCGCCAGGACGAGACTGGGGACGACGGTGCCGACCGCGTACACCAGATTGTTCGTCAAGGCGTGCAGAAAGGCCGGATCCTGGGCGAGCGCGACGAAATTTTGGATGCCGACATAGACGATGTGGCTGCGGTTCTGCTGGTGTAGCGACTCCCAGAACACCTGCGCTACCGGCCAGTAGGTAAATGCGCCAAGAAAAACCAGAGACGGCGCGAGCAGAAGGTAGGCGCGCGGGTTCAGTTTGATTGCGGCAGGACTGAACCCCAGACGCAATGAAAATGCTGGCGGCCGCGAGAGCGTAATGTTGGACATGCGGTCCTCAAGCTGAGCCCCATAACGTGGCGAGGACCACGACAGAACGGTGACGGAATAATTACAGGCTTGTGAAAGCGGGGAATCGCGCGACCAACCGATGGTCTTATTCGGCGGCGCCCTAAAACGCCGCGGCGAGATCCTTGGCGCCCTGCGCGCGCGAGGCGCTTGCCATCGTTTCGTCAATCGAGGCGATGAGCGCGGCGACCACGCCGGTGCGCTGCGCCACCGGATTGCGCTCGTAGCCCTGCCGCTGGAAGAAATTCGCCGTCGGCACCTGCGCGCGCAGCGCCGGCGGCATGGTCACCATATCGAAGCCATTGCCGTCGCCGGTGAGGTTCATGAGCTCGAGCTCGGCGGCGCTGAGCGGCGCGGCATAACCTTTGGCCCGCGCGAACTGCAGGGAGTCGAGCAGCTTCTGCACCTGCAACAGCGGGCCGACATCGATATCGAGCACGGCGGCGTGGATGCCCCAGCCTTTCGGCGTGTGCTTGGCGATCTCGTCGTATTCGCTCCAGCGATGCGGCAGGCCGCGGCAATAGGCTATCATGCGCTTGAGCGAGGCGAACTTGCGCTCGAAAGCGGCGCGTTTGTCGCCCGTCAAGGTTTTGGCCTTGGCGCTGACTGCGGCAAGAAAACGCGGGCCGCTCTCGGCGAACAGCGAGACAGTATTGGTGGAGAGCAACTGGTTGTAGCCGATCGCCGGCGAAATCGCGTGCGCGTTCGGCCGCGGCCTGCCGAGACCGGCTTGCGAGTCATAGGTGCCATTGCCGCCGGTCTCGAACGCGTAGACGCCGACGATCTGCTCGCGGCTGAGCCCCGCGGCGCGCGCCGCCTTGGCGTAGGCGCGCTTGAAGTCGGCATCGCTTGCCGGCAGGTCCGGCAAGAAATCCCATTCTTCGCTGGCCGCTGCCAAGAAATCCGCGAGCACGGGAATTTCCGGCTTGGGCGGTACCGGGGGCGGCGGCGGCAAGGGGCTGACCGGCTTCGGCGGGCCCGAGTAGACCGGCGGCTGCGTCAGCACGTAGTCGGCAAGCACGATCGACTCGTGAGCGCGGCGCTTGGCATTGCGTACACGGCGCTTGTCAGCGACCGCATCCCAATAGATGGTCGCTTGCTCCTCGTAGGCGCCGTGCACGCGCTCATAGGTCTCAAGCTTGGCCTGATAGTCGGCGAGCGCGGGGGGCGATGCATCTTGTGCCGCGGCCGTGCCGGTGAGCAGGACGACAATCAAGAGGCAACAGAACGGATGGCGACGCATGGCGGGCCTTGTCGGCGATTCTGACCAGCTTGGCTATGTCACAAAAAAAGCGCCGCAAATGCGGCGCCCGGCAAGGTGCCGAACTCATCGGAGTTCGGGCGGGGACAATAGCTTCCGGCGCGGCTAACGAATCGTTGCCCCGTCGCGATCGGTAAAGGTGACCGGGCCGCCGGCTTTGATGACCGTTGGCGCCTGGGCGGTCAAAATATCGGTACCCAGATTCAATTTATGCGCGGCAATGCCGATCACGGCGATCAGCAGCGCGGCAGTAAGCCCGACCACCACGATCTTGAGGTGAGTGGTGCGGTCGGCGGTGTACATCGACCAGTTCATAACGTCCTCCAGGATCAGCCCTTCGTCGGCGGGACCCGGAAAAAGGTTCAATGCTTGTTCGTAGCCCTAACGTGGGAACGCGCGCGCTGTTCCCCATCACACCTCACGGAACGTTGAATGGGGTGTGAAATGCCGGGCAAACGGCTGAAAACAGTCAGGAAATGGGCGCAAATGCGGCGAAAGGGGCCGCGACCTGCCCCTCGGGAAGCCTCTAGGAGTGTCAGTCGGTGCGGCTGAGTTCGTAGGCTTCGGCGGTGCGTTCGAAGGATTCGACGGGGCTCTCGATCCGGTATATGCCGCGCCGGCTTTCCTTGCTGTGTGGTGGATCACTTCAAAATTGATGCGGCACTTATGCGAACGCCCGGCACAAGGCCGGGCGTTCTGGTGTCAACGAAATCGAATTCGATCAGGCGTTCTGCAGATTGCCGGCGGCCTGCTTGCCGCGCTCGGTAACGATGTCATAGCTGACGCGCTGACCTTCGTTGAGCGTGCTCATGCCGGCGCGCTCGACGGCGCTGATGTGAACGAACACGTCGCGCGAGCCGTCGCTTGGGGTGATGAATCCAAAACCCTTTTGGGTGTTGAAGAACTTAACGGTACCTACGGCCATGATGGCTTTCCTTGCTGAAGTTGGATGCGCCGAGAGCGTCCATCGCCCCGGCGATCGAAACATCCGAGTTTTGGGTGACTTGTTGAGCAGCCAAAACCGGGCAGCGGAGCAAGGCAAAACCGAAAATCGAGTTTCAACGCGTTGCCCATATAGGAAATGGCGATCAGCGTCAAACGCGTCCGATGTTGGCCGTCAAGCCGCCGCACGCTTGATCGGGAAATTCTCGCTCTCGTAGAGCGCGCGAATGTCCTTGTGACCGAGGCGCTTCTCGTCGATCTCGATATAGGCGCCGAGCAGCAGCGGCTCGGGCAACTCCTCGACGGCAAAGCGGATGGCTTCAGCGGCACGATCGAAGCGGCGGTATTTAACTTTCTTGGCGATCTTGTTGTTGCGCGCAGGAAACAGCTCAGCCGGCGCGTCATAATTAATTCTGTCCATGAACATCTCCACAATATCCGGCGAATCCGAATGGGTTGAATTTGCTGGGTTTTATATGGGGATCGCGTGGCGGTTTGGCCAGTGGCGGGCGGCGGCGAGAAACCTCGACGGATCGCGGCAAAACGCGCTACCAATACCCCTGCCGGCCTCGCGGGTGCCGGCTTTGGGGGCAGGAATGTCAGTTTCGCGAAGCGACGGTCGTCCTGCCCGCTTCCATTTCGTGATGATCAAGCCGACGCATTACGATGACGACGGCTACCCGATCCAATGGTTGCGCTCCGCCATCCCCTCCAACACGCTCGCCTGCCTGAACGCGCTCGCGGAAGATGCGGCGCGGCGCGAGGTGCTGGGCCGCGGCGTCGACATACGCCTGCACACCTACGATGAGACCAACCGGCGGGTGCGGCCGGACAAGATCATCCGCATGATCGCCCGTGAAGGCGGCCGCGCGTTGATCGGCCTTGTCGGCGTGCAGTCGAACCAGTTTCCGCGTGCGGTCGATCTGGCGCGGCCGTTCCTCGATGCCGGGCTGCCGGTATGCATCGGCGGCTTCCATGTCTCCGGCTGCATCGCCATGCTTCCCGAACTGCCGGGCGACATCAAAACAGCGCAGGCCATGGGCATTTCCTTCTTTGCCGGCGAGGCCGAGGAACGCCGACTCGACGAGGTGCTGCGCGATGCCTTCAATGGCGAGCTCAAGCCGCTCTACAATCACATGAACGATTTACCGGCTCTTGCCGGCGAGCCACCGCCGTTCCTGCCGAAGAAGCACGTCAGCCGCACCTCCGGCTCGCTGTCGAGCATCGATCTCGGCCGCGGCTGCCCCTACCAGTGCTCGTTCTGCACCATCATCAACGTGCAGGGACGCAAGAGCCGCATCCGCTCCGCCGAAGATCTGGAAAAGATCGTGCGCGAGAATTATGCCGAAGGCATCAAGCGCTTCTTCATCACCGACGACAATTTCGCCCGCAACAAGGACTGGGAGCCGCTGTTCGACCGCATGATCCGGATGCGGGAGAACGAGAAGATGAATATCGGCTTCACCATCCAGGTCGATACGCTCTGCCACAAGATTCCGGGCTTCATCGAGAAGGCGACGCGCGCTGGCGTGCGCCGGGTGTTCATCGGGCTGGAGAACATCAACCCGGACAACCTGATCGCGGCCAAGAAGCGCCAGAACAAGATCACCGAATATCGCGAAATGCTGCAGATGTGGCGCAATCACGGCGCCATCACCTATGCCGGCTACATCCTCGGCTTCCCGGCCGATACCAAGGCATCGATCCTGCGCGATATCGAGATCATCAAGCGCGAACTGCCGATCGACATTCTGGAGTTCTTCTTCCTGACGCCGCTGCCCGGTTCGGAGGACCACAAGGTACTTACCGCCAAAGGCGCCTGGATGGACCCGGACATGAATAAATACGATCTCAACCACCGCGTCTCGCATCACAACGGCAAGATGTCGGATGCCGAGTGGGAAGAGGCCTATCGCGCGGCTTGGGCCGCCTTCTACACGCCGGAGCACATCAACACGATTCTGCATCGCACCTGCGCAGCCAGGAACCTGCGGCCGGGCACGACGCTGTCGACCATCCTCTGGTTCTATCTGATGATTCTGTTCGAGGGCGTGCACCCGCTCGAGGGCGGCGCGCTGCGCCTGAAATCGCGCCGCGACCGCCGCAACGGCCGGCCGCTGGAAAGCCCTGTCGCGTTCTATGCGAAGTACTGGGGCGGAACGCTGGTAAAGGTTTTCAAGTACGCACGCGTATACCTGCAGTGTAAGGGGATGCTCAACGCGGCGCTGAAAGCGCCGGACCGCTGGACCTATTCCGATCTAGCCATCGCGCCGCCTAAGGCCGACGAATTCGACGCACTCGATCTCTATCATGCCACAGCGGGCGGCGAGGCGGCGCTCAAACGCAAATACCGCGACGACGCCATCCGCGCGCGCGGCATTGCGCATGATGCGGCGGTCGAGGCAGCGGAGTAAATTATCACTGTCATTGCGGGACGCGCCGTAGGCGCAGGCCCGGAGCCCAGATGCAATCTCTGAACGTATTTCCGGACTTCAGGTTCGCACGCTTCGCGCGCGCCGCAGAATGACGATCTAAATGCTCGCCACCGTCTTCAGCCGCGCGCGCGGATGGATTTCCGACTGCGACAGCACCGGCGTATGGGCACGGAACCGCTCGACGATGCCGCGCACATAGGGGCGGATGACCGCCGAAGTCACCAGTACCGGCGCTTCGCCCTCGCGCGCGGCTTCCTCGAATTTCTCCCGCACCAGGGTGATGAATTCGGTCAATTTCGACGGCTGCATCGCCAGCGTGCGGGCGTCACCTTCGCCGACCATCGACTCGGCAAAAGCCTGCTCCCATTTGGCCGACAGCGCGATCAGCGGCAGGTAGCCGCCGTTCGAGGTGTGCTGGGCGCAGATCTGCCGCGCCAGCCGTTGGCGCACATGTTCGGCCAGCATCAGCGGATTGCGCGTTCCGGCGATGCCGTCGGCGATGCCTTCGAGGATGGTGGAAAGGTCGCGGATCGAGACGCGTTCGCTGAGCAGAATCTGCAGCACGCGCTGGATGCCGGAGGTGGTGATCTGCGACGGCACCAAATCCTTGGTGAGATCGGCCTGCTCCTTGGGCAATTCCTTCAGCAGTTTCTGCACTTCGCCATAGGAGAGCAGTTCCGCCATATTGTTCTTGAGCAGCTCGGTCAGATGCGTGGACATCACCGTCGCCGCGTCGACGACGGTGTAGCCCTTAATGGAGGCCTCCTCCTTCAGCGCGGCGTCGATCCAGGTCGCCGGCAGGCCGAAGGTCGGCTCGGTTGTGTGGGTGCCGGGGATGTTCACCTGGCCTCCGGCCGGGTCCATGACCATGTATTGGCCCGGCCAGATCTTGCCCGAGCCGGCTTCGACCTCCTTGATCTTGATGACATAGGCGTTGGCGTCGAGCTGTACGTTGTCGAGAATGCGCACGGCGGGCATGACAAAGCCCATTTCGATCGCCAGCGAGCGGCGTAGCGCCTTGATCTGCTCGGTCAGCCGGTCGCCGCCGTCCGGCGCATTGACCAGCGGCAACAGCGCGTAGCCGAGCTCGACCTTGAGATCGTCGATGCGCAGCGCGCTGCCGATCGGCTCTTCCGCGGCTTCGGACTTGGTGGTTTCGGTCTTTTTTGCTTCGGCAGCCGCAGTGGCTTTGGTGCGCTTGTCGATGATGAAGGCGAGCGCGGCAGCGCCGCCGCCGAGCGCCAGGAACGGAATCATCGGAATGCCCGGCAGCAGCGCCATGACGATCATCACGCCGCCCGACATGCCGAGCGCCTTCGGGTACCCGGAGAGCTGGCTAAGCAGCGCCTTGTCGGCGGCGCCGGAGACGCCGGCCTTGGTGACCAACAGGCCGGCCGCGGTGGATACGATCAGCGCCGGCACCTGCGTCACCAGGCCGTCACCGACGGTGAGGATGGTGTAGGAATGCGCCGCATCGGCGAAGCTCAGGCCCTGCTGCGCGATGCCGATGATCATGCCGCCGATGACGTTGATGAACACGACCAGGAGGCCGGCGATGGCGTCGCCGCGCACGAATTTCGAGGCGCCGTCCATGGCGCCGAAGAAACCGCCTTCGTCCTCGAGCTGCTTGCGGCGCCGGCGCGCCTCGACCTCGTTGATGAGGCCGGCGGACAAATCCGCATCAATCGCCATCTGCTTGCCCGGCATGGCGTCGAGGTGGAAGCGGGCGGCGACTTCGGCGATGCGCCCCGAACCCTTGGTGATGACGACGAAATTCACGATCACCAGGATGGTGAAGACGATGATACCGATGACGAAATTGCCGCTCATCACGAAATTGCCGAAGGCCTGGATGACGTGGCCGGCGGCGTCGGTGCCTTCGTGACCGTGCGCGAGGATCAGCCGGGTCGAGGCCAGATTGAGCGCCAGCCGCAGCATGGTCGCGATGAGCAGCACGGTGGGGAACGAGGAAAATTCGAGCGGCGCGTGAATAAACAACGCCGTCATCAGGATCAGCACCGACAGAATGATCGAAATCGCCAGCGACAGGTCGAGCAGCAGCGGCGGCAGCGGCAGGATCAGCACCACCAGGATGGTGAGTACGCCGACCGCCAGCCCAATATCGCCGCGCCGAAAGAAGGCGCCGACCTCGCCCAGCGCCGGCAGCTTGATACCGCTGATCGAATTCGCGGCGGAAACGTCGCTCATGGAGGGGCTCGGTGCCGGTGGTCCGCCGTCAGGACAGGTAGCCAGGGAGGGTGCGTAGTTTCCCCTATCCCCCGGCAATATTTGCCCATTTTATGGTTAGCGGGGGGTTAATGCCCTTAACGGCCTGATTTTTCGATGCGTCCAGGGACCACATGTCACCATTTGCGGTTAAACTGCCGATGAGTCTGACACCGCTTCAATCGACTTGAACGGGGAGCCTGCCCTTGCAACGACGATTTGCCCGCCTATCACCGGTTTCACTGGCGCCTGCGGCTCTGTTGGGCTGCTGCTTGGCCATGCTCGCCTGGATCTTCCTCATGCCGCTGCCGGTTCAGGCGGAATCGGGGCCGTTTGCCGACTTTGCCGGCAGCTGGTCCGGAACCGGAACGCTGCGGCCTGAAAACGGCGCCCCCGAACGCATCCGCTGCAAGGCCAATTATCGCCCACGCGGCAGCAGCGCCCATGAAATCGAACTGGAACTTCGTTGCGCCAGCGACAGCTATAATTTCGACCTCAGCGGCCAATTCAGCGCCGACGACCAGAACAATGTCAGCGGGAACTGGGACGAACGCAGCCGCAGCGTCGGCGGCACCGCGATCGGAAACGCGCATGGCGAGCGCCTGCAGCTGCATGTCGAAAGCGGGGGCTTTTCCGCCGAGCTGATCATGCTCACTCATGGCCGAAGCCAGACCGTGACCATCGATTCGCACGGGGGCGGACAGGTCGTGAAAGCGACCATTAGCCTGACCCGGAGCTGATTGGCCCGTCCCCCGGACGCTTGACTGGATCGGCATCATGGAGACGAAGGCCCGCTTTACCCTGATCGGCGTCTTCACGCTGGCCGCTCTCATCGGCGCCTTCGCCTTTGTCTACTGGATCAAGAACGTCGGCGGCCTCTCGGCGCAGGCGACCTACCAGATCCGTTTCGCGCAGCCGGTCCCGGGCCTGACCGTGGGATCGAACGTCCTCTTCAATGGCATTCATGCCGGTGCCATCTCGAAGATCGAGCTCGATGCCGACGATCCGAAAATCGTTACCGCCACGATCTCCATCGACCCGAAGACCCCTGTGCGCGCCGACACCCAGGTGGCGATCACTTATCTGGGCTTCACCGGCGCTCCGGCGTTGGCGCTGAAGGGCGGCTCGGCACAGGCGCCGAAGCTGACGTCGCAAAACGGGCAGCCCCCGGTCATCGTTGCCGGGGCGGATGCCGGCCGCAGCCTGACCGAATCGGCGCAGGAAACCCTGCGTAACATCGATGCGATTCTCGACCAGAACCGGAAGCCGCTGAATACGGCAATCACCGGCATCGCCGAGTTTGCGGAGATGCTCGGGCGCAATTCGCAACGCGTCGAGGGCTTGATCGGCGGGCTGGAAAACCTCACCGGCACCGGCGCACCGAAAAAAGGCCCAGCCACCTATGACCTTGCGGCGGCAACCAATTTTCCGGGCGCAGCGAAGCCCGGCAAAAGTCAGCTCGTGGTGTCGGACCCGAGCGCCATCATCCTGTTCGACTCGCAGAAGATCCTGATCCGCAGCGGCGACGGCATCTATACGAGTGTCGGCAACGCGCTGTGGGCCGACAATCTGCCCAAGCTCATCCAGGCGAGAATCGTGCAGAGCTTCGAGAACGCCCATCAGGTCGGCAGCGTGAGCCGGCCGCTCGAGCAGCTCACCGCCCAATACCGCCTCGAACTCGTGATCCGCAGCTTCCAGATTGCGCTGGAGCCGTCGCCGCATGCGGTGGTCGATCTCACCGCGCGCATCGTCAACGACAAGGGGGAGGTCGCCGGCGCGCGCATCTTTGCGGCGAGCGTTCCGGCCAAGAGCACCGAAGCGCCGGACGCGGTCGCAGCGCTCAACGAGGCCTTCGCGCAGATCGCCGGGGAGATCGTGGCCTGGGCGGACCAGTCGACTTAGCATTTCGGCAAAACCGTTCCGCCGCTCAGCCGCTGAGCGGAGGAACGTGATGCCGCCCGTCGGCGCCGAGCGGCAGCGGCTCGACGCGGATCACCGCGGCGAGGTCGAGATCGCCATAGAGATGCGGGAACAGCGCGCCGCCGCGCGAGGGCTCCCACCGCAACCGGCCACCGAGCTTGTCGGCATCCACGTACACCAGCAGCAGGTCGGGCATGCCGGCGAAATGTTTCGCCGCAGTGCCCGCAACCTGCGCGGCGGAGGAGAAATGAATGAATCCGTCGTGCCGGTCGGCTGTCGAGCCCCGAAAAACGCCGGCCTGCTCGGCGTCGCGCCATAAAATTGCGGGGCAGATTTTATAGATGATCGGCATGGCTAGTCCGCGATTGGTGCGCCACAACCTTGAATATGCAGGCTCAAGGCACATATGCGACGCAATCTAATCAATTTCGGATCGATATGATGCAGACGACTGAGGAATTTCTGATCGAGACCGCCGACCGCTGCAAGCGGCTGGCGCGGGTGGGTCACGAGCTCGCTGCCAACCTCGAAAGCATGGGCGATGACCTCATGGCCAAGGCGGTCGAGCTCGACACCACGCGGCAAAAGACCGCTCAAAAGCGATCGTGCGGCCCGCAAACCTGACCGGCGGCGTCTCCAAGGCCTGACGTGAGAGAAGCCCGGCCGTCGCGCCGGGCTTTTGGCGTGCGCGTGTGCTTAGGCCGCGCCCCTGAGCGGTTCGCCGCCATGCGGCGGCGGGATCGGCGCGCCGTCGGCGGCGTATTCGTTGAGCTTGTTGCGCAGCGTGCGGATGGAGATGCCGAGGATATTGGCCGCATGGGTGCGGTTGCCGAGGCAGTGCTTGAGCGTCTCCAGGATAAGGTCACGCTCGACCTCGGCGACGGTGCGGCCGACCAGATTGCGGGTGACCTGTTCGGCGGCCATCGCGGCCATCGCCGCGGCGCCGGTGCCGCGGGCGGCATCGAGCCGCGCGCCGTCGGGGGTCAGCAGGCCGTCGATGCCGATCTCCGGGCCGGTCGACAGCAGCACAGCGCGATGCAGGGTATTTTCCAGCTCGCGCACATTGCCCGGCCAGCGGTTGACGCCGAGCGTCCGCCGCGCTTCCGCCGACAGCGGCCGTACCGGAAACCCGTTGGCGGCGGAATATTTCCTGACGAAATATTGCGCCAGCTCGGCGATGTCGGAGGCGCGCTCGCGCAGCGGCGGGATCTTCAGGTTGACGACGTTGAGGCGGAACAGCAGGTCCTCGCGGAATTTGCCCTCGCGCACCGCTTCGGCGAGATTCCGGTTCGAGGTGGCGATGATACGGATGTCGACCGGCACCGGCTTGCCGCCGCCGACGCGGTCGATGACGCGCTCCTGGATGGCGCGCAGCAGCTTTGCCTGCAGCCGCACGTCCATTTCGCTGATTTCATCGAGCAGCAGCGTGCCGCCGTTGGCCTCCTCGAACTTGCCGATGCGGCGGGCAAGCGCGCCGGTGAAGGCGCCCTTCTCGTGGCCGAACAATTCCGATTCGAGCAGGTTTTCCGGGATCGCGGCGCAATTGACGGTGATGAACGGCTTCTTCGCCCGCAGCGAACGGCCGTGCACGTAGCGCGCCAGCACCTCCTTGCCGGTGCCGCTCTCGCCGGTAATCAGCACCGACGCTTCCGAGGCCGCGATCTGCTGGGCGAGCTTGACCACGGCTGCCATCGCCTCGTCGCGGTAGATCATGTCACGGGTGTCGTCGGTGACTGCGGCGAGCACCGCCGCGATCAGCTCCGGATCGGGCGGCAGCGGAATGTACTCCTTGGCGCCGGCATGTATGGCGTTGACCGCGGCGCGCGCGTCATTGGTGACGCCGCAGGCGACGATCGGTACATGGATTCGCTCGGCGTCGAGCCGCTTGACGAGGTCGCGAATGTCGAGGGTGACGTCGGCCATCAGCAGGTCGGCGCCGCGGCCCGAGCGCAGCACGGCAAGCGCCTGTTCGTTGCTCTCGGCGTGCGTCACGCTGGCGCCCTTGTCCATCGCGATCTTGCTCGCGGTGGTGAGTTGGCCGCCCAGCGTGCCGACGATTAAGAGGCGCATGGTATCGCTCCTTTAGTTCCGGTCGGCCTTGATGATTTCCGTCATGGTCACGCCGAGCTTGTCCTCGACCAGCACCACTTCGCCGCGCGCGACCAGGCGGTTGTTGACGTAGATGTCGATGGCTTCGCCGACCTTGCGGTCGAGTTCGAGCACCGCGCCGGGGCCGAGTTTGAGCAGTTCGCCGACGTCCATGCGGGCGCGGCCGAGCACGGCGGAGACCTGTACCGGAACGTCGAATACCGCTTCCAGGTCGGCAGCGCCGCGGGTTACCGGCTCATCGCCGCTGGGGGCGAGCGGCGCGCTATCCTCGACGGCAGGCATGGCGCTGCCGCCTTCCAGTTCGGGGAGCGGCACCTTGCTGTCGTTGTCACTCATCGCGGCGTTCTCCAAAGAATCCTATGGCTCAATTCGTGCGCCCAGATAGCGGGTGACGCAGTCATTGATGGTCGTCTCGGTTAAGGCGCGGTCGCGGGTGATCCCGCCGTCGGCCCATTCGATGCGGCAGTCGCCGACGGCAAGCGCCTCGTCGGAGAGCACCGCCAGCCGGCCCTCGAAGCCGCGCGCGGCGGCGATCTCCTCGAGCCTGCGCTTGGCGTCGTCGTAGAGATCGGGACCAACGCGGATCGCCACGTGCGGCGTCTTCACCAGATGGCGGAAGCAGTCGGTCGCCAGCGCCGCGATCTCGGCGAAGGGCTGGCGCGCGATCAGCTCCGGCGCGAGCTTGCCGCCGACGGCGACCGCGACGTCGACGGCTTCGGTTTCCAGCCGGGTCTCGATGCCGCTGAGCCCTTTTTCGATGCGCGCCATGCCGTCGGCGACCACGGTCAAGGCGGCGGCGACGCGCTGTGCCGCCTCGTTCTGCGCCTGCGCCTGCCCGGCGGCGAAGCCGTTGCGATAGGCGACCGATTCGGCGTCGGCGCGCCGGCGCTCGGCTTCCACCACGCTGATGGTCGGCTTTTCGCCGCTGGCGAAGTCCTCGTCGAACAGATATTTGGCCGTCGCCTTCATGATGCTCCTAGTAGATGAGTTCTTCGTCGCCGCGGCTCTTGGCGATGAGGATTTCGCCCTTGGCGGCGAGGTCCTTGGCCAGGTTGACCAGCAGCGCCTGCGCCTCGTCGACGTCGCGCAAGCGCACCGGACCCAGCGCCTGCATGTCGTCGACCAGCATCTTGGCGGCGCGCGTCGACATATTGCTGAAGAAGAACTGGCGCACCGTCTCGTTGGCGCCCTTGAGCGCGACGGCGAGCTTGTCCTTGTCGATATTGCGCATCAGCGTCTGCGCCGAGCCGGTGTCGAGCTTGATCAGGTCGTCGAAGGTAAACATCAGCGCCTTGATGCGCTCGGCGGCGTCGCGATTTTCCTGTTCCAGCGCCGTCAAGAAGCGCGTTTCGGTCTGGCGGTCGAAATTGTTGAAGATTTCCGCCATGACTTCGTGCGCGTCGCGCCGCCGCGTCTGCGACAGGTTGGACATGAATTCGGTGCGCAGCGTCTGCTCGACGCGCTCGATCACTTCCTTCTGCACCGCCTCCATCTTCAGCATGCGGTTGACCACGTCGAGGGAAAGCTCCTCGGGCAGGAT
>Ga0335083_10002454_pt1 | contig 24474 bp, 27 predicted proteins | sample Lox_Sample_42_FD_206716 | JGI IMG/M metagenome (GOLD analysis project Ga0335083, IMG submission 206716) | Soil microbial communities from Loxahatchee National Wildlife Refuge, Florida, United States - Lox_Sample_4.2 | ecosystem: Environmental > Terrestrial > Soil > Wetlands | place: USA...
CAGAACCACTCTTCTACGCCGCCACGGCATCCAGGTCCTTCGTTTTCCCTGCGACCTCGTTTTTACGGAGCTGCCCGCCCTCCTCGATGCCATCGGGCGCGCGCTCTCCGTCGCCGACCCCTCTCCCCAACCCTCTCCCCGCTTCGCGGGGCGAGGGGACCGGAAGGCCGCCCGTTACCCATGCGAATTTTCCGACACGCTGTAGGTAGGGATGGCGCCGAGCGCCGGCGCCGCCGCGCGGGTCCGACCGGCGCACACCGCGCTGTTTCCCCACCTGGACTTCGACGGAGTCAGGCTGACCGAGCTGGCCGCCCGCGTGGGGGTCACCAAGCAGGCGGTCGGTCAGCTGGTCGACGACCTGGTCGAGGTCGGCATGGTCGAGCGAGTCGCCGATCCGGAGGACCGCCGCGCCAAGCGCATCCGCTTCTCGCGCCTGGGCTACGCCGCGTTGATGCACGGGCTGGGCGTGCTCCGGGATCTGGAGGGCGAGCTGCGGGCCGCGGTGGGCGACCGGCGGATGCGCGACCTGCACGAGACTCTGCGGCTGCTCATCGGCGCGCTGGAACCGGGGCGGTCATGAGGCCGTGGCGCGCACGACCAGCTCGCTGGTGCGCGGGATGCCGCGCAGGGCGCTCAGCACCATGTTCTGGGTGAGCACCCGCTCGTGCAACGCCTCCAGCCGGTGCCGCGGCGCCGTCGAGTGGAGCACCGCGCGCAGATGCAGCGACAGATAGCAGGGGGCGGCGTCGGCCGGCGCCTCGTATCCACCCAGGCCGCTGAACTCGCCGCGCGGGTCGAACAGACCCTCGACCACCAGCTCGACGCCGTCCAGCGGCACCCCCAGATGAGCCGCCAGCATGGGGTAGTCCGAGCCGGCGCAGGTCGCCGCCGCCAGGAAGACCTGCTCCCAGGGGAACACCACCTCGGCCGGGTTGTCGCTCAGGGCCAGCGGGCGCTCCAGGGTCGTGCGGACCGCGTAGGGGTTCTCTGCCGATCGCGTCCAGACGTAGCGGGCCCGGTAGGTGTCCCGGACGCGGTCGCCGTGCTGGCGGAGCACGGCCAGGATCTCTTCCACGCTGTTGGCTTCCATTCCGAACACGTTTGGCATGTCTCGACCTCCTGAAGACGGGGCGTGACCTCCAGGGTCACGGTGTGACGGCGGCCTTGCGCCGCTGGCCGGGACGTGGGATCTGGGGTGCATGAGCTCGGCGGGGGCCGGGGCGACGGGGACCTTCGTCGGGCGAGAGCGGGAGCTGGCCGGCCTGCAGGCCATCCTCGAGGGCGCCGCCGGAGGGCGGGGTGGGCTGGCCGTGCTGGTCGGCGAGCCGGGCATCGGCAAGTCGCGCCTGGCCGAGGAGGCGGCGGGCCGCGCGGCCGCGCTGGGGTTCCGGGTGGGCCGCGGGCGGGCCTGGGAGAGCGGCGCCCCCGCGTACGACCTCTGGACGCGCGCGCTGGCGGCGGCGGGCGCGCCACCGCCCGACGCCTCCGCGGCCACCGCGCTCGAGGGGGAGGCGGCGCGCTTCCAGCTTTTCCGGCGGGTCTGCGACGGGCTGCAGGGCGCGGCGCTGGAGGCCCCCGTCCTGTTGACCCTGGACGACGTTCACGCCGCCGATCTCTCGTCGCTGCGGCTGCTCGAGTTCGTGGCGCGCGAGCTGCGCGGGATGCGGGCGGCGCTGATCATCACCCGGCGCGACCTGGATCCGACCCTGACGCCAGAGGTCGAGGCCACGCTGGCGCGCACGGCGCGCGAGGGGCAGGTGTTCGCGCTGGGCCGCCTGCCGCGGGCCGACGTCGGGCGCCTGGTTCGCGAAGAGACCCCGGCGCTGGCCGAAGAGCTGGAAGCGGCGATCTGGGAGGCGACGCAGGGCAACCCGCTGTTCGCCACCGAGCTGGTCCGCCTGCTCCAGCAGGATCCGGAGCGCGCGCGCAGCGGCGAGGTCCCCATCCCGTACTCGGTGCGCGACATCGTCCGGCGGCGCCTGGCCGGGATCGAGGTCGCGGGCGCGCCGCCCTCCGGCCCGGCGGTACGCGAGCTGCTGGAAGCCGCCTCCGTGTTCGGTCCCGAGGTGGCCGAGGTCGAGCTGGCGCTGACGCTACGAGCTCCGCTGGTCGACCTGGCGGACGCGATCGAGCTGGCGCTGCGCTCCGGCCTGCTCATCCGGCGAAGCGGGCAGCGTCTGGCGTTTCCCCATGCCCTCATGCGCGACGCCATCCGCCGCGACGTTGCCGGGCCGCGCCGAGGCGATCTGCATCGCGCGGCCGCGGCGGCGCTCGAGCGGCTGGACGCGGGCCGAACGGCGGTCGAGATCGCGCACCACGCGCTGGCTGCCGGCGCCGATGCGGACCTGGTGGCGCGCGTCTCGCGCGCGGTCGAGGGGCTGGTGGCGGCCTTCGCGGACGACGACGCGGCCCTGCTGCTCGAGCGCGCGATCGGCGTCCTCGAGGCCGCCGGCGAGGCGGGCGGGGCGGCCCAGCTGCGCGTGCTGCTGGGCGAGACGCTCATCCGGCGCGGCGATCTGGCGGGCGGGCGGGCCGCCTGCGCCCGCGCGGCCAGCCAGGCGCGGTCGGACGGCGACGCGGTGTTGCTGGCCCGCGCCGCGCTGGCGCACGCCGCGGCCGCCACGCAGGGGGAGACCGATCGCGCGACGCACGCGCTGCTGGACGAAGCCCTGGCGTCGCTGAGCCACGGTCCGCAGGCGCTGCGCGTACGGGTTCAGGCCCGGCTGGCGGGCAGCCTGCAGCCGGCCCCCGACCCGGCGGCGGCCGCGCGCGCCGCGCTGGACGCCGTCAGGGCGGCGCGCGCGCTGGAGGATGACCGGACCCTGCTCGACGTCCTGCACAGCGCCGGCGCCGCCTTTGGCGAAGCCGTGTTCGTTCCCGAGGTGGTCGACCTGTGGCGTGAAGCCGTGCGGCTGGCCGAGCGCCTGGGCGATCGCGCCAAGCTGCTGCGCGCCCGCCTGCGGCTGATCTTCTCGCTCATGGAGACCGGCGACGTGAGCGCGGCCGACGGACACATCGACGCGTTCGAGACCGACGCGCGCGCCACGGGGCAGCCGCGGCACCGCTGGCCGACGCCGCTCCTGCGGTCGATGCGCGCCCTGCAAGAGGGGCGCTTCGACGCGGCCGAGGCGCTGGCCGAGGAGGCGGGGGACCTGGCCACGCAGTCCCGCGATCCGATGGCGCGAGGCGCGCTGCTGGCGCACAGGTTCGCGCGCCTGCGCGCCCAGGCGCGTGGCGCCGAGCTGATCGCGTTCGAGCCCGAGTTCCTGACCGTGGTGAGCCGGTGGAACGACGCCGCGGCCTACACGGACTGCATGATCGCCATGATCCGGGCGGCGGCCGGGGACCTGGAGACCGCCCGCCGGCACCTGGCCCGCGTCCCGCCGGACTCGACGCCGGCCCGGATCCGCGCGGCGGTGGGCGGACTGGCCACCATCGCGGTGCAGGTCGGCGATCGCGCGTGGGCGGGGCGGCTGTACGAGCGGCTGCTGCCCGAAGAGGGGCGCTGGTACACGCTGATGATGGGCGGGTTCGCGGTCGAGGCGACCTACGCGCGCTTGCTGGGTGGCCTGGCCGCGCTCCTCGGTCACCAGGCCGAGGCCGACGCCCACTACGCGGCGGCCCTGGCCCGCGCCGAGGAGGTCGGCGCGCGCCCCGAGCAGGCCCGGATCCTGGCGGCGCAGGCGGCGGCGCTGGCAGCCCGTTCGTCTGCGGCCGAACGGGCCCGCGCCACGCCGCTGGCCGCGCGGGCGCGCGCGCTGGCCAGCGAGCTGGGCCTGGCCGACGTGCTGGCCAGAACCGGTCCGGAGCCCGGCGCGCAGAGCGGTCCGCAAACCTCGCCCGCGGCTCCGGCCGCGCGCGTCGACACCGCCGCGCCGCTGGCGCTGGTCGCCGACGGCGAGACCTGGGTGCTGCGGGCCGGCCCGGCGTCGCTGCGTCTCAAGGACGGCCGGGGCGTCCGCTACGTGGCCCGGCTCATCGCCGAGCCGGAGCGCGAGATCCACGCGCTGGACCTGGCGGGCGCAGGGGGCGAGGCCGATGGCGGGGACGCCGGCGAGCCGCTCGACGCCGCCGCCGTGGCCGCCTACCGCCGCCGTCTGGCCGAGCTCGAGGAGGAGCTGCGCGAGGCCGAAGGCTGGCACGACGGCGCGCGCGCCACCCGCCTGCGCAGCGAGATGGAGTTCCTGTCCGCCGAGCTGTCCCGGGCGCTGGGCCTGGGCGGGCGCAACCGCCGCGTCGGCTCGGCCGCCGAACGCGCCCGCGTCGCCGTGACGAGGCGGATCCGCGATTTGATCCGGCGCGTGGCCGAGCAATCGCCGGAGCTGGGCCGCCACCTGGAGGCGACGGTCAAGACCGGCACGACCTGCTCCTACCGGCCCCTCTAGGCCGCCCCTCCCGAAGATTCATCACGTCTCCATCCAGGTGGAGGATGAAGTGGCCGGGGTCCTTCTGGATCGAGAAGGGGATCACCCGAAAACGATCGACCGGCGCCCTGGTTTTGGGGGCGGGGCAGGGGCCGTCACACCGTTCCACGGGACGTCACGCCATCGAAATCAGGAGGTGACGTCATGTCCATCGAGAAGACGAAGAAGCTCTTGTTGTTGACCACGGTTGGGGGGCTGGTCGCGGTGGGGGCCGCCCGGGCGGATGGGCCGGCTCCGCCCGCCGCGCCGGCCGAGACCAGGCAGGTCGCGCGCCTGGTCGGGGCGTGGAAGGGGACGGGATCCATGACCATGGGGGCCGACAAGGTGGAGGGGATCAAGATCCAGTGGACCTGCCGCCCGATCGCCGAGAAGTGGGGCGTCGGCTGCGACGGCGTGATGACCGGCATTCCCGGCGTGGCGCGCTACGAGGAGACCGATCTGTTCGGGTACGACCCAGGCGGGCGCAAGCTGCACTGGTTCGCGATCACGAACGCCGGCGAGACGCACGATCACGTGGGCAGCGACTGGGCGGGGCAGAGGGCCAAGTTCGTCTACGACGGCATGCAGGAGGGCAAGCCGTTCAAGGAGGTGATCGACGTGGGGTTCAAGGATCCCGCCGCCAAGGCCTTCGACCTGCGCGCCGAGACGTTCGTCGACGGAAAGCTGGTGTCGGTGCTGCAAGCCAGCGCTCACAAGTGACGCTGCGCTAACCTTGGGGCATGCCTTCCGTTCGAGAGCTGGCCCAGGAACTGGCGACCGAGCTGCGGTCGCTCCACAAGGCGCTCCTCGGGGCCGCCCGCGCGGCCTACGAGGCCGAGCACGGCCCCGTCGCGGGGCCGATGCAACTCTGGCATCTGGCCGTCCACGATCCGTCGTTCGCCTGGTTGCGCCCGCTCTCCGAGCTCATGGCCGACCTGGACGAGATGCTCGAGCTCGCCGAGCCCTTGAACGACGAGGAAGCCGGGGCCGTCCGTGGCGAGATCGAGCACCTGTTGTCGCCGGCGGGCGGCGAGCTGGCTGACCGGGCCGTGACGCTGGTGGCCCAGGACCCCGAGATCGCGATCGCGTACGCGCGCGTCCGACAGCTCCTGCTGGCGCTGCCGGCCCCGCCGGCGGTCGACGTGGCCGCAGCGTTGCACGCCCGGCACCGCTGGGCCGAAGCCCGCCGGCAGCGCCACCCTCGCTGACTCGTGGTAACACACGGACATGGCCGACCTAGCGCCGGACAATTCAACGGGGGGCCGCCCGCCCGCCGTGCCCCCGACGCCCGGGACCTCCCGGCGGATGCTCCTGCTGCTGGGCCTGATGCTGGCGGCCATGTGGTTCTGGAAGTCGACCAATGAGCGCGCCGAGAACCCGCCCATCGCCTACTCGCAGCTCTTCGCCTGGATCCAGCAGGGGAAGGTCGAGGCGGTGGTGTTCCGCGGCGACGCCGTGGACGGCACGCTGAAGAGCGCCGAGCAGCTGGACGGCCGCACGGTCAAGACCTTTCACACCAACGTTCCGCCTTACGACTCGGCGCTGCTGGCCGAGCTGCGCAACAAGAGCGTCCGCGTCACCGTCTCCAGTCAGCAGCAGCCGTTCGCGGTGCAGGTGGTGATGACGCTGCTCCCCTGGGCGCTCATCATCGGGTTCTGGTACTGGATGTCGCGGCGGGCCCAGGGAATGCTGAGCACCGGCGGACCGCTGGGGTCGCTCACCAAGAGTCAGGGCCGCAAGTTCGACAAGGCGACCTCGGTCAACGTCACCTTCGAGGACATCGCGGGGCTCAAGGCGGCCAAGCGCGACCTGCAGGAGATCATCCTCTTTCTGAAAGAGCCGCAGCGCTTCCAGAAGCTGGGCGGGAAGATCCCCCGCGGCGTGCTGCTGATCGGTCCGCCGGGGACCGGCAAGACCCTGCTGGCCCGGGCGGTGGCCGGCGAGTCCGGCGTGCCGTTCTATTCCATCAGCGCCTCCGAGTTCATCGAGCTGTTCGTGGGGCTGGGCGCGGCGCGGGTGCGCGACCTGTTCCGCGAGGCGAAGAAAAACGCGCCGTCCATCCTGTTCATCGACGAGATCGACGCCGTGGGCCGGGCCCGCGGCGCCGGCCTGGGCGGCGGCAACGACGAGCGCGAGCAGACGCTGAACCAGCTGCTGTCCGAGATGGACGGCTTCGATCGCACCGACCTGGTCGTCGTCATCGCGGCGACCAACCGCCCCGACGTGCTGGATCCGGCGCTGCTGCGCCCCGGCCGCTTCGATCGGCGGGTGGTGGTCGATCGACCCGAGCTGGACGCGCGGCGGGCGATCCTGGCGGTCCACGTGAAGGGCAAACCGCTGGCGCCCGACGTGGACCTGGGCCGCATCGCCAGCAACACCGCGGGCTTCTCGGGCGCGGACCTGGCGAACCTGGTGAACGAGGCGGCGCTCTCCGCCACCCGCTCCGGACGCGACAGCATCACGGCCGCGGACTTCGCGTCGGCGCTGGACAAGATCGTGCTCGGCGATCCGCGCGAGGCCAAGCTGGACGAGAAGGAGAAGAGCCGGGTGGCGATCCACGAGTCGGGCCACACGGTCGTGGCCGCGTATTCGGCCGACGCCGAGCCGCCCCAGCGGGTCAGCATCATCCCGCGCGGCATGGCCCTGGGGGTGACCCAGCAGAGCCCCGGCAAGGATCGGCACGTGATGGCGCAGGCCGAGCTGGAGGCGCGCGTGCGGGTCCTGATGGGCGGCTACGCGGCCGAGCGGCTGGTGCTGGGGAGCGTGTCGACCGGCGCCGAGAACGATCTGAAAGAGGCGACGCGGCTGGCATCGCGCATGGTCGCGCAGTGGGGGATGAGCGATCGGCTGGGGCCGGTCTACTACGAGAGCGACGTCGAGCACCCGTTCCTGGGGCAGCGAATCGCGACCGACGGCGGCACCAGCGCCGCGACGGCCGCCGCGATCGAGGAGGAGGCGCGCAAGATCCTGGCGCGCGCGCACGAGCAGGCGTCAAAGCTGCTGAGCGAGCGCCGTCCTGAGCTCGATCGCCTCTCGGCCACGTTGATCGAGCGCGAGGCGCTGGAGCGCGAGGACCTGACGAAGATCCTCGGCCTTCCACCGCCGGTCGACGAGCCGCCGCTGGCGCCGCAAGCGACCCACGCCGACTGACCGGATCTGTCGCGCCCGCGGCGGTCAGGCCGGCAGGCCGCCGAGGTCCATGACCAGCGCGTCGCCGTCGACGTGAACGGGCGGCGCGCCCAGTGGTTTCTCGGCGGGACCCCCGATGAGGTGGCCGTCGGCGCCGAAGCGGGAACCGTGGCAGGGGCACTGCCATTCGCCGGCGCCCTCGTTCCAGTCGACGACGCACCCGCGGTGCGGGCAGTGGGCGGTCACCACCCGCCACTGTCCGCCCGCGGCCGGAGCCAGCAACAGTAGAGCCGGATGGCCGTTCCCCGGCTTGATCTCCACGACATGTCCCGGCTGGACGGCCGCCAGCGCCGTCACGGGAACGCGGAGGTGGTCACCTTCGAGCTTGGTCTGAGCCGTTTCGACCGTCGGGTGGGAAGCGCCCCCGCGCAACATCGCGCAGCCAAAGACCGCCGTCGTGGCACCACCCTGAGCCAGCACCAGAAGTTGTCGGCGCGACACCCTCCCGTCCATCCGCGGCACTATAGGATGCTCGAGGGATGGCCGGCAGGGGCGGATGGGCCGTGTGGTGACAATGCGAAATCCCCTGAGCGGCCTGATTCGGCCGGGCGTGTGCCAGGGTCGCGCGCTAGAGTTCGCGCCGTCGCAGGGGGGGAAGCAAGATGACGAACGAAGCGAAGACGATCACCGAACACGAAATGCAGCAGGTCGAGCGCGCGAACGCGACGGGCAAGCAGCCCGTGGTCTTCGTTCACGGCCTGTGGTTGTTGCCGAGCAGCTGGGACCGCTGGGCCCACCTGTTCGAGGGCGCCGGCTACACCGCCCTCACGCCCGGCTGGCCCGACGATCCCGAGACCGTCGAGGAGGCCAACGCCAAGCCCGAGGTGTTCGCGAAGAAGACGGTCGGCCAGGTGGCGGACCACTTCGAGCAGATCATCCGCGGCCTCAAGCGCCGGCCGGCGGTGGTGGGGCACTCGTTCGGCGGGCTGCTCGCGCAGATCCTGGCGGGCCGCGCGCTGTCCGCGGTGACCGTCGCGGTCGACCCGGCCCCGTTTCGCGGCGTGTTGCCCCTCCCGATCTCGTCCCTGAAGTCGGCCTGGCCCGTGCTGCACAATCCGGCCAACCGGAACCGCGCCGTGCCGCTGACCTTCGAGCAGTTCCGGTTCGCCTTCGCCAACGCCGTCACCGAAGAGGAAGCCCGCGAGCTGTACGCGACCTTCGCGGTTCCGGCGTCGGGCACCCCGCTGTTCCAGGCGGCGGCCGCCAACCTGAACCCCTGGACCGAGGCCAAGGTCGACTCCGAGAACCCGGAGCGCGGACCGCTGCTCTTCATCTCGGGCGAGAAGGACAACACGGTCCCGTGGGCCATCACCAACGCGTCATTCAAGCAGCAGCAGAAGCACAACCCGGCTGTGACCGAGATTATCGAGATGAAGAGCCGCGGCCACTCGCTGACGATCGACAGCGGGTGGCGCGAGGTCGCCGACACGGCGCTGGCCTTCGTGAAGCGCTTCGTCTAGAGAGCTGAAGAGGCCTCCGGCCCTTTCAGGGCAGCGGGTGCTCTAAAGCTGGGTGAGCGAAAGAAGGTTGCCGTCGGGGTCCTTGAACCAGGCGACGCGCGCGCCGCTGGGGGCGCGCCAGATGCCGCGGTCGTCCTGGCCGAGGCCGGGGAAGCGTTCGAAGGGGATGCCGGCGGCGGTGATCTCGCCGACGGAGCGCTCGATGTCGGGGACCTCCCAGCCCAGCGCCGTGAAGGCGTGCGGGGCGAAGGAGGCGACCTTCTGGATGCGCAGCATGGTTCCGCCCGTGTCGACGGCCAGGGCGAAGTCGTCGTCCGAAACCACCTGCAGTCCCAGCGTCTTCTCGTAGAAGGCGCGCGCGCGGCGGCCGTCCAGCGTCGCGAGAAACGCCATCACCTTGCCGTTGTTCACCATGGGGGCCGCCGATCTAAACGAACCGGAGGGCAGAGATTACAGCGCTGCTCAGTCGGCCGTGGGGAAGCGGACGAATCGGTAGGCGACCTCGGGGCCGGCGCCGGTTTCATAGGCGAGCTGGGCGACCAGCAGCGCGAATGGTTCGGTGTAGCGCGCGATCCGCAGCGGACCGGCGTCGACCGGGTCGAAGCCGACGTCGCGGATCAGCGACCCGGCCACCTGCTTGGCGGCCGGGTCGTCGCCGCAGTAGGCGAGGCTCGGGCGCGGCGAATGGTCGCGCGCCGCGAACACCCCGAACAGGACCTCGCTGGGCACGGTGTTGAACGCGCTCACGACGGCCGCGCCCGGGAGCCTCTGGGCGAGCTGCTCGGCGCCGGACGACGTCCGGCCGACCGCCAGGGCCGTGTCGCTCTCGTTCATGGGCAGGCTGCAGGTCAGCACGACCTTGCCGGTCAGATCCCCGGCCTGGCCGAGGACGTCGTCGAACCGAGACCAGTGCACCGCCAGCAGGACGGCCTCCGCGTCGCGCGCGGCCTGGGACGGCGTTCCCGCCCGTGCCTGGCCGCCGGCGTCGCGCGCCAGCGCCCGCAGCTTGTCGTCGTTGCGCGCGTAGCTGAACGTCACGATGTGACCGGCCCGGGCGAACAGGGTGCCGAGCTTGCCGCCCATCAGACCGGAGCCGAGAATCCCGAGCCGCATCCCCGGAAGCTAGGAGGGCCATCGCCGCAAGGCAATGGGTGAGCAAAGCGAACCATGCCCGACGACGTGCCGCCCGGAGGCGGCTCAGCGCCAGATTCGCGCGAGCGCCGGTGAACGGGTGGCGGCGGGCTTTCCCAGCGGCAGCGCCGCCAGCACGCAGGTCCCGTCGGGGCTCAGGAACACGCGCGCCGGCCCGCCCCAGAGAGCCTCGGGGACGTCGGCGCTGACGACGTAGCCCGTGTCCACGCCCACCAGCTCCGCCTCGAGGGCCAGGCAGAAGACCTGGGCGTCGCGCATCCCGCGCGCGCCCGCGACCGCGCGCCCCTTGAGCGGTCCGTAGACGTGGATGTGGCCGTCGGCCAGCAGCTGCGCGCCGGGGTTGACGGGCGCCATCACGACCAGGTCGCGGCCATCCGCGTAGATGACCTGCCCCGAGCGCACAGGGTCGCGGACGACCAGCGCGGTGCGAAGCGGGGGCGCGGCAGGGGCGGGGGCCTGCGATCTGGCCGGCACCGCCGCCGGCGGGGCCTTGGCGCTGCCGGCGCCCGCGCCGCCTTCCAGCTCCAGCAAGCGTGACCTCCACCGCTCGATCCGATCGGCGGCCGCGGGATCGGACTCGGCCCCCCGCAAGAGGTGGCGGTAGATCGAGACCGCGTCGGCCGTGCGCCCCTGGCGGGCCGACAGCTCCGCCATCGTCTCGGTGGCAAAGAGCGGCGCGCAGGGGACGTCTTCGGCCGCTTCGGGTCCGTCTGGGCTTGCGTCGGACATGGCCGGCTGGTCATCATCCGACGCGATGGGGACGCGTCAAATTCCTGGCCTGTCTTGTAAAATAGACACCATTCCTGTAGGCTATGTCGAGTTCTGACGATAGGAGAGCCATGACCCTGGACGCCGGAAGGACTGCGCCTGACCCCGACCCGCCCCCGACCGATGGGGCAGGGTTCACGGCGGCCATCGACCTGTCCGCGGTTCACACCCAGCTCGAGCCGCTGTCGCCCGAGCAGCGGATCGCCTGGGCGGTCGAAACCTTCGGCGACCAGGTGATGTTGCTGGCCAGCATGCAGAAGACGTCGATCGTCCTCATGCACATGTTTCATCGGCTCGGCCTGCGGAACGAGGTGCTGTTCATCGACACGGGCTACCACTTCGTCGAGACGTTGCAGCTGCGCGACGAGGTGATGCGGCGCTTCGGCCTGAACGTGGTGAGCCTGTACCCGAGCCTGACGATCGAGGACCAGGAGGCGCGCTACGGCAAGAAGCTGTTCAACTTCGTCGACGGCCAGCCCGAGTGCTGCTACCTGCGCAAAGAGGCGCCGCTGGTGCGTCATCTCGAGCGCAAGGCCCGGCCCGTCACCGTGGGCGGCCTGCGCCGGGGCGAGGGGGGCAAGCGAGCCGGGATCCAGATCCTGAGCCGGGACCCCCGCACGCAGGGGTTCGCGCTCAGCCCGATCTTCGACTGGCGTGGCGAGGACGTCGAGGCCTACATCCGGCAGCACGACCTGCCGGTGCACGCCCTTCACGCCCAGGGCTTTCCCAGCATCGGGTGCTACCCCTGCACGACCGCCGTTCAGCCGGGCGAGGATCCGCGCGCCGGACGCTGGCGCCACCTGCGCCAGGCGGGCTTCGCGGAAGGGCCTCGGTACTGCGGCGTCAACTACAGCGACGGCGGCGGGATCTGAGAGAATTGCGCCCGGGTGAACGCTGTTATCTTCGCCGCGAAGACGGCGGAGGGACCCGCGATGATGCGTTCGCTACGGCGTGGGATTGTCACGGCGATCCTGAGCGCGCTCTGCGCGTGCAGCAGCAACCAGCCCGGCGGCGGTAGCTCAGGCACCGGCGGCAGCCAGAGCACCGGCGCGACCGGCGGCACGACCGGCGCCAGCGGCGGCAGCCCTGGCACCGGCGGCATGGCAGCCCCTGGAGCCGGCGGCAGCGCGACCGGCGGCGTGACGGGCGGCACCGGTGGCGCGGCGGGCGGCGGCGGCGGCACGACCGGCGCCACCGGCGGGAGCCCCGGCGGAGGTGGCGCCGGCGGTCACGGCACCGGTGGCGCCAGCGGCGCCGCGGGAGCCGCGGCAGGCGGGACGTCAGGGGTCGCTGACTGCTCGGGCACCTTCGGCTCCGAGATGGTGATCGTCGCGCCGAGCAGCATGGTCATCCTGTCGAGCCCCACCGTCCCGCAGGACGAGCTGGAGCTGTTCTTCGTCCGCCACGACATGAACAGCGGCGGCGGCGCGCCCACGATCATGCGGGCCCAGCGCGCCACCAAGGACGCGAGCTTCGGCACGCCGGCGGCCGTCTCCGAGGTGGCCAGCATCTGTACGTCGTCGCAGGAGCGGGGCATCTCGATCACCCCCGACGGCCTGCGCCTGTACGTCGACTGCTACACGGGGACCTCGACGTACACGCCCGGGCCGCTGAAGCTGGCGAAGCGCACGAGCCGCGACACCGCCTTCACCGTCGACAGCATGACCTACGGCACCGTGGGCCCGCAGGTCGACGTGACGACCGACGAGCTGACCGCCTACACCTCGTCCGAGATGAACAACACCAGCCCACCGCGCCAGTACACGCGCTCGACCACCACCGGCACCTTCGCGAACGGGGCGGCGATCCCCGGGCTCGAGAGCGTGAACCTGGGCACGCCGTTCCTGGCCTCCGACGGCGTCACGATGTTCGGCGCCTCGGGGAACGACGTCGTCGCCGCGACGCGCCCGGCGGCGGGGCAACCGTTCGGGACCCCTGCCTCCGTCCTCGCCGGAATGGCCAGCTCCTACTCGTTCAAGTTCCCCGAGGCCAGCTTCGACTGCCGGACCATCTACTTCGTGCGCATCGACAGCTCTTCAGGCTCGAACACGTACACGCTGGAGATGGCCAAGCGCTGAGTCGCCGTTCCCCTACGGCGTCAGGAGGACCGTGTCGCAGGGGAACGAGAACTTGATGGTCGTGCTCGGCGCGCGGAGGGCGGTGCAGGCCGGGCCGTTCAGCCGCAGCAGGGTGGTGGTCGGCATGCTCCAGCCGGTGGCGGCGTCCAGCGGGACCGCCGTTCCGTCGAGCGTGACCGACGCCTCGCCCAGCTTGCTGGCATCGATCGCATGGCTGGTCAGGTCGAACTCGCAGCTCTTGGCCGCCAGCAGCGCCGTCACGACCTGCGTCTCGATGTCGGTCACCGCGTTTGTCGCCGCGCTGTAGAGCGGCGCCGACCCGCCGGTCGCGGAATAGGTCGCGATCGGGTTGGGTGCTGTCTTGCCGGTGGCAGCAAAGAGGGACGGCCAGGACTGGCTCCCTCCGTTGCTGCTGCTGTCGCACGCGGTGTAGAGGTCGGTGGGCGTGTACGGGCTGCCCGTCGGGTAGGCCGCCGGCTGCCCGACGCCCGCATTGGCGAGATCCTGCATGAGGCCGGCCTCGACGGGATTGGTGGTGGACGAGGGGAGCCCGACGACCAGCGTCTGGATGGTGGGAGATCCCGCCCAGAGCTGCTGGATCTGGTAGGTCAGCGCGTCGGGCGGGCAGGCGGAGTTGCCGTCGTCGCAGAAGTCCGTGGCTCCCGTCGTGATGAACAGCAGGTACCTTCCGCCCGTCCCCGAGTCGCCGGCCAGAGCGGCGTGGACCATCGGCATCGCCTCCGTCGCGGGGGTCTCGGCCTTGGCCGTGGGGTAGGGCTGCAGCGGGCCCAGCGCCTCGTAAGCCGTCTCGATTGCCGCCGCGTTGTGCGTTCCGAACGGGACGGAGTCGTACACCAGGTTGCAGGTGTTGGTGGTGGGGTGCTGGCCGGTGTAGGCCGCGAAACCCAGGCGGTACTGGTCCTCGATCGGCGCGATGGCGTCCTCGACGGCCGAGCGGACATTGAAGAAGGTGCCCGTGGTGGCGGTGGCGAACTCGCTGCCGCCGCGATCGACCAGGATCAGGACGGTCGGCGTGCGCGGCGCGAAGTTGACGACGATGTTCCCGCAGCCGTTGCCGCCCGCGCCGGCCGTTGCGCCGCCGCCGCCCGCGTTGCCCGCAGCGCCGCCCGCGCCCGCGCTCCCGGACGTGCCGGCCTGGCCGCCCGCTCCGCCGGCGCCCGCGGTTCCCCCCGCGCCTGCCGTGCCGGAGGCGCCGCCGGCGCCGCCCGATGTCCCCGCCGTGCCGGACGCGCCCGCGCCCCCGGCGGTGCCGGACGCGCCCGCGCTGCCCGAAGCGCCCGCGCCGCCGGCCGTGCCCGCTGCCCCGGCCGTCCCGCCGTTGCCCGCGGCCCCGTTCCCGGCGACACCGCCGCCGCCCGCTCCGCCCTTCGCGCCCGCTGCGCCGCCGCCCCCGGCCGTGCCGCTGGCGCCCGCCGTTCCAGCGCTGCCGCCGGAGCCTGCCGCGCCGCCGCCCGCGCCGGAGCCGCCCGCGCCGCCCAACGTTCCGCCCGTCCCGGGGCTCCCCGCGCCGCCCGACGTGCCCGCGCTTCCCCCGTGGCCGCCACCGGTCGCGCCCGCGTGCCCGCCCGCCGCGCCGCCGCTACCGCCCGTGCCGGTGGCCCCGCCGGTTCCCGCGGCCGCCGAGCCGCCCGTGCCGGTCCCTTCGGTCCCGCCCCCGCACCCCGTCAGAGCCGCGCCCAGGCTGCAAAACATAAGCAATCGACCAATAGATTTCGTCACGGGCGCCACGATAGATGAAGTCGTCGGCGTTCGACCAGGGGGGCCCGGCGATCAAATCGTGCCAGGCCTAATTCCCCGTGAACACGGGCTTTCGCTTCTGGAGCAGGGCCGACATCCCTTCGCGGGCGTCGTCCGTGGTCAGGCTGGTCGCCTGGTCGGCAGCCTCCGCGCGCGCCGCGGCGCGGACGTCCAGCGTCAGGCTGCGCCGGATGGCGGCCTTCGTCGCGCGCACGGCGAACGGCGCGTTGGCGGCGATGGCGCGGGCGAGCGCCAGCGCCTCGTCCATCACCTGGCCCGCCGGCACCGCTCGGTTGACGATGCCCAGCCGCTCGGCCTCGGCGCCGTCGACCAGCCGCCCCGTGAACAGCAGCTCCGACGCCCGCGCGACGCCGATCAGGCGGGGGAGCAGCTGGCTGATCGCCATGCCCGGCGCCAGCCCCAGCGCCACGAAGGTCGCGCCGTACTTGCCTTCCAGGGCCGCGATTCGCAAATCGCACACCAGCGCCAGGCCAAAGCCGCCTCCGATCGCGTGGCCGTTGAGCGCGCCGATGACGGGCACCTCGACCTCGAGCAGCGAGAGGAACGGCTCGTACATGGCGTAGCTCCGCTCGGCGGGCGCGAGCTCTTCACCGCCGCGCTGCAGCCCCGCCTTGAAGTCCGCGCCCGCCGAGAAGCAGGCGCCGGTGCCGGTGACGACCAGCGACCGGATGGCGGCGTCGGCGCGGGCCGCGGCGCTGGCCCGCGCGAAGGCGTCCAGCAGCTCCGGGGTCATGCTGTTCCGGTTGTCGGGCCGATCCAGCGTGATGATGCCGATGCGATCCCGGGAGTCGTATCGAACGGCGTCCATCCGATCGGGACGACCGGCGGTCAGTTGGCGGAGGTCTTCGGCGCCGGCGCGGCGGCCTTCGGCGCGGCGGCCGCGGCCTTGGCGCGAGCAGCCTTGTTCTCGGGCGAGTTGTACTCGCTGCGACGTTCGTGGCGCTCGCGGCGATGAGTGGCTTCCGCGGCGGTACGGGGGCGATTGCGCTTGCTCATGGCGGCGGACCTTAGCAGGCGGGCCAGCCGCTGGCGAGCGCTCAGAACCAGAGGGTGAGCGAGCCACCGGCCTGCACCTCGCCGGTCTGCGGGTTCACCTGTCCCTGAAGGTCCAGGGCCAGCGTGCGCGACAGGTTGAAGGTCAACTTGCCGCCGATCTGGCTCAGGCCGGAGAGGTCGATGTCCTTGCTGCCGTCCAGCCGGATCTCACCGGGACCGACCTTCTTCAGCGTCACTCCACCCTCCACCGTGATGGTGTTTCCGTTTGCGCCGAGAGTCAGATTGCCGCCGTGATCGAACGCGATTTGACGACACGAAACATTACGGCTCAAGTCGTCTCGAAGAGGCCCATGAACCCGAAGTCCATGTGTAGCTGCATGTGGCAGTGGAACAGCGTCAGACCGGGCTGGTCGGCGGTGAAGTCGACCTCCATCGTCTGATATCCGCCCAGCATCGCCACGTCCTTGAGCAAGCCGGCGGTCGGCCGTCCCGCGATGCTGGTCAGCTCGAACGAGTGCCGGTGCAGGTGCATCGGGTGGATGTCGTCGCTGGCGTTGCGCATGCGCAGCCGGTACCGCTTGCCCCGCTCGAGCCGCCAGTCGGCGGTCATGTGGTTCATGTCAAACGCCTTGCCGTTGATGGTCCAGCGGTTGAAGCCCTGGTCGGCGGCGTTGTCCTTGGCGAAGAGCATGTCGATGACCCGCTCGGGCGGCTGAGCCGTCGGGCGTGAATCGGCGAAGCGCAGGTAGTCCCACCGGGCCGGCGCCGGCTTCTGCCAGGCGGGCTTGCCCGTGGATCCCGCGTACTCCACCACCACGCCCATCCCTTTGTGCCGGTCGTCGTCGGCAAGATCGCCCATCACCCAGACGCCGGGATGGTTCATCTCGACGACGGCGCTGATCCGCTCGGCGGTGCCGAGCCAGAGCACCGGCACGTCGGACGGGCGGGGGACCGGGTTGCCGTCCAGCGCCAGCACCTTGAAGGTGTGACCGGGCAGCGCGAGGCTTCGGTTCTCGGTGGCGCTGCCGTTCAGCAGGTGGAACAGCACCCGCTCGCCGCGCTTGACCCGCACCGGTTCGCCAAAGCCCAGCTGGCGGCCGTTGATCGTGAAGATCCGGTAGCCGACCTCGAAGCCCTTCTTCATCCCCCTGGCCAGCGACGCCTGCATGGCGGTCTCGCCCTGCCGCTTCAACGTGGGATCCGGTGTGGAGCGCGCCAGAACGTCGGCGGCCATGTCGCCTCCCTGGGTGAAGAACGGCTCGAACTCTTTCAGCGTCAGGAAGACCTCGCGGTCGTACGCCCCGGGCTGGCTGGCGGGCTCGATGTAGACGGGGCCGACCTGACCGCCGTATTGCCCCAGGTGCAGGTTGTCGGCCGCCCGCAGGTGCGTGTGATAGAAGCGCAGCCCGGCGGGCCCGGGTGTGTACGCCACGCGCCGCATGCCGTGGGCCGGGATGTACGGCGTCCCTTCCTCTGCCGCGCCGTCGACCGACACGGGGACGCGCTGGCCGTGCCAGTGCAGCTGTTCCGGCGTGTCCGTGTCGTTGTGGACGTCGACCACCACCGGGCGTCCCTCCTGGAGCCGGAGCAGGGGACCCGGAAACTGGCCGTTGTAGGTGGTCATCGACAGGAAGCGCTGCGGGCCGACCTCGACCAGGCCGGTCCCGATGCGGATGGTGTGGTCGGCGGGTGGCGCGCCCCTGGCCAGCCCGGGGAGCCCGGCGCCGATCAGTCCGCTGCCCGCGATCTTCAGGAATGCCCTGCGCTGCATCCCACGGGTCCCACGGCTCATCTCCGTCAGTACTCGCCCTTGATGACGAAGAACGACCCGCGGATCGTGCCCGCCAGCTTCGACTTCTGTCGGGCGAACTTGAAACGTTGCGCGAGCTCGGCCGGGACTTCCATGCCGTCGGAGAGCTTGAACCCGACGGCCCGCTTCTTCGGGTCATCGATCGTGTACATGACGTTGATCGACAGGCCGCTCTCGTAGAACACGTACGCCCAGCGGATGTTCTCGACCTGGAACTCCGTCGCCTCGAGCGGGCGCGACTGGATGACCAGGTCGCGCTCCTTCTTCAAGACGGCGTGGACCCGCTCGATCGTCTGGCGGGCCTCGCTCGCCGGCTCGACGGCAAAGACGTGGCCGTACTTGTTCTTGAAGTAGCGCGCTTCGTTGGCCCGCAATCCCGCGAGCGCGCTGGCCACCGGAGATGACTCGAGCCCGGTCGTCGACACATCGGTGAAGTCCACTTCGTACGCCATGGCGGCCAGAATAGCGGACTGGCTGGCACGGTGGGAGCCAGGCACGCTGCATTTATTTGCAGCATACAAATACCTCGACCGTCCACCCGGGCGGCCTAGAATCGGCTGGCCATGGCCCAGGAGAATCGGTTCGCGGAGCTGCTCTCCGCGGTGGCGCGCGAGGTCACCCTCCGGCAGGCCTCGGACGTGTGCTGCGGGGACCTGACGCTCGAGCAGTTCCAGACCCTGCGCGCGTTGGGCGCCTCGGAACATCTGTCGATCGGGGCTCTCTCCACGCAACTTCGCGTCGACATGTCCACCATGAGTCGGAACGTCTCGGTCCTCGAGCGGAACGGGTACCTGCTGCGGGCGCGCAGCGCGGAGGACGCCCGCGTCGTGCTCGTGCGGCTCACCGCCAAGGGCCGGCGCGCGCTCGAAACCCTGCGGTGCGACGAGCGCGATGTCCTCGAGGACCTGTTTCACCGGCTGCCCGCGGCCGAACGTCCTGTCGTCCTGAAGGCGCTGGAAGCGCTCCAGAGCTGCCTCGGCGAGTCGCCCGACGGCGCGCCCTGCTGCCAGCCCGCCCGACCCGGAAAAGGGACCCGATCATGAAGACCGTCCTGTTCGCCTGTGTCCACAACGCCGGCCGCTCGCAGATGGCGGCGGCCTGGTTCAACGCCCTCGCGAACCCCCGGGCGGCGCGCGCCATCTCGGCCGGGACCGAGCCTGGCCCCCGAGTCCATCCCGAGGTCCTGGCGGCGATGAAAGAGGTCGGAATCGATCTGTCGAACGCCCAGCCCACGCTCCTCACGCGCGAGCTCGCCGCCGGCTCGGAGCTGCTGGTCACCATGGGCTGCGCTGAAAAATGTCCGGTCGTGCCGGGCCTGCGGCGCGACGACTGGCCGCTGGAGGACCCCAAGGGGAAGAGCATGGAGCTGGAGGTAGCGATGGACACTCAGGGTCGCCCAGGGCGCGGACGGTTGCAGCGTCGGCTGCTGCGGCCGACATGTCGGGACGTCGCTCTCGGGGATGAAGTCCCGCGGTCACCAAGCAGGAAACGGCGGCGGCCACGAATCCAACGCCCTCGCTGCGCGTGGGTTAGGGCGACGGGCGACGGTCGGACTTCCCGGGCGCCGGCGTCCCCGATCCTGTCGCGCAAGCGCTCCGGCGCGGTCAGGCTCTCCGCCGGGTGGCGAGAGCGATGAAGTAGTAAGCGCCGAAGAGCGCCCCGAATCCCTTCCAGGTGTCCGTCCACGAGATCCGCTGCTGGATCAGGTGCAGCAGGTGGCCGCCGCCCATGTAGACGTGCAGCACCGCGAGAAATACGAAGAACCAGGGTCGGGTGGCCCACCGGGGTAGCGCCAGCATCGCCGAGCAAGGTGGCCACGCCACCACCGTCGGTGAGGTAAGCAGGCGCCGCAATCTCTGGCCGGCGCCCGTTCCCGCCTTGCTCGCTGGGTGCCCCGGCTCAAGCCTTGGGGGTCATGCGGTTCGTGCTCGGAACGCTCTGCTGCAGCCTGGTCGTCGCGTCGCTGTCCACCGGCTGCCAGAAGGCCACCGCCGGCGGCGAGAGAGCCACCCCGGTAACGTCGAATAGCGGCGGGTTCTCGTTCGCGGTGTACGGCGACTCGCGTTCGATGATGTACCTGCCCTACCAGGAGAGCCAGAAGGCCGAAGCGCAGAAGCTGATGGTCGACCTCTTCTCGATCGCGATGCCGGAGATCCTGTCGGACATCGTGGTCAGGCGGAAGGTCAAGATGTTCTACGACCCGACCAGCCACGAGCTGGTCCAGCTGGTGATGCCGTTCGAGAGCCGGAGCGAGGTGGCCACGATGCGCCTCGACAAGGGCTGGGTCACGGAGGCCTCGGTCGAGGACAAGAAGCTGCTGCCGGGCGTGAGTCGCACGATGTTCCGGCTGGAGGGGGGCGAATGGGTCGCCCGCGAGGTCGTCAAGGACGTCCAGCGGGGGAGGGCCCGCTTCATCCTCAACACCGGAGACATGGTCTGGTGGGGCAAGCAGGGCGCGTCGCCCTCCGAGAACCCCTACTGGACGCTGGTCAACGAAACAGTCCTGAAGCAGCTGCCGGCGCCCGACGAGGAGATGCGGTCGGCCGGCTTGCCCGGGCGGGTCTTCCCCGCCGTCGGGAACCACGAGGTCTGGGAGGATTCAGACGTCGAGGGTCTCCTGGCCTCGTTCCCCTACCTGCGGCAGCTCGGGGTCTCGAACGACCGGCTCATCTACAAGATGGACTTCAAGGGCACCCGCTTCATCTTCCTGTGGACGGGCAAGTACGATCACCACTCGCCGTCGTCCTGGACGGGCACCCGTCCCAACTACGAAGAGCAGATGACGCAACTGCGCGAGTGGCTCGACGACGCCAAGGCCACCGGCAAGCATCAGGTCTTCGTGTCTTTTCACGCGCCCGCCTTTGCCCGGTCGGGGATGGGCGCCATCCCCGAGAAGCAGAATCCACACAGCGTGCTCGCGGCGTACGCCAAGGACCTGGACATCGTCGTGTTCAACGGACACGTCCACACGACCGAGCTGTACGACGTCGACGGCGTGAAGTACCTGCTGCTGGGCGGCGGCGGTGCCGAGCAGGATCCGATCCTCCCCGGGCGAACCAGCATCAAGGTCCCCGCGAATTACCCGGCCGACCAGTACTGGAGGGGCGAGCCCCCGCAGGAGGATTACAACTACGTTCTGGTCGACGTCCAGCCAGGCCTGCCCGCCAGGTTCACCCTGAACCGGTTTCGCCCGGGATCGTCCGAGCCCTTTGCGACCGTCGAGCTCTTCAGGGCGCCGTGAAGCTCTTGAGCTGCTTTCGAGAACGTGAAGCCTGGAACTTCTCGTGGAGCAGCTCCTTCAAGGGGAGGGCGTGGAGGTCGTAGTACCGTGACTTCGTTCGGCTGCATGGGGTCCTCACAGGTCGCTAGGTCGGCTCCACGAACACCGTCTTCCAGTCGCGTTTCATGCTGACGATCGTCCAGTCGCTCCGGCGGGCGCGATCGAGGGCTTGCTCCGCGCCGGCCTGGTAGGCGAACTCGCGTTCGGAGTCGTCGTGATCGAGCAGCAGCGCGAGCGATGGGCGCGACGGATGCGCGCAGAACCTGAGCATCGGGATGTCCCCGTTCGTGTTGCCGGCCGCCAGGATCGGGCGCCTGCCGACACGGCTCCAGATCCGCACCGGCTTCGCGGGGCCGTCGTCCAGGACGTCCAGCGCCGGGTCGTGCACGATGGTGGCGAAGTCGGCGTGGTCCCGGTAGCTGAGCGTCGCGGTGCTCCCGATGACCCGCTCGGGGGGGATGCCATACAGGTCTTGCGTGATGGCCCGCATGAAGTCCCGGCCGCCGCCGGACGCCATGTAGCTGGTGAATCCCTGCTCGGTCAGGTACCGCACCAGTTCCACCATGGGGCGATAGGCGCACTGAACGTAGGGGCGCTTGAGCCGCGGATTCACCCCCGAGCGCAGGAACGCCGTGGCCTGCGCCTCGAACTCTTCGATCGTGCTTCCCGCATAGGCCTGAAGCAGGCCGCCGGCCAGGGTCTTCAAATCGCCGTCGTCACCTTGGTAGTGCTTCGTGATGACGTTGCTCAGCCAGTCATAGTCGAGCTCGGCGGCGGCCCGCCAAGGCTGGTGATCGCGTAGCTCGGGACGCTCTTTCACCGTCTCCCCCATGCGGCGGAGCAAGAAGTCCCCCTGAACCGGCAAGGGCTTCTCGCACCAGGTGGTGCCGTCGTTGTCGAACACCGCCACCCGGGCCTCGGGTGGCACGAAGTCCCGCCCCGGTCTCGTCACGCGCTCGACGAACGCGATGATCGCGGATCGGGCCCGTCCCTCGTTCCAGCTTTCCAGCATGGCTGCTCCCTACAACCCAGAATTGGGACGGTGGCGCGGGTGGCAATGATCGGCGTGGAAACTCAGGCGATTACCGAGTGTCTGCGCCAAGTAGCGCCAGGCCGTGGTCCGAGACTGGAGCGTCAATTGCTCGGGGCCTGCCCAAACGCGACCGCAGGTCTTAGATCCGCGAACAACTCATGCAACTCGCCGTCGTGGTTGGCACGTGTCGCGAGGGAGCTGGCTTCCAGATCGAGCACGTCGGGTCAGTTCTGCACGCTGCGCATCAACAGCTCGATACGTGTTCGGCAGCGCGATCTCTCCCAGTTCGTAGCGGCCCGTAGGCGCGCGCCGGCGGCCGGCGTGAGGTGGTTCAGCCGGGCGATCTGCTCAGCGCTCAGTTCGATGAGGTCGGCGGCCGTGTTCTCCTCGACGCGGGCCACCCGCTTGGTGCCTGGAATAGGCGCGATGTCGTCGCCCTGTGCGAGCAACCAGTTTCGGGAGACGTCGAGGCCTCCGATTGAGATGTGCTTCATGGCGATGACTCTGTTCTTTCACGTGTGGTCGACGACTTCATCGAACGCCAGCGAGGTCGAAAGCTCGCGTAGGGCGTTGGCCTGCTGCCGAAGAGTGCTGGCGACCTGCTCGGCGGTGGCGACGGCGTCGGCCCCGGCGATGAAACGCAGCGGGGGCTTGTTCTGGTCGGCGATGGTCAGCAGCGCACGCGCCAGCTTGGCTGGGTCGCCGCCCTGCTTGCCGTTGCACCCCCTCCAAAACTCGATCTGCTTCGTCCTGCGCTCGCCATAGTCCTCGATGGACGGCTCGGCGTAGGTGGTCGATTGCTCCGTGAGGAGCTCGGTTCGAAAGAACCCTGGGTTCACGATCGTGGTGTTGATTCCGAACGGCGCGAGCTCGGCCGCCAGCGACGCCATCCAGCCCTCCAGGCCGAACTTGGAGGCGGCGTAGGCGCTGCCGAACTCGAAGCCGATCAGGCCCGCCGTCGAGGAGATCGAGATGACCTGGCCGGAGCGCTGCTTTCGCATGACCGGCAGGACAGCACGGGTGACGTTCATAGGGCCGACGAGGCTCGTCGCCAGCTGTCGATCGAACTGCTCTGGCGTCAGCTCCTCGAAATAGCCGGCGTGAAAGTTGGCGGCGTTGTTGACGAGCACGTCGATGCGGCCGAATCGGTCGACCGCGGCTCGCACCGCCGCCTGGGCCTCGCCGAGCCGCGTGATGTCGAGCTTGACCGTGAGGAGATCGCCGGACGCTCCAAGGGCCCCGGACAAGCGGCCCGTGTCGCGGCCAGTGGCCACGACCGCGTGCCCAGCCGCCAGCGCAGCCTTGGCGATATCGACCCCCATGCCGCGACCGGCGCCCGTGATGAACCAGACCTTCTTGCTTTCCATGGCGTCAGTGTGTGACCGAACCCGGCGCGGGACCATGCTTCACTTTCTTCAAGGACTATGTAGCCTCGCTACACAATGCATCGACGCACCTTCGAGTCGCTGACGGCTTTCGCGATGATCGTCGAGCGCGGAAGCTTTGTGCGCGCAGCGGAGCATCTCGGGATAACGCCTTCGGCGCTCAGCCAGACGATTCGCGGCCTGGAGGAGGAGCTCGGGGTCTCGCTGCTCCGCCGCACCACCCGGAGCGTCGGAACTACGGCGGCGGGCGAAAGGCTGCTCGCGCGTCTCGCCCCGACCTTGCGGGAGCTCGAGGCCGCCGTGACGGAAACCATTGCCAACCGAGCGGACGACAAGCCGGCTGGACGGGTCCGCATCAGCACTTCGAAGGCGGCGTCCGAGATCGTCATCGCGCCAAGGCTCGGGACCTTCCTGTCTACCTACCCGGACGTGGTGCTGGAGCTGGTGAGCGACGACCGTCTGGTGGACATCGTCGCGGAGCGCTTCGACGCAGGCATTCGCCTCGGTGAGCAGGTCGTGCGCGACATGGTCGCGGTTCAGATAGGCGGACGCCAGCGGCTGCTGGTCGTCGGGACGCCCAGCTACTTCTCTCGGCACGGGCGCCCGCGGCAGCCCAAGGATCTGCTTACACACCGGTGCGTCGTGCACTCCAGGGCGGGTGGCGAGGCGTACCGGTGGGAGCTGGAGAAGGGCGGCCGCGAGCGCCAGATCGCGGTGACCGGCGCGCTCTTCGAGGACGACCCGCGTATCGCTGAGCTCGCCGTGCTGACCGGCGAGGTGATCGCCTTCGCGTTCGAGGCGCAGGTGGCACCACATCTCGCCAGCGGCGCCCTCGAAAGCGTGCTCGATGACTGGTGCCCAAGCTTCCCCGGGTTTCACCTCTACTATCCGAGTCGCCGCCAGGCCACGCCCGCGCTACGCGCGTTCATCGCCGTCATGAAGGGCGACGGGTAGAGTCGTGCTCCGTCCTCGCGTGTGTTGAACAGCGTTTCGGCGGCGGTGAACACTTCGCCCTGATGCTGCGGTGCGCTGAAGCCACCTCATGCGTTGTCGGTCGCCAGGCACAAGGGGCCAGGGGCCGACGTTTTCGCCAGGGTCATGGGGCCACCCAATCGCCAGGGTCATGGGGCCAGGGTCGCGG
>Ga0335083_10002455_pt1 | contig 24473 bp, 25 predicted proteins | sample Lox_Sample_42_FD_206716 | JGI IMG/M metagenome (GOLD analysis project Ga0335083, IMG submission 206716) | Soil microbial communities from Loxahatchee National Wildlife Refuge, Florida, United States - Lox_Sample_4.2 | ecosystem: Environmental > Terrestrial > Soil > Wetlands | place: USA...
TCAGCGAGGACACTGTCAAAGGCCAGGTGCGGAGCATTCTGTCAAAGCTGAGCGCCAAGGACCGGACCCACGCGGCGATGATCGGACTGAAGCGCGGGATCATCGAGTTCTGATCACCCGAAAGGGTCCCCGGCGACAACCGATTGGGGGTCTCTGCCATCCGTGCGCGCCCGTAAACTCGGGCGATTGTGCGACGACTCTATTCCACATTCGCCCACGGCCCGCCGGGCCTCGGCCTGCTACTGATGCGGCTGGTGAGCGGCATCGTGCTCATCGAGGAAGCGGTTCAGCTTCTGCTGGGCCGCCCGTCAATTGGCGCAACCGCGGTCGCTTGGACTACTCTTGGTCTCGGGTCGCTGCTGATAGTGGGTTTGTGGACGCCGATCGTCGGTGCGATGATCGCAGCCGACGCGCTCTGGATGGCCTTCGTCTCCCCCACTCCGCTGCGGTGGACATTGCTCGCGACCCTGGGTGCCGGACTCGCGCTGCTCGGCCCGGGCGCCTGGTCCCTCGATGCCCGCCGGTTCGGGTGGCGGCGCCTCGATATACGCAACGGTAATCACAAGAACGACGACGCCCCGCCCTGACGGGCGATTTGGTCGCCCGTCAGGGCGGCATTCCGGGCCCCGGACGAGGCCGTTCGTGGCACGACGGAGTCCTCCCGCCGTCACCAATTGGCTGAAACCGTACTCTGTAGGGGGATGCCGTAGACGGGCTCGTGGTTCCACGATGCATGCCAGACGAAGAGCGTCGGCCGACGGAGGGACCTGGGGCGTGATCCGCGCGAACAGCATGGCATTTCCGCCGTTCCGGCTGGACACCGTCAACGAGTGTCTGTGGCGTGAGCGGGGCGTTGCCGGCGATGAGCGGATTCACCTCGCTCCAAAGGCGTATTCGGTGCTGCGTCACCTCATCGAGCACGCCGGCCGCCTCGTGACCGAGGACGAGCTCCTCGCGGCCGCCTGGCCGAAGGTCTACGTCCAGCCGGAAGCCGTCAAGACCCAGATCCACCAGATCCGGAAGATTCTCGCGGATGACTCGAAAGCGCCGCGGTTCATCGAGACGGTGGCGCGCCGGGGTTACCAGTTCATCGCACCCCTCGCCGAGGCGTTCGCCGCGACCGGTACCGGCAGCGAGCCGCAGCGCTCCCGATTCGTCGGTCGGCAGGCACAGCTCACCGAGCTCGGAGACTGTCTGCAGCGCACACTTGCGAACCGACGCCAGATCGTCTTCGTTACCGGCGAGACCGGCATCGGCAAGACCACGCTCGCCGACGAGTGCGTGCGGCGCGCGGCGGCGAAGATACCGGGGCTTCGCATCGCCCGCGGTCAGTGCATCGAGGGGCATGGCAGCCGGGAACCGTACTACGCCGTGCTCGAGGCCGTGGGCGAGCTGTGTCGCGGCCCCGGCGGCGCGACACTCGTGCAGATTCTTGCGGCGCACGCACCCTCCTGGCTCGTGCAGTTCCCGGACCTGGTCTCCGATGCACACCGCGCGAGCCTGAAACAGGAACTCCTCGGCGCGACGCGCGATCGCATGCTGCGCGAAATCGGCGACGCGCTCGAGATCTTCAGCGCGGACAAGCCGCTGCTGCTCGTGCTCGAGGACCTGCACTGGGCGGATCCGTCGACCGTCGACTTAATCTCGACGCTTGCGCGCCACCGTGGGTCCGCGAAGCTGATGCTGGTGGGCACGTACCGCCCCGTCGACGTCACGCTCGCGCAACATCCCTTGAAGGCGGTCAAGCAGGATCTGCTGGCGCATCAGCTGTGCCGGGAGATTGCCTTGCCGCGCCTGACGCAGGCCGAGGTCGGCGACTACCTGGAGTTCGAGGCACCGGGAGCTGTCGTGCCGGAGGGCGTGACGGCGCTCCTGTACCGGTACAGCGAGGGCAACCCGCTGTTCCTGGTCGCGACCCTCGACCACCTGCGGCAGCGGGGCTTGATCGGTGTCGAGGACGGGGCCTGGCGACTCGCGGTGCCGCCGGAGGGCATCGACTTCGAAGCGCCGGAGAGCCTGCGACAGCTGATCGAGCTGCAGATCGAACGGCTGAGCGCCGAGGAGCGGCGCGTTCTCGAGATCGCGAGCGCCGGTGACAACTCCTATACCGCTGGCATCACTGCGTTTCCGACCAGCGGGGATTGCGAAATCTTCGAGCGCGTGTGTGAAGACCTGGCGCGCCGTGAACTCATGCTGCGCCGGCCAGCATCCCCCAGGTCCCCAGCCGAACTGATTGCCGGGGGCTACGAGTTCAGTCACGCGCTGTACCGCGACGTGTTCTATCGTCGCCAGGCGCCGGCGCGCCGGACGCGTCCGCGCGGTCGCCTCGGAGAACAGGTTCGGGAAGCCGGTTCTCTAGTGTGAGACGGGTCCACTGTCCTCGCCGGCGGCGTCCTGCCGTCGGCGTTGGCGCCCCGGCGATCCTGCACGCGCACGACTAATCGATCGCTCGATGCTGCGCGCCCACGGAAGCTGACTCAGGCTCTCATCGCGGGGGCGCCGACCCCAATGCGGCGGGCAGATGGCGAGTGGACGGCGCGTGCGGCGGCGGATTGAAAACGCCCGACCTCCCTCTCCCCCGCTCCCTCCTGTGCCGGCGCCAGCGTGCGGGCGGACAGGTAGGCGAGCTCCGCGGGAGGACACGGCGCTGACACACGGGCTTCCCGCTAACGGGAGTCGTTATCGGAGCCGTGTGCCAGCGGCGAGCGTTCACCGACTAACGTCCACCATCCGATCAGCCACTGCCCGGCGGAGAAGCGAATGCCGCCTCTCGCGGATCCATGGAAGCGCGACGACCCGAGGCGCGCCACAGGTCGCGAGCGAACCAAGGCCGACACTGTGCCGGCCCATGGCCGATCGGCCAGTTAACCGGCGACCGCGCACGGGAATCTCGTATGAGCGCCACGATATTGAATTCAGCGAACGCGTCCGGGGAGAACGGCGCCCGCCAAGCGCGGCTCTATTTCCTGGACCTCGGAGGCGGCCGCGTCCTGTCGGTCAATCCCGATGGCTCGGACCTCAGAACCGTTGTCGAGGAGGGTCGGAAACTCCCCGACGGGTTGGTCGTCGACGATGTCGCCGGACATCTTTACTGGACCAACATGGGCGACCCCAGCGCCAACGACGGCTCCATCCTGCGCTCCGACCTGGATGGCCGGAACCTCGCGACGATCGTGCCCCCGGGCGGCACGTTCACGCCCAAGCAGATCCAGCTCGACCGGAAGAACGGCAAGCTCTACTGGTCCGACCGCGAAGGCATGCGCGTGATGCGCGCCAACCTCGATGGCTCGGGGATCGAGACCCTCACCGACACGAGTGACGGCGATCCGCGACCGGGTCCGGATGCGAGGAAATGGTGCGTCGGGATTGCCGTGGATGTCGCCGGCGGCAAGTTCTATTGGAGCCAGAAGGGCGGCGACAACGCCTGCGAAGGTCGCATCTTCCGCGCGAATCTCGAGCTTCCGCCCGGTCAGACGCCGGAGCGGCGCGAGGACATCGAGCTGCTCTTCGATCGCTTGCCGGAGCCGATTGATCTCGACCTCGACCTCACGCACCGGATGTTGTACTGGACCGACCGAGGCGATCCGCCGCGCGGCAACACGGTGAACCGGGCGCCCCTCGATCCGCCGGGGAATCAGCGAAGTGCCCCGGAAATTGTCTTCTCCCACCTCATGGAAGCAATCGGCCTCGCGCTCGACGTCAAGGGCGGTCGCATGTTCATGACCGACTTCGGCGGTTCCGTCTACAGCGCCAATCTCGATGGGTCGGGCGCGAAGCTGCTGCTGTACGCGCAGGGGAACCTGACCGGCATCGCCTATGTCGAGAGATCCTGCGACATTACGCCGGATGCGCCCCGTGGCGCGTCTGCCGTCCCAGGGTCCCGGACCAGGGCACCGGAATGAAGTCCGCGTGCGGCGGCTCCGACGCCAGCGAAGCGATGCTGCGGGCGCTTTGGTTGGCGCTGCGCACCCCTGCGCTCGCGCGTGGATCCCTCGTGTGCCGCCGGCCGGGCCGCGCGCGGTCGCATGTCGCATCGACCGCCGGAAGCCGCCGAACGACCGCGTGAGCAACCCGGATGAAACCGTCCTCGTGTTTCAGGGCGGCGGTGCGCTCGGTGCCTACCAGGCCGGGGTCTACGAGGGCCTCGCCGAGGCGGGCATCGTTCCAACGTGGCTCGCCGGCGTCTCGATCGGCGCGGTCAATGCGGCGCTCATCGCCGGCAATCCGCCGGAGCGACGCCTTGCACGACTGGAGCAATTCTGGGAACGCGTGTCCTCGCGTATGCCATTGGCATCCCCGGTGCTTTTCGACCCGGTGCGGGCGACACTCAATGTCATGAGTGCCACGACGACGGCGCTGTTCGGCGCGCCGGGATTCTTCGTGCCGCGCCGACCACCGCCCGTGTTCGGTCCTGACGGCGCGTCCGCGATCCTCAGCGTCTACGACACCACACCGTTCCGCGAGTCCCTCGAGGAGCTGGTCGACTTCGACCTCGTGAACAGCGCGGACTCGGTCCGCCTGAGCGTCGGTGCGGTCAATGTCCGCTCCGGCACGTCTATTTACTTCGACAACCGCGAGCGCGCGCTTCGCCCCGAGCACGTGCTGGCAAGTGGCTCGCTGCCCCCGGGGTTCCCGCCCACGGAGATCGACGGCGAGCACTACTGGGACGGTGGACTCGTTTCGAACTCGCCGTTGTCGTACGTATTCGACGCCGCGCCGCTGCTCCGGGCCCTCATCGTGCAGGTTGACCTCTTCAGCGCCGCCGGTGCACTGCCGGCGACGCTCGACCAGGTACTCGAGCGCGCCAAGGACATCCAGTACGCCAGCAAGACGCGCCTTACGACCGCGCAGGTCCGTGAGCTCGAAGAACTGCGGCACGCGCTGGCCCGCCTGATGGACAAGGTGCCCGAGGAGCTGCGCGACGATCCGGACTACCGGGCGCTCGCGCGACTCGCCGGCCACCGGCGCTCCATCACGATCGCGCACCTGACCAGCCGACGGCTGCCGAACTCGACCAGCACGAAGGACTTCGAGTTTTCGCGCGCGACCGTCCACCAGCTGTGGGATGCCGGGCTCGAGGACGCGAGACGTGCGAACGCGTCGCGTGCGTGGCTCGAGGGCCGTGAGATCGCCAAGGGTGTGCGCCTGATCGAACTATCCCGCTAACCGTTGCCTCAGCGACCCCGCATCCGCTGCCGTTACCCCTTCGTGAGCGGCGCTCCGCCTGACGCCCTGCCGACAACCCCCACGTCGAACGTTAGCCCTCCGAGCCGGTTCGCCGCGAGGTTATAGGCAAGGCTTCCAATCACACCGCTCAGCCAGCCCATCACGGCCGCAACGACGGGATAGGCCAGCAGCACCTCAACGAGAGTCGCCGTCGAGTACGGATGACCGGCCGGATCCGTCGGCGGGACCATGAGGATGACGGGGATGCAGAGCGCGCTCATCAACGCGGCCAGCAGCGCGTAGATCGCCGCAAGCACCGTTCCGGCGCGGGACGGCGACAAGCGGGACACTTCGTGCATCACAGGGTGCCTTTCGCAGGACTGCGCACGTCGACTCCGCTCCCGCGAACTGCGCCGGTAGCCACGTCACGTGTCACCGCGCTGGCTGTGATGCCGCGGTCGCTTTGGACGGGCGCTGCCGCGGATCCGGAGCGGACGGTGCGCGCAACGGGCCACGGTGTCGAGCTGCTGTCGTCAACTTCCTCCACCGTCTCGAGCGCCAGGCGAAAGCGCGGCAACGCGAGCGCCGTGCCGTACAGGTACCAGCACCCACCGCGGTAGGGCCGGATGCGGTACGACCCGACATCGAGCCCGTTCATTCGCAGGATCAGGTGGTGCGCTGATATGTAGACCAGCGCGAACCGGGCGCAGGGCCGTGCGCTCTTCGCCGCCAGGGACGACAGCAGCAGCTTTTCGCGACAGACCATCGCCGGAAGCGCGTCCCGAGCTTCGAGCGCAGAGCAGACAGGCACGAACAGCTCGCCGTTGATGGACCCGGCCGAGTGAAGTTCCTCGATCGCCGACTCATCACGGATGCTCGGGGTCCAGCCTACGTAGCCGACCGCGATCGGCAGCGCGCCACACTCCCAGAGCTCCAGAAAGCCCTGCTCGCCGGACGTCAGCCGACCGGCCGGGTGCGTGACGACCGTCGCTCGTTCCGCCGGGTCGCTGGCTGCGGCGCTGCCCGCGTTCGGGAGCCACGGCACCTCGACGTACGCGTAGCCGTGCGTCCGGCTCCAGACATCGATCGCCTGCGCGAGCAGCGCGACGTCAGTCGGCGCGCAGCGCGAGCTGGCCACTGGCAAGCGCCCGGCGGGTGGCGGCCGCGAACGTCGGCAACTCCGAGAGCGTGACCTCGGGAAAATTGGACCTCAGGAAATTCTCGACGGCATCGACGAGGTCGGCAAGCGCGAGTGCGGTCATGATCTTGGCGCTCTTTGCGCGGCTGGTGTCCGGATCGCCGCACGCACTGGCCTCCGGTGCGAGTTCGCGAAGTTGCCAGCTCGCGATCAGCGGGATGTCCCCGTCTGGCGAATCGACGTCGTCCGCCGCGCTTTCAAACGCATCGTCCTCCAGCCTCAGCGCCGGCGCTGGCGGCCGTGCCCCGGCGCGCGGAGCATCCTGCACCCGGAACCCCGTCATCCGCCGCTCGAGTCCATCGCGGCCGAGGACGGCCGCGAGCGGATGCCAGCTCGCAGCATGCTCGCTCTCGTCACGGTCGCTTGCGTCGACGTCAAACCGTCGATTGCCGATTCGGTTGGCCAGGCTCATGTCGGTCCTCCTTTCAGGCGCTGCACCGTGCAACGCCTCCCTCGTGGCCCGCGCATCGCGGGTGGGCACCGGTATAGCCGGCCGAGGCTCACACGACGCCCACCGGTCCGCCTGACGCGCGGAGGCCGACGCGCGCTCCGGTGCGTCGGTCGGGATGCGGCAGCGGTTGGCATTCAGCGGCGGATCGACAGCCGCGCCCGCGCCCTCCCCCACGCCGACCCGCACATCCGTGCGACTCAGCGCGACACGCGCGGCCCGGACTCCTCGAGCGGAACGGTTACGATGACCTCCGAGCCGGCGCGCGGCCCATTGCGGAGAACGAGCTCGCCGCCGATCAGGTGAGCTCGGAAACGCATCGTCTGCCAACCGATGCCCTGCCCGCCGCGAGCCGGGCCGCCCGCGAGCCCCCGGCCGTTGTCGCGGATCGTCAGCACGAGTTCCTGCCGGCGCAGCACGAGCCGGATGCTGGCGACGGACCCACCGCTGTGCCGGATCGTATTGCGGACCGCTTCCTGCGCGATCCGCAGGAGGTGGTGAGCCATGACGTCGCTGAGGCCGCCTGGCATCGCGAGCGCCCCGCCGTAGCGGCAGCGGATGCGCCCGCGAGCGCTCTCGGTGCGCGCCAGGGCGCGCAGTGAGGTGCCCAGCGTCGCCGCCGCGCCGATATCGTGGAACACGCCGTGCGACAGCGACCGGCAGTGCTGCTTAGCGTCGCTGAGCACGTGGTAGAGCATCGACAGGCCTTCCGGCCTGACGGTGCCCGTCTTCCTGAGTTCCGCCTCGAGCGCCGCGACGAGCAGCGCCGCGCCGACGATCTCCTGGACGACGCCGTCGTGCAGCTCCGCCGCGACCGACTGGCGCTCGGTTTGCTCCGCCTCGAGTACCGCTTCGGCCGCGACTCGATCGAGGCGCTGACGAAGCTCGCGCTGCTGCTCTGCCCGCGCGAGCACGACTCGCAGCTGCGGCCCGACTGCGTCGAGCTCCATCGGTTTCAGGAGATATGCGAACGCGCCGCGTTCCGCGGCGCGCGCCACCACCGCTTCATCGCGGCATGAGGTCAGCAGCATGAACGGCACGTCGTGGTCCGACTGGAGCGCAACGCCGACATCGACGCCGGGGATGTCCGGCAGGTTGTGCTCGATCACCGCGAGCTGTGGCCGCTCGCAAGCGGCGAGCGCCAATGCCTTCTTGCCGGTCGCCGCGAGCAGCGGTTCGAGTCCGGCACGGCGCGCGCACTCGCCGAGCCGCGCGAGGACGGCGTCGTCGCCGTCGACGAATAGAACGCTGGCGGGCCGCACCGCGGTCAGTCGCCCTCGGCAGATGCCGGCGTGATCCGCCGCAGGAGTCCCCCGCTCCCGCCGTAGTGGTTGCGCACGTTGTCGAAAGTCGTCGTCAAAGTCACGTGCGTCGCGTTTGTTCTCGATCACCGGCTGGACAGCACAGCCGATCGCCTGCGCGCACATTGGGCGAGCATGACGAGCCGGCCGAAGGATGGCGCCGCGGAACTGCTGGACTCGTGCTTCGTGGCGCTGCGGCTTTGTATCACGATTCCGATCGCGTCGACGAGCGCTCGCGGATGCGAACGTGCGTCATGCACTGCATGCAGATTCAATGTGCACGCGGTGCATATGCGCGGGCGCCTGGTGCGATGGCGCAGCACCTTCTGCAGCTGTGTGGCCATCGCGGCCGCCCACTCCGAATGCGCGGTGCAACGGCGAGGGAGCTCATCGACGTCGTTCGCCTCGAGGTCGAGCGATTCGTGCATCGCTCCCTGCAAGTGGGCGCCGGCGCGTCGCGCCGATCTGCCGAACCGGTATCAGCCGGCGTCCGACGAGCGTGCGTTGAGAACCGGACGATCCTGCAAATCGCGGCGCGCCGAATCTGCGAGAGGCAGCAGGATCGTCTGGCTATGCCCTCGCCGCTCGCTTCCCGACCGGGAGCTTCCAGCCAGGCCGAATGAAGCGGCACGTGTAGCCACCGGGATGCATTACGCGATAGTCCTGGTGCTCGGGCTCCGCTTCCCACAACGGGCCCGCCGGCGTGAGTTCGGTAGCTACTTTTCCAGGGTCAGAGACCCGATGCGTTGACGTCGTCGATCGTGTCCTCGGCAACGTGCCTCTGCTCCTCGCTCGGGTAGAAGATTGCCGACCGGTTGCTCGTGCCGACGTCGGTCCCCTGGCGGTTGCGCGTCGTCGGATCGTGGATCTGGAAGAAGTACTTGAGCACCTGCCGCTAAGAGATCTGCGTCGGGTCGAAAACGAGTTCCATGGCCTCGGCGCGCGAGCCATGACTGCGATACTTCGCGTTCGGGACGTCGCCGCCCGCATAGCCGGCGCGTGTGAATATCACGCCGCTGCAAGGCCTCTACACAGGTCGTCAACAAGCGCGTATTCCATTTGCGCGAATGCACCGCGCTCGGATAACGCATCGACCCTGTGAAAGGCCGTTATGCGGTGGGTGCTCAGAAGCTCACGCCACCGCGCCGCGACGGCCAACCACATCTCCGGGTCACCGACGTAGCCGGCGGTGCGGCCCGCATCTGCGTGAGTGCCGCTCTCATCGAAGTAGCCGCGACGCACCGCGGACCGCCTGCGCTCGGCGCCGATCGGAAGGCCCGAGTGGTCGCACGCTCAATCGCAGCCCCATGGTCCTGAGCACGGCGACGAGCGTTTTCATCTCCGGATTGCCCTGCGGCGAGAGGGTCCGATAGAGCGTCTTTGCATGCAGGTCTGCCTGGTTCGCGATCTCCCCTACCCCGCCGAACGCCGCGGCAATGCGCTTGAGCGCCTGCAGGAGTTCCGCTTCATCCCGGTCCTCGAGGATTGCATCGAGGTATTCCGCCGCGAACTCCGGGTCGTCCCGAAAACTCGCGATTGTTGCCTCGTCATGTGAGCGTGAAACCGGCGCGTTCATCGCGGTCGCCTCTTCAGCTAGTCGTTCCAGTCCTCATATCGCCTTGCCGATGTCCCGAGACTGCGTCGACTTGTCACCGCCGACGAGCAAGAGCACCACCGCGTCTCCGTCCTGGCTGCAGCAGACGCGGTTGCCGGGACCCAGAACGATTCGGAGTTCCAGGTCTCTGCCCTCGATACCCTTGCGGTCGCCGAAGTGTCCATCCCGCTCGACCCGGTCGAGCCACCGCTGAATGGCGATCCGCGCCTTCCGATCGCGGCGTGCATCGAGCCAGCCATGAAAGACGTCGCGACGGTCCGCGGTCAGGCAGTGGTCATGCCGTGTCAACGAGTCGCTTATAAACTACCGCGCTCCCAACCTCTTCGCCACCCGGGTCCCGGGTGGCACAGCATGACAATGCTGTGCAAGATAACGGGTCGGACCAACGAGCCCGCGCAACGCGTCGGGTCAGCGCGAAGGCGTAGCTAAAAGTCGACGTTGTATTAAGTTAGCTACGGCTGTATGATTCCGCTCCGTCATTCTCACGCAACTATGTGACATATGGCGGCCACCCCCGCAAGCCATGTCGGAGTCGGCGAGGACATCCTCGGTGACCTGTTCGAGCGCGCCAATACCGTGCTCGACAAGGCACGCGCGAGCGCACTCCAGCCCGAGACCGAGAAGGTCCTCCGGAAGTTCACGTTGAAGGAAGCGACCCAGCTCCTCGGCATCCACACCGACACCTTCTATGGCCTCAAGCAGGACCCGACCGCCAACATCCCGACCGGGGAAAAAGGCGCCCGGCGCCGGCTGTTCACGCTGGCCGAGATTCACACGATCCAGGAACACCTGAAGCTGCTGCCGCGGCAGAGGCTCGACATCCGTCAGGCGGTCACGCTGACCGTCGCGAACTTCAAGGGCGGCGTCGCCAAGACCTTCACGGCCGCCAGCCTCGCCCAGTACTTCGCGATGCGCGGCTACCGAACTCTCGCGATCGATCTCGACCCGCAGGGCAGCCTGACGACGACCTTCGGGCTCAATCCCGCGCAGGATGTCGACGACTGGCAGACGATCCTCCCCTACTTCTTCGGCCGCGCGATGGTCGAACGCGAAGGGCACGAGTTCCCCGAGTCGCTGCGCTCCGCGATCCGCCCGACCTACTGGCACGGCCTCGACCTGGTGGCCGCTAACCTGAACCTGTACTCAGGCGACTTCGCGCTCGGCATCCGCCGCGACTCGGACTCGGAGTTCCAGTTTCACCGACCGCTCATCGATGCGATCGACACGGTCCGCGGCGACTACGACGTCGTTATCATCGACACCCCGCCCTCGCTGTCGTTCTCGACCTCGACCGCGATCTGTGCGGCCGACGGCCTCATCATCCCGGCGCCGGCCGCGATGATGGATTTCGAGTCGGCACGTTACTTCCTGAAGCTCACGAAGGAAGTCCTGAGCGCGGTCAAGCACAGCTACAACATCGTCAAGGAATTCGAATTCCTGCGGGTGCTGATCACCAAGTTCCAGCCGGGCGTGCCCGTGCAGCAGAAACTGGCCAACTGGCAGCGCGGCATCTTCGACGAGTACTGCCTGAGCGAGCCGATGCTGTTGTCGAACGCCGTCCAGAACCTGGGCCCGACGCTTCAGACGCTCTACGAAGCCGGGGTCGGCTACAAGGGCAGCCGCGAGGCGCTTAAACGCGCGCTCGAGGCGGTCAATGCCGTCAACGGGCTGGTCGAGACCGAGGTCGTTGACGTGCTGAAGCGCTGGGCCTCCGTGCGATCCGCGACCACCGCGTCCCCTGCTCCGCTGCCGAAGGCCAATCCGACCGAGCGCGCCGCATGACGGGCTCCAAGCACTTCAAGGGGCCGACGGATCCGGCCGCGGATCCGGTCATGGCCGACGTCTTGAAGCTCGGCAAGCCGGGCGAGCGGAAGGACGGACCCTCCACCTTCGTCGGGCGCGTCGGCATGCAGGCCGGACTCGGCTTCGCGGCCGAGAACGAGCGCATGAAAGCCGAGCGCGCGAACGGCATGGTGCTGCTGCGTCTCGACCCAAAGACGATCGGCGCAACCAAGTTCGCGAATCGCCACGAGCGCGGCCTCAACACCAAGGACGCCGCGTTCAAGCAGCTAAAAGAGAGCATCCAGGCGAACGGCCAGGACACGCCGATCCGGGTGCGGCCGTCCGTCGCCGGCGACAAGGACTACGAGATCGTCGAGGGGCACCGCCGCCATGCAGCGATCCTCGAACTCGACAGGGACACCGAGGGCGGTTTTCCCATCCTGGCGCGCCTCGATGCGAAGGCCGCGGAATCGAAGGACCTGGTCCTCAAGATGTACCGCGAGAACGCCGAGCGCGCGGACCTGTCGCCTTATGAGACCGGAACCATGTTCGCCCAGTGGCTGGCGGCTGGGATTTTCCCGAGTCAACGCGCGATCGGCGAGTCGATCGGCCAGTCCGAGCAGAACGTCGGCAAATATTTCACCGTGGCAACGCTCCCGGAGTACGCCGTTCGCGCATTCCGCGACCCCCGGGTCATTGCGCTGCGCTGGGGCACGGACCTCGCCAAGGCCTGCCGCGAACGCGGCGACGACCTCAAGCGCCTCGCGGCGGAACTCGCGAAGCAGACGCCGGCTCCGGAACCTGACGCGGTGTTCGCCGAACTGACGGGAAAGCCGGTCGCGGCGCGGGCCACCGGGCGCACCGAGCGGGCCTCGGAGTCGATCAAGGAAGGGAACAAGACGCTGTTCGAGCTGTCGGCGCGGGAAGGCCGCTACGGCATCCGGCTCGGCAAGCACATCGACAAAAAGCTCCGGAAACCGCTGCAGCGGGAGCTCAAGGAGTGGCTGCACGCCTGGCTGAAGAAGCACCAGGGGGGCTCTCGGTGAGCCGGCTGGCCAATTCCTTCGAAACTATCACGCGTGATAGTTCGGGCAGGAGGGGTCGGCGCCGCCCTGGAACTATCACGCGTGATAGTTCCGCCAGGGTGCCCGCGGCCTGTCCGGCGCGTCACTTTAGCGCGCTCAATCCGCGACCGGAGCCCGCGGCGCCACCGGGGCGCCAGCACCTCCGCATCATTCTCGAAGGGCCGGCCCGACCGGCCCTTCGCCGTTTTGGGGGTTGGCAAATTTCGAGGGGAGGGCGCATGCCACCAGGCAAATAAAAAGGCCCCGGAAGGGGCCTTTTCATTTCAAGGGTCGATTCGCGGGTAAGCGCGAAACTAACCGTGACGTCGCAAATCAAGGTTAGTTACCTGGGTTCTCCGGGTCAATAGCAAAGCCCTTCGATTCGGCCGTTTTTCAAGAATTCGTGCAGAGCGAAGGGGATTTCATGTCCACCGAAAACCTGCGCACGGGATCCGTGCGCCCTGAGGACCCGCGGGACCCGCGCGTGCGGCTGGTCCGGGAAAAGTACTTCAGCCTGAGACCGAAGCCGCTCGAGCGCTGGCTCTGGGCGCAGGGGATTCCATCCTCCGCAGAGCGGGTGTTCTGGCTCCACTGGCAGGAGGGCATGACGCAGGGCGACTGGTGCTCGGCACTGCCGATCCGGCGCGTGGCGGCCGAATGCCAGCTCGACGTCTCGACGGTCACGCGGGCGTACCAGTGGCTGATCCGGGCCGGGTGTCTGCGTCGCACCGACCCCGGCCGCCAGCCTGGCAATCCGTTCCAGCAGGCAACGGCGGTCACCGAGGTCCGGGTGCCGCGCGAGCTCCTAGCCGCGATCGACCGGCACCCGAGCCGCCGTCGAAAAGGGGCGGGGGAGGCGAGCGCCGTCGCCGGGCCGCGGACCCCGGAAATCGCGGCTTTTCCCGCACCGAATGCGCCGCCGCCGGTGCAGGACCCGTTCGCTGGGCTCAGCGGCCGCGAGCGCTTGCGCGCCCTGTCGGTCCTAACCCGGGCGATGTCCGCCGACGAACGCCGGCAGTACGACGAGGCTTGCCGAATGGGCCGCACGCACGTCCACTTCGACGCGGATTCGAGGTTGTCGGCCGAGGAGCGGGGGAGGGTCCTGCAGCAGCTCTCCGCCCTCGCCGCGGCACCGAGGCCCCGACCGTCCCCTGCGCCCCGGGCTCCCACCGCCGCCGTCGCGCCTGCGCGCACGCTCTCGCTCTTCGAGCTGGCGCGCCTGAGGCGCGACGTGCAGGCGGCGAGCTCGCCCGCCGATGCGCCGGAACTGATGCGCCAGGTCGCCTGGTCCATCCAGGAGGGGGCTTTACGACGGTTTGGCCTGCCGCACGCGCTGAATATCGCCCTCAAGAAGATCCGGGAGGGGGAGTGGACGCGCCCGAACCGCATGCCGCCGAATTGGGCGTGCGCGCCGTCGTCGCCCGAGCCCTGCGGGCCCGCATAACGAAGAGAGGATCTGTTCCGGAGATTCAGGATTCAAGAAAGCAACACGGCGCGCGGCCGGTGGAATGCACGCAGAACGGGGACCGCAGAGCAGAGTGCGAGGCCGCCCGCTCGAGCAGCGGGCAACCGGACCGCGTGGAACATCACGTGGAACAATATAACCTTCCAACCAGTTGATTTGCATATGATTTGCTTCAACTGAGCACGCGGCGCGGCTCCACCAAGCCGTTGTCGGACGAATTTACGGAAAGTTTTCCATAATGCTGGCGCTCTTAAATATACGACCATCCGATGAAGCGGCGCCGGGGACCGCCGCCTGGCCGGTTCCGCCGCGGCACGGAAACATCGCGAGCGCCCGAGCGCCCTTGTGAGCCGCCGGCGCAATCGCCGCGGGCTCGTAGGCGCACCCCGCGAATCCGTGAGCCAGCGGCGAGCGCGTGCCCGCTAGCGTTCCCGCGAACTGAGCCACGCCGTCCATCGCGCACCGGCACGGCGGCTAACACCCGCAGCGGCGCGCCGCCAACCGATCACGGGAGTCGATCATGAAGGGGATTCTAGCCACCGCTGCCGTCTTCGCCCTGGGCGCCTCGACGGCGCACGCGGCGCTGAGCGATGCCGATGCGACCAAAGCAATGACGAAATACAACTGCCAGGCCTGCCACACGATCGACAAGAAGCTGGTAGGCCCGGCGTTCCGGGACATCGCGAAGAAATACGCGGGCGACACCGGCGCCGCACAGAAGCTGCAGGCCAAGGTGAAGGCCGGCAGCACCGGCGTTTGGGGCGCGATCCCAATGCCGCCGAACAACGTGCCGCCCGGTGATCTCGGCCCGCTGGTGGACTGGCTCCTGGCACTCAAGTAGCGCGGCGGACTCCGGTCGCATGATCACGGTTGAACTCAACGGTGCCGCGCGCGCCTTCGACGTGCCGGCCGACATGCCGCTCCTCTGGGTGCTGCGGGACGTTGCCCACCTGACCGGAACGAAGTTCGGTTGTGGCATGGGACTCTGCGGGGCCTGCACCGTCCACGTCGACGGCGTCGCGACCCGTTCGTGCATCACGCCGGTTGGCTCGCTCAGCGGCAAGAAGGTGACGACGATCGAGGCCATCGGCAAGACGCCGGCGGGGAAGAGGGTCCAGCGCGCCTGGCTCGATCTCGAGGTCGTGCAGTGCGGGTACTGCCAGTCGGGCCAGATCATGTCCGCGGCGGCGCTGCTCGCCTCCAACCCGAGCCCGAGCGACGCCGACATCGACGCGGGCATGTCCGGCAACATCTGCCGCTGCGGGACCTATGTTCGGATCCGGGCGGCCATCAAGCAGGCGGCGGGCGCATGAAGCGGCCGATCGGCCCGACGCCCGAGCCCGTAGCGTTGCCGGGCGGCGTGGTCTCGCGCCGGACGTTCGTGCAAGCGGGCGCCGCCGCGGCCGGCACGCTCGTCTTCGGTTTCGCGCTGCCGGCGCTCGGTGGCGGGCCGCGGAGCGCCCGGCCGTCGTCCTTCAGTTGCAAGGGCCTCATCCGGATCGGCGCGACCGGGCCCATCGCGTTCATCATCCCGCAGGTGGAGATGGGGCAGGGGACCTACACCTCGCTCTCGATGCTGATGGCGGAAGAGCTGGAGGTTGGCCTCGACCAGATTGAAATAGAGCACGCCCCACCCGACGACAGCTTGTATGCGAACGCCATTTTCGCCGGCATCCAGGTGACCGGCGGCTCCAACTCGATCCGCGCCTGGTGGGACCCTATCCGCCAGGCGGGCGCGACGGCGCGCGAGATGCTGATCACGGCTGCCGCCGAGCGCTGGAGCGTCGCGCCCGCGGACTGCCGTGCCGAACGCGCGACGGTGATCCACGCTGCGAGCGGCCGCTCGGCGACCTACGGCGCGCTGGCAGCGCGTGCGGCGAGCGTCCCGCCTCCAACCACCGTGCGGCTGAAGAGCCCCGCCGAGTGGAAACTCGTCTCGACACCCGCGAAGCGTCTCGATGCACCGGGCAAGGTCGATGGAACGGCGACCTACGGGATCGACACGGTTGTGCCGCGGATGAAGATCGCGACGGTAGCGGCGTGCCCTGTCCTTGGTGGCACGCTCGCCTCGGTCGATGAAGCGAAGGCGCTCTCGATCGCCGGTGTGCGCCAAGTCGTGCGACTCGACGATGCGGTGGCGATCATCGCCGATCACATGTGGGCCGCCAAGCAGGGCCTCGCCGCCGCGGATCCGAAATGGCGTGAGGGCACGAACGCCGGCGTCTCGACCGAGGACATCGTGAAGCGGCTAGAAGCGGCGTCGCAGAGACCCGGCGCCGTGGCGCGAACTGTCGGCGATGTCGCGCAGGCGCAGCTGACCGCTGCCTCCTCGCTCTCGGCCGTCTACGAACTGCCGTTTCTCGCGCACGCGACGATGGAGCCGATGAACTGCACGGTGCACGTGCAGAGCGACGGCTGCGACGTCTGGGTCGGCACGCAGGTGGCGACGCGGGCGCAGGCCGCGGCGGCGAGGCTCTGCGGGCTGCCGCTCGAGCGGGTCCGGGTCCACAACCACCTGATCGGCTCCGGCTTCGGGCGCCGGCTCGAGACCGACTTCATCGAGCAGGCGGTCGCGATCGCGAGGCAGGTGCGCGATCCCGTGAAGGTCGTGTGGACGCGCGAGGAAGACGTCCAGCACGACCGTTACCGGCCGTACTACTACAACCGCGTGCACGCAGCGATCGATGCGCACGGCAACCCCATCGCGTGGAGCCACCGGATCGCGGCCGCCTCGAACGTCGCGCGCTGGATCCCGGCGGGGTTCAAGGACGGGATCGACGGCGATGCCGTAGATGGCGCCGTGGATCCTCCCTACCTCCTGCCAAACCTCAAGGTCGAGTACGTGCGCGAGGAACCGCCCGGGCTCATCGTCGGCTGGTGGCGCGGGGTCGGACCCGGCAACAACATCTTCGTCGTGGAGAGCTTCATCGATGAACTGGCCGCCGTGGCCAAGGCGGATCCGGTGGCGTACCGAAGCGCCCTGCTGGTGAATTCGCCGCGCGCCAAGGCCGTGCTCGAGCTCGCCGCGGCGAAGGCGAACTGGGGCGATCCGCTGCCGCCAGGTCGGGGTCGCGGGGTGAGCGTCCAGCACGCCTTCGGGTCCTATTTCGCGCAGGTGGCGGAAGTCACGGTCGCCGCGGACGGCGCGGTGAAAGTCGACCGCGTGGTGTGTGCGGTCGACTGCGGCCTGACGGTGAACCCCGACACCGTCAAGGCGCAGCTGCAGGGCGGTGTGATCTTCGGCATCAGTGCGACGCTCTACGGCGCGATCACGCTGAAAGGCGGCCGCATCGAGCAGAGCAACTTCCACGACTACCGCGTGCTTCGAATCAACGAAGCGCCGGTCATCGACGTCCACCTGGTCGCGAGCGGCGAGGCTCCCGGTGGCATCGGCGAGCCTGGCGTCACCGCGCTCGGCCCCGCGGTCGCGAACGCCGTTTTTGCGGCGACCGGCAAGCGGATCCGCAAGCTGCCGATCACGACCTAAACGCCGTTCCGGCGACCGCAGGGCACCTCCAACGTGCCGACGTGAGCCGGTTGTGAGCGCACGCGGCGCAGGCTACGCGCGCGCCATCCAAGACGAGGGACGTATTCATGAAGACTTCAATCCCGGTCGCAGCCGCGCTGCTCGCGCTGCTCGCCGCCTCGGCGGGCGCCCAGGTCGCCGGCTCGACGACGATCGGCGTGACCATCTCGGAGATGAACGTGATCGCGACCGGCTGGAGTGCCCGCAAGCAGATCCTCGGCCGCACGATCTACAACGAGAACGGCGAGAGGGTCGGGCGTGTCGACGACCTGATTGTGGCTCCCGACAAGGCGGTGTCGTTCGCCATCATCGGTGCCGGGGGATTCGTCGGTCTCGGTCGCCACGACGTCGCGATCCCGGTCGGCCAGTTTCGCGAGCAGGACGGCAGGTTGGTGCTCGACGGGGCAACGAAGAAGGCCATCAAGGCCCTGCCGCCCTTCGAGTACGCGAAGGCCGTCCGGGACGCGGGCGCCGAGGCGGCGAAGTAGCCAGGCGCCGGACGGGGGATCGACCGACCGCCGCCGCCTCGACCCGAAACGGCAGATCCAATGCTTCCCGACGTCGCCCATGTCGTGCAGGTCTCCGTAGCACCGGTGTTCCTGGTGTCGGGCATCGGCGGCATGCTGGCCGTCCTCGTGACGCGGCTCGGACGGATCGTCGACCGGAGCCGGCTGCTCGAACAGCTTGAGCAATCCACCGACGACAGGAAGCAGCAGCTGACACTGGAGCTTGGCACGCTCACCCGCCGTTCGAGGCTGATCGAGCGGGCCATCATCCTGGCGACCACGGCCGGCTTCTTCGTGTGCCTCGTGATCATTGCGCTGTTCGTCGACTACCTGGTCGGGCTCGACATCTCGGTGCCCGTCGCGACGTTCTTCCTGATTGCGATGCTGTCGCTGATCGCCTCCTTCGGCCACTTCCTGTACGAAGTGCTGCTCGCGACCGCACCACTGCGTCAGGAGGCGCGGCGATGAACCGGGCCGGTGGCACCGACGCACGATTCAGGACACCGGCCGGCTGAGCGCCCAGGAAGCGGCATCGAGCGACCGAGCGTGACATGAACATTTCCGCGATCACGCTGCTCACCGCGCTCAGCGCCCTGATCGCGGGCATCATCGGCCCGCTCGTCTCGATGAGCGTGGCGCGCCGGCAAATACGCGCATCGGTGGTCTCAAAGAACCGCGAGCGCTGGCTCGAGACCCTTCGCGACGCAGTCGCCGAATTCATAGCCCTCGTGACGCGCGCCGCTCTGATCCGCGAACGCGTCGGCGTCGACATCGAAGCCGCCGCAACCGCAGACGAGGAATACCGGACGACGGCCGAACGCCTGATCCTGGTCCGCAGCAAGATCCTCCTGATGACGAATCCGCTCGAGGAGCCGCACCTCGAGCTGTGCCGGAGCATCGAGAGCCTCCATGACGCGCTGCTGTCGAAACGAGCGGTGAGTGTGGCGCAGTGGCTGGCGCAGCTTGACGCGCTCGTGCTTTCTGGCAGGGCGCTGCTGCGGGTCGAGTGGGAACGCGTCAAGCGGGGAGAGTGAGCGACCACCCACGGTGACTGGATCTGTGTGCCAGCCGCGAGCGCCTCCGTCTTATCGTCGTCGAAGGCAATGGACCCGTCGCAGCACATCGGGAGCCGTGATCATGGAAGCCGGAATCGAGTGGATGGCCGCGATCACAGCCCGGGCGATGGCGGCCGCCGCCGAGTTCCGCACCGTCCTCCGTGTCGATCGCGGCACCGAGTCGCAGCCCACGGCCTGCATTGGCGCTTCCGCGCGCGCCATCGATCGCAACCAGCCCCCCCTTCCCGCCGCAATCGGGAAGTTGCGCGGCGGGCCCCGCCCGCCGCGTTTTTTTGTCACCAGCGCCGCGCAGATCAGTAGACCCGACCGTCCGCTCGGCGCGCGGCGCCAGCTGTGTCCGGCGTGATGGCTGAATCCCGTTGCCGTACCGCCGCTCGGCTCGCGCGATGCGCAAGGGCTAGGGCGCTCGCACTCGGCATGCTGGTGGCCGTTGCGGCCGCCCCGTGCGCCGACGCATCCGAGGCCGCATCGTTGTCATGGGAAGAGGCGCGAGCCACCCTGCAGGAAGTATCCGACACCCGGAAGGCAGGCGAAGCGGCCGTCAACCGCAGCCACAGCGAAGCCCGTGCCGCTGATGCGCTCGGGCTCCCGGACCTGTCGGTCGATGCGATCGAGATGCTCGGCGTCAAGGACGGGACGATTCCGAATACACCCCTCGGTAACATCTCCTTTCGCGACAATTTCAAGGGTCCGCGCTCGTCGGTCAACACGACGTGGGCGATCTACACGGGTGGGAGAATCACCGCCACGCAAAAGGCGCTCGCCGCCGGCGTCGATGCCGCGCGCGCGGAGCTTGGCCACACCGACGCCGACCTCGACGTGCTGCTCGCACGGTTGTACTTCGGGCTCGAGCTCGCGGCCAATGTCGAGCACACGCGCCGCTCGGTACTCGAGCAGGCCGACCGCCAGCTAAACCGTGCAGCGCAATTCGAGCGGGAGGGCCTGATCGCGCGCGTCGAACGCCTGAGCGCCCAGGTGGCTCGCGACGAGGCCGCGCGCGAGCAGATTCGGGCCCAGCGGGACCGGGAGATCGCCGAGGCGAACCTGCGCCGGCTCCTGCATCGCAGCGACCCGGTCGGCACGAGCACGCCGTTGTTCGTCAGCAACCAGGCGCTCAAGCCACTCGCCGAATGGCTGCAGCTGGCCGAGCGCAGCAACCCGACGCTGGCAACGCTGTCGGCACGGCGCAACCAGGCGGAGCAGGGCGTCTCGGTGGCAGTCGCCAGGTGGAAACCGGAGATCTTCGCCTTCGGCACCTACAACATGATCCGCAAGTACCAGACACTGATCGAGCCGGACTGGATCGCGGGCGTGGGCGTCAGCTTCAAGCTGTTCTCGCACGAGGACCGCGCGAGCCTCATTAGTGCAGCGCGGGAATCCGTCCGGCAGGTCGCTTCGCTCGAGGCGGCGGCGAGTACCGGAATCGCCACCGAGGTCGAGTCCGCGTATCGCAAGGTCGATCAGGCCCGCGAGCAGTTCAAGCTGCTCGAGTCCTCGATCGCGCTCGCCGAGGAAACGCTGCGCCTGCGTGAGCACGGCTTCGGGGAGGGGCAGGCGACCAGCCTCGATGTCAGCGAGGCGCGCGACGCGCTCGCCCGCGCGCAGACCGCCCGCGCGCTCGCCGCCTACGAATTCGACACTGCGCTCGCCGAGCTGCTGCACGCAGCAGGCCAGACGCACACGTTCCCCGACTTCATCCAACAAGCGGACGTCCGGCTACCCCCATGAACGAGCCAAGCACTCCCGCCGCCAAGCCCGCATCGCCGCTCAAGCGAGTGCTGCCCCCTGCCGCAGTGATCATCTTCCTGGTCGTCGGGCTCTATCTCGCCAATCGCGAGGTCGTGCCGCCACTGCAGGGGCAGATCGATGCCCGCTACATCGACATCTCGCCGAAGATCGTCGGCCGGGTCGCCAAGTTGCAGGTTCACGAGGGCGATGAGGTCGAGCCGGGGGCAGCTCTCGTGCTGCTCGACAGCCCGGAGGTTGAGGCGAAGGTCACCGAGGCGCAGTCGGCGCTCGCCGCCGCCACGGCGCGGCAGCAGCTGCTCGACACCGGGATGCGCCGCGAGGACGTGCGCGCGGCACGCGCACTCTGGGAACGCGCGGCATCCGGGGCGCAGCTCGCCGAGACGACGTACAAGCGCGTGCACGCACTCTACGAGCAGGGCCTCACGTCGCAGCAACACAACGACGAGATCGAAACCGCATTTAAGTCGGCGACCAACGCTGCGAACGCGGCACGGGCCCAGTATGACGTGACGTTGAATGGGTTCCGGCACGAGGAACGCGCGGCCGCAGCCGCGGTTACCCGAGGGGCCGGCGCGGCGGTCGACGAGATCGATGCGCTCGCCGCCGATATCGCGCTCAAGTCCCCGATCGCGGCCGAGGTCGACAAGGTCATCCTGCAGCCTGGCGAGCTCGCGCCGCCCGGATTCCCGATCCTGACGCTGGTGAACCTCGACGACATCTGGGCCGTATTCAACCTCCGCGAGACCGAACTTGCCAAGGTCCGGATTGGAACCGAGTTCGAAGGCAAGGTGCCGGCCCTCGGCGGCCGCGTCGTGAAGTTCGCGGTCTACTACATCAGTCCGAAGGGCGAGTACGCGACCTGGCGCGCCACCCGGCAGTCTAGCGGCTACGACATCAAGACGTTCGAAGTCCGCGCACGCCCCGCCGTGAAGATCGACGGCCTCAGGCCCGGCATGTCCGTGCTCGTCGAGCGGAGCTAGCGCATGTGGTGGGCGGGCGTGCGCGGCGCGTGCGCGCGGGAGATCGCCTACCTCAGGAGCCACCCTTGGGACGTGGCGCTGATCAGCTGGGTGCCGGCCCTGGCGCTGGCCTTGATCTGGCTGATCTTCTCCGCCGGCGTCAACACCCGCCTTCCACTCGCACTCGTCGACGAGGACCACTCTCCCGCGTCGCGGCACCTCGCCATAGCCCTCGACGCCGTGCGCTCGACCGCCATCACCGCCCGTCCCGCGAGCCTCGCCGACGCCTGGTCGCTCGCGCGGCAGCGCCGCGTTTACGCGGTGCTACACATACCGCGTGACTGGGAGCGCCGCGCCCTGCGTGGCGATCCCCTGCCAGTCGTGCTGTACACCGATGAGCAGTTTCATGCGGCAACCACTTCGATCTCGACAGACATCGCCGGCGCCTTCGCGTCGGTCGCTGGCGAGCACGCAACGACACAGCTCGCGGCACTCGGCGGAGGCTTTGCGGGTGCCGAGCGGCGCGCGTCGCTCGTCCGCGCGGAGTTGCGCACGCTGTACGGACCCCAGCTGTCGTTCGAGCGCGCGCTGGCCGGATCGTTCATGCCGACCACGCTGCACCTGTTCATCCTCGGCGCCGCGGCCTACGCGATCGGCCGCGAGTTCCGCAACCGGACGGCAGCCGCGTGGCTCGAGTCCGGCGGCGGCAGCATTACGGCCGCACTCGCTGGCAAGCTGATCCCGCTCCTCATCGGAGCAACGCTGCTCGCGTTTGGCATTGTAGCGTGGCTCGCCGGCTACCGCGGATGGACCGCGAACGGCAGCTTGCTCGTCTGGGGAGTCGGCTTCGCAAGCCTCATCCTCGCGTGCTGCGCGATTCCCGCGCTGTTTGTCGGCCTGACCGGCACGATGCGCATGGCGCTTGGCGTGTGTGCGGTGGCCAACGTCACGGCCGTCTCCTTCACCGGGTTCACCTACCCACTTTTCTCGATGACGACTGCGGCAAAGGTCTGGAGTGCACTGCTGCCGGTCCACTACTTCTATGAGGTCCAGCAGCAGCAGTGGAACATGGGTGCGCCCATCAGCATGTCCGCCGGCCCGCTGGCCGTGCTCTGGATCGCGTTCATCGTCCTGCCGCTCGTGATCGCGCTGCCGCGCCTCGCGGCACGCTGCCGCGATCCGTCCGGTTGGGGACTACGATGAAGGTCTGGGAAGCATTCCGGTACACGCTGCGAAGTATCCTCGGCGACAAAGGGGCCGTGGTTCCGGCGGTCCTGGGCGGGATCGCGTACTGCTTCTTCTACCCGTTGCCGTACCTGCCCGAGGTCGTGCGGAACCTGCCGGTCGCCGTGGCCGACTACGACGCCAGCCGACTGTCCAGGCAGTTCGAACGCAATCTCGATTCCACGCGCGAAGTCCGGGTGATGGGCGTTGGCCGGACGGTCGAGGACGCGGTCCCGCTGCTGCAGCGAGGCGATATTGGGGGAATCGTCACCATTCCGCCGGACTTCGAGCGGGACGTCAGGCGGGGTACGCCGACCGGCGTCACGGTCATGGGCAACGGCGGGTACATCGTCGTCGACGGCACCGTGCTTGCGACCTCGGCGGAGGTCCTCGCCGCCACGGCGGCGCCGGCGCTTGCCGCCCATCTCGTGGAATCGGGTGTGCCCCCCGCGGCCGTCATGCAGGCTGCGCGCACCGGGCCCGCGCTCGTGAAACAGCCCATGTTCAACACCGTGCAGGGCTACGCTAGCTATGTCGTTCCCGCCTCGACCGGGCTTATCGTGCACCAGCTCCTGGTGATCGCGATCTGCGTCGTCATGGGAACCTGGATCGAGCGCGGACGCTGGGCGATCGCGTCGGATGGAAGGCTCTCCGCCGGGGCATTCACCGGGATGGTGCTGGCCTTCTGGGTCATGGCGCTGTCCGCGGTGATGTTCTGGATCGGCTTCGTCTTCTGGTTCCACGACCTGCCGCGGGCCGGCAACCTGGCCGGCGGGATCACGGCTGGCGCGCTCTATGCGCTTGCGATCACGGGCATCGGCGTCTGCCTCGGCTGCTGGATGGCCGACCGTGAGCGCGCGTTCCAGGTGATCGGCGCCGTCTCGGTACCATTGCTCTTCCTGACCGGCTTCGCCTTTCCAGCGGAGTCCATCGGCCAACCCTTGGTCGGATTGTCCTACCTGCTGCCGACCACCAACGGCGTCCAGGCGTTGCTCAAGTTCAATCAGATGGGTGCGACTTTCGGCGAGACCGCGCCGGAGCTGATTCGGCTGCTGCTGGTGACCGTAGCGTACCTCGCCATCGCCTGGTGGATCGCTCGTCGCCGGGCGCCGGGGCGCGATCCGATCGTCACCGTGGCCGCATCCGCGTGACGGGCGCCGGCGCTTGCCGTGAGCCTGCAGAGAGCCACCTGCCCATAGATTCGATGCGAACGCGAAGTTGAGCGTGGCTGTGGAACCGACAGGCGGATGAACACAATGGCCTCAGGAACCCCCATCAAGCGCACGGCCGTGCAGAGTGTGATCGCAGTCATTCTGACGATGGCCGCCGGTCTCGCGGGTGCCCAGGCCCGCTTCGACTTCCAGCCGCCCCACACCGAGATCGCGCGCCAGATT
>Ga0335083_10002456_pt1 | contig 24462 bp, 26 predicted proteins | sample Lox_Sample_42_FD_206716 | JGI IMG/M metagenome (GOLD analysis project Ga0335083, IMG submission 206716) | Soil microbial communities from Loxahatchee National Wildlife Refuge, Florida, United States - Lox_Sample_4.2 | ecosystem: Environmental > Terrestrial > Soil > Wetlands | place: USA...
GCCTGCCGCAGGACGCCGCGCATACGATGCTGTCTACGCGGGTGATCCTTGACCGGTGATCAGATCGGCTTGGCGAGCTTGGCGAACGCTGCGGCGGTGAGCTCGGAAGCCTTCGGATGGGGCGGCCCGCCTTGCTGTTCCCAGCGCGAGAGCTGCAGCGAGCCTTCGACCACCACGCGGCAGCGCTCGAAGCGGCGCGCGGCCAGCCGTTCCCCGATCTCCGCGGGCGGGACTCCGTTTCCGGCGAATTCGGCCAGCACGACGGCGTCTTCGATGGCGAGGCCGGCGCCCCAGGCCATGTGGGGGGTGGTGGCGTGGACCGCGTCGCCGATGAGGACCACGCGGCCGCGATGCCACGGCGGCGGGACGAGGAGCGTTTGCAGGGCCCGGAAGTCGATCTGCTCGGCCGACGTGACCTGCGCCGCCACGGCCGGCGCATACCCCCCGTAGGCCGCCATGCGTTCCTGGAAGAGGCCGAGCAGCCGCTCTTGCGCGGGACGCTCTGGGGGCAGAGTGCAGTCGAGCATCCACAGGTAGAGCTCATCACCGGGCAGCGGCACCAGCCCGATCCTGTGCGGGCCGGCGACCATGATTGTGTAGTGCTCGAGGCCCTCCGGGCAGCGGCCGCCGATGCGCCAGATGACTTGCCCAGCGAACATCGGCCGCGGCGCCGCGGGCAGGGCCAGGGCACGGGTCTTCGAATGCAGCCCGTCGGCCCCGACAACCAGGTCGAACTGGTCCGCCGTTCCGTCGCTCAAGAAGACGCGCACACCGTCGTCGGTCTCCTCCAAACGGTCCGCCGTGACGCCCAGCCGGACTTCGACGCCATGCCGCCGGACCGCACGCACCAGCAGGTCGTGCAAGGCCGTCCGGCTCATGCTCACGAACGGCGGATCTCCGGGATCGTTGATGTTGACCTGCGGAACCTCGGCGATCAGCCTGCCGTCGGCATGGGTCATCGCCAGGTGCGGCTGCGGCCGGCCGGCGCGGACGATCTCATCGAACAATCCAAGCGCCTTGGCCGCCCGCAGCGGCGGGCTCTGCAGCCCGATCCCGATCCCCGCTGCGTCCCACGAATCCTGAATCTCGGCGATGACGCATTCGACACCGCGCTGTGCCAGCGCGATCGCCGCGGTGTTGCCCGCGATGCCGCCGCCGACCACGAGCACCCGCTGCATGCTGCACAACCTACCGAGCCGGCGCCGGGCCGGGCAATGCGACAGCGCTAGGACCGGTATGCGGCGGCGAAGCGGCTGAGCGAGCCGATCATGTTAGCGTGGCCGTGATCGGCGCATTTGAAGCCAGATCGCGGCGGCCGGACTGAGGTGTGAGACCAGTGCCTTACACGCCTTACACGTATACAAGCCCGCATGATCCCCACCGGCAGGATGACGGCTTGTTCGGTCCGGGGTCGGTGACCTGGCGGATCATGAACTGCCGGGTGATGTGGGTCGGGATTGTCCGCGCGCTGTACCTGCAGGCATTGCACCCGCGCGTGATGCGCGGCACCCTGCAGAACGGCGGCACATTGACCGAGCCCATCGATGCCTGGGCCAGGCTCAGGCGGACCAGGAAGTTCATCGAGACGCGCACGTTCGGAACGACGGCCGAGGCGGAACGGGCCGTCAACCGGGTGCGCAAGATCCACGAGCCGCTCACCGGAGCCGACCCGGACGGCACCCGGTACCGGGTGGACGCGCCCGAGTTGCTGCTGTGGGTCCATTGCGGTGAGGTTGCCTCCTGCGTCGACGTGGCCCGGCGAGCCCGGCTGCCGTTCTCCGCCGCCGATCTCGACGCTTTCGTGGACGAGCAGCGCATCAGCGCGGAGCTCATCGGCGCTGACCGGGCGGCGGCTCCGGCATCGGTGGCCGGCCTCGACGCCTACTTCGCCGAGGTAAGGCCGAGCCTGTACGCGTGCGACGAGGCGAAGGAGGCGCTGCGGCTGATCTTCCGCCCTCCGGTGCCTGCCGGCAACCGCACGCTGAAGCTCGGGCTGCCGCCAGTCAGCGTCCTGGCGTTCTCCACCTTGCCGAGGTGGGCACGGCAGATGTACGGCTGGCCAAGCGGCCCCCTGAGCGACTTGGCGGCGACGGCCGGGATTAGGGCTGCCCGGCTGGCGTTCAGCCGGGAGCGGCTATTCCGCGGTGCCATGCGGGCGGTGCACAACGCCGAATGCGCCAGCGACGAGCCCGGTTCCCCTGCCTTAAGACAAGCCTGCGCATACCAGCCCTCTCCGGAATTGCTGATGCCGTGACCGTAACGGAGGCCGCCGATGATCGAGTCCACCACCAAAGACGGCGTGGCCGTGCTGGTCATGCGGCACGGCAAGGCCAACGCGCTGGACACCGAGCTGTGCCAGGCGCTGTGCGGCGCGCTGGATGACGCTGCCGCCGACGGCGTCGCCGCGGTGGTGCTGACCGGTGCCGGCCCGGTGTTCTCGGCCGGGGTGGACCTCAAGCAGGTGACCGCCGGGCGGGAGGGATATGTGGCTGCCTTCCTGCCGGAGCTGCGGCGCGCCTTCACCCGCCTTGCGACCTTCGAGCAGCCCGTAGTGGCGGCCATCAACGGGCACGCGATCGCGGGCGGGTTCATCCTGTTCGCCGCTGCGGACTGGGCGGTCATGGCGGAGGGCCCGGGCCGGGCCGGCGTGACCGAGTTGCTGGTCGGCGTCCCGTTCCCGGCCGTGGCGCTGGAGCTGCTGCGGCTGCGCGCCGGTGACGCGCAGGCCCGGCCGCTCGCCCTGAGCGGGGCCACCTTCGGCGCCGCGGAGGCACTGGCCCGCGGCCTGGTCGACGAGGCCGTGCCCGAGGCGGAACTGGCCGGCCGCTCGCTGGCCGCCGCCCGGCGGCTGGCCGCCCTGGGCCCGGCGTTCGGCCTCACCAAGCGCCAGCTGCGGCAGCGGTTCCTGGAGCGCGTTCATGACCTGGCGGGCCTCGACGCCGAGGTCGATGCGATCTGGCAGGCCCCGCCCACCCTGGAACGCATCCAGTCCTTCATGGCCTCGCTCAAGTAAGGCAGGACCGGCCCTTGCTCACCCACCGCAAACGGACGGCCCGCATTAGAGCACGGCCACATCAGGGTGCCTACCCCGCAAGGTGCATGACTGGTCGGCCGTGGCGCATTGCCGGCCGGGTGAATCAGCTCAGCACAGCCCGGCCCGCTGGCTGACGAGCCGCCGTAGCTCGGCCGGTGTGCCGTGCAGTAGTTGCGACGTCTTGGCGCGCTTGAGGTAGCGGTGCGCCTCGTGCTCCCAGGTGAACCCGATACCGCCGTGCAACTGGATCATCTCCGCGGCGGCGTGCCAGAACACGTCGACGCAGTGCCGTTTGGCGAGCGGGCCCAGGACCGCCAGTTCCGCCGACGACGCGGTCCCGGCCGGGGACGCCGCCGCGCGCACGGCGGCGTACGCGGTCGCCCGCGCCGAGGCCACCTCCACCGCGAGGTCCGCGCACCGGTGCCGCAGCGCCTGGAAAGCGCCGATCGGCCGGCCGAACTGCACCCGGGTCTTGAGGTAGCCCACGGTGACGTCAAGGCAGTGCGCCGCCGCGCCGGCCGACTCGACCGCCAGCATGACGCGCAGCAGGTCTTCTGCCCGCTCAGCGGCGCAGCCGGCCGCGAAGGCCGGAGCACCGCGGAACTCGACCGCCGCCTGCGACCTCGTCTGGTCGAGGGTGCCGGCCGGCGTGACGACCGTGTCCGAGGCACGGACCGCGAACAGCATGTCCCCGGCGCGGACGACGAACAGGCCGGCCTCGGCGCCGTCGAGCACGTGGTGCGCGACTCCGGTCAGCAAGCCGCCGGACGCGGTCACCGAACCGCCGAGCACGAACGCGGCGCGCAGCGCGCCGGACGCGATGCCGGGCAGGAACTCCGCCACCCCGCCATCGCCGGGAACCGCACCGCCCTCGCTGAGCACCGCGCCGGCCAGCGCGGTGGACAGGTAAGGCGCCGGCAGCAGCACCCGCCCGGTCTCCTCGACCGCGACGGCGACCTCGGCCAGGCCGGCGCCCGCCCCGCCGTAGCACTCGGGAACCGCGAGCCCGGTGAGCCCGAGCTCTCCGGTGAGCCGGTCCCAGGCCCCAGGGCCGGCGTGCTTACGGCAGAAGTCGCGTACCGCCTCGCGCAGCGCGGCCTGTTCCGATGAGTCCATGCGCTATCCCCTGGGCAGGCCGAGCCCGCGCTCGGCGACGATGTTCCGCTGGATCTCGTTCGACCCGCCGAAGATCGTTTCGGCACGGGCGAACAGGAACAGCCGCTGCGTGTCAGTCAGGCCGTAATCCGGGCCGGCCAGCGTCGCGTCCGGGCCGGCCACGTCGACGGCCAGCTCCCCGAGGCGCTGGTGCCACGTCGTCCACAGCAGCTTGGTGATGTTCGCCGCAACACCGCCCGCCACGGCACCTCCGGCCACGGGGGCCGGGTCACCGGCGCCAAGGGTGTCCTCCGTCGTGAACCGCATGACCTGCAGCCCCATCCAGGCGTCGGTGATCCGCGCCGCGATGTCGGGATCGCCGATGCTGCCGTTGCCGCGGGCCGCGGCGAGCACCGACTCGAACTCGCGCTGAAAGCCGATCAGCTGGCCGAGGTTGGAGACGCCGCGTTCCACGCCGAGCATGCCAAGGGCGACGCGCCACCCGTCGCCCGGTTCGCCCGCCACGTTGCCCGCGGCGGTCCGCGCGTCGTCGAAGAACACCTCGTTGAACTCGGCGGTGCCGGTGATCTGCGTGATCGGCCGGATCTCGATGCCCGGCTGGCGCACCGGCACCAGCAGGCAGGACAAGCCGCGGTGCCGCTCGGCGTCCGGCGAAGTCCGGGCGAGCAGGAAGCACCAGTCCGCGACATGAGCCAGCGAGGTCCAGAGCTTCTGCCCGTCGATGTGCCACTCGCCGTCGCGCACCGACGCCCGCGTGCGCAGGCCCGCGAGGTCGGATCCTGCTCCCGGTTCCGAGTACCCCTGGCACCACAGCTCGGTGCCCGCCGCGATCCCCGGCAGGAAGCGTGCCTTCTGCTCCGGCGTCCCGAACATCAGCAGCGTCGGCGCGACGAGCTGCTCGCCGATGTGACCGACGCGCCCCGGCGCGTTCGCCCGCGCGTACTCCTCGTAGAAGATGACCTGCCGGTGCCACGGCAGGCCGCGCCCGCCGTCTGCCTCGGGCCAGCCGAGGCCGATCCAGCCGTCCGCGCCGAGGCGCCGCTCCCAGGCCATGCGCTCGGCGACGAACTCGTGCGCACGGCCGGTGCCGCCCTTGCCGACGAGGCAGGCGAACTCGGCCGACGCCAGCTGAGTCGTCAGCCACCCGCGCACCTCAAGCCGGAACTGATCGTCGTTCACGAGGCACCCTCATTCCGCGCGGCGTCCCGCATCGACCGCCCGTCGTGCCCGGCGAGCGCGTCCGTCCCGGTCTCGGCGTTGTGTGCGTGCGCCAGGTGATGGAGCCCGAAGGCCGAGTCCATCCCCACCTGCAGGCCCATCGCGTCCTCGGCCTGGTTGACCGCCTTCTTGGTGAGGGCTAGGCCGAGCCGCGGCATCGCCGCGATCTTCTCGGCGATCTCGGTGACCTCCTGCGTCAGCCTCATCCGCGGCACCACCCGGTTGATCATGCCGAGTTGCAGCGCGCGGGCGGCGTCGACCCGCTCGCCGAGGAAGAGGAACTCCTTCGCCTGACGCGGCCCCATCACCCAGGGGTGCGCGAAGTACTCCACGCCAGGGATGCCCATCCGCACCACCGGGTCGGCGAAGAACGCGTCATCCGACGCGACGATGAGGTCGCAGATCCAGGCGAGCATCAGCCCGCCGGCGATGCACGCCCCGTGCACCTGCGCGATCACCGGCTTGGGCAGTTCCCGCCACCGCCGGCACATGCCCAGGTAGACCTCTTCCTCGCGGGCGAGGCGGTTCTCCGCGCCGTCCTTGCCGACGTGATCCCACCACAGGCCCGCCCGGCGCGGGAACGACTGGCCGATGTCCCGGCCCGGCGTGCCGATGTCGTGGCCTCCGGAGAAGTGCTTGCCCTCGCCGGCCAGGATGATGACCTTGACCTCGTCATCGGCGGCGGCGGCGTAGAACGCGTCGTCCAGGGCGTAGGTCATCGCCGAGTTCTGCGCGTTCCCGTACTCGGGACGGTTCATGGTGATGCGGGTGATCGCACCGCAGCGCTGCGTGCGCACGACTTCAGCCATCGGCCACTCCTAGCGAATCGGCGATCAGGGCCCGGTGGGCGGCCGGGTCGCCCCAGGCCGCCGCCAGCGCCCAGACGCGCTTGGCGAACAGGTGCAGTTCGTATTCGGTCGTGTAGCCGAGCGCGCCGTGACACTGGATCGCGGTGCGCGCGACGAGCTGGGCGGCGTCGGTGGCGAGCACCTTCGCCGCCGAGGTATGCCGGCCTGCGTCGGCCGCGCCCACGGCCTGCGCCCAGGCCGCGGCCAGCACCATCGGGCGGGCGAACTCGACCGCGACAAGCGCGCTGGCCAGCGTGTGCTTGACGGCCTGGAAGCTGCCGACAGGCACGCCGAACTGCTCGCGCTGCTTCACGTAGCCGACGGTCAGCTCGAGCATTCGCCGCGCCAGCCCGATGAGCAGCGCCGACGTGCCAAGGACCCCCCGCTGCCAGGCGGCCGCCGTCACGGCCGGGTCATCGGTGAGCACGGTGCCGCCGTGCGCCGGCCGCGCCGCCGGCACCACCCGGGCGAGCATCCGCGATCCGTCGACGGCCGCCAGCGGAATGAGGTCTAGATCATTTCTCCCGAACGAGAGCATGCTGTCACCATCGCGCGCCACGATGAGCCCGGCCACCTGCCCGAACGGGATCAGGTCGCCGTGCCTGACGGCCACCAGGGTGTCACCCGCCAGGATGTCCGGCCGGGGCAGCAGCGGCGCCGCCACGGCGATCGTCTCCACGGCCGGCCCGGGCAGCCCGCTGCGCCCGATCTCTTCGAGCAGCGGCACCAGGCTGTTCTCGTCCAGCCCGAGGCCGCCGTGCTCTGCTGGCACCAGCGTGCCCACCGCGCCAAGCCCGGCGAGCTTGCGCCACACGGCGCCGGCCAGCCCCCCGTTCGCCAGCCCCCCGTTCGCCAGCCCCTCGTCCGCGAGCCCCTCGTTCGCGAGCCCTCCGCCCGCAAGTCCACCGTCACCACCGGGCCAGCCCGCGCGGATCACCGCGGGCGTCACCTCGGCGGCGAGCAGCCCGGCGGCCGCGTCCCGCAGCGCCGCTGCCTCGTCGCTCAGCTCGAAACGCATGTCACCTCCGCGGGTCCCTCGGCAGGCCGAGCAGCCGCTCGGCCACCACGTTCCGCTGTATCTCGTTGGTCCCGGCGTAGATCGGGCCGGCCAGCGAGAAGAGGAACCCGCGAGTCCACGGGCCGTCGACTTCCCCTTCCGGACCGAGGAGGGCCAGCGCGGTCTCGTGCAGCCGGACGTCGAGCTCCGACCACATCAGCTTGGTCAGGCTTGCCTCCGGTCCGCTCGGCTTGCCGTCGGCTAGGCGGGTGACCTGCTGGAGCGTGAACATCCGGTAGGCCTGGGCATCGATCCAGGACTGCACGACCAGGTCCCGCAGTGCCGCGGACGGGCGCTCGCGGTACAGGTCAAGCAGCCGGTCCGCGCTCGCCGTGAAGCGACCGGGCGAGCGCAGCGTAAGTCCGCGCTCGGACCCCGCGGTCGCCATGGCGACCTGCCACCCCTGGTCGACGGCACCGAGCACGTCGCTGTCGGGGACAAACACCTCGTCGAAGAACACGTCGGCGAACCCCTCGTCACCGTCTAGCCTGGGGAACCCCCGGACGGTGACGCCTGGCGCGTCGAGCGGGACAAGGAAATAGGTCAGTCCGCTGTGCCGTCTGCCCTGCCGCTCGGCGGCGGGATCGGTGCGGAACAAGCCGAACAAGTGCGTGCAGAAGGCCCCGCGGGTCGTCCATGTCTTCTGCCCGGACAAGCGCCAGCCGCCGCCCGCCGCGTCGCGGACCGCACTGCTGCGCACTGCCGCGAGGTCGCTCCCGGCGCCCGGCTCGGACCAGCCCTGACACCACAGCTCCTCCGCGGCGGCCATCCGGGGCAAGTAGCGGTCGCGCTGCGGCGGCGTGCCGAACTCGAACAGGGCCGGCGCGAGCAGGAAGATGCCGTTCTGGGTGACCCGCTGCGGCGCACCGGCGCGGTAGTACTCCTCCTCGAAGATCAGCCACTCCCACAGCGTCGCCTCGCGGCCGCCGTACTCCCGCGGCCAGGACACCACCGCCCACCGCGCCGCGTGCAGCGCGCGTTCCCAGTCGAGGTGCGCGGCGAAGCCCGCCCTGGTGTCGCCGGAAGGCAGCCCGCGCGGCACGTTGGCTTCCAGCCAGCCGCGGGCCTCGCCGCGGAAGGCTTCCTCAGCCGACGACCAGCGAAGGTCCATCAGTCAGTCCCTCCCGCCCGGGTCGCTCGGGCGGCCGAAGGACTCGCGCAGCCGGTCCGACACGCCGGACAGGTTCAGCTCGAACGTGAAGCCCTGCTCGTAGCGGTAGCTGCGCCGGACGTCCTGGAGGTCGATGCCGTTGAACGCCTCCTTGGCCATCCGGATCACCGCCGGTTCCTTGGCGGCGACCTCGGCGGCCAGCTTGAACGCCGCCTCGCGCAGCTGGTCCCGCGGCACGACCGCGAGGACGGACCCGAACGCGTGCAGCTCCGCGGCCGTGGCGGTGGCGGAGGTGTACATCATGGCCCGCGCCCGGTGCTGTGGCACGAGCCGGGACAGGTGCGTGGCGGCGCCGAGCGCGCCGCGGTCCACCTCCGGCAGGCCGAAGGTAGCGTCCTCGCTAGCCACGATGATGTCCGCATTTCCCGCCAGGCCGATGCCGCCGCCAAGGCAGAACCCGTGCACCGCGGCGATCACCGGCACGGCGCACTCGTACACCGCCGCGAAGGCCGCGAAGCAGCCGCGGTTCGCCCCGATCAGCGCCTCGAACCCGCCCGCCTGGATCTCCTTGATGTCGACCCCGGCGTTGAAACCGCGTCCCTCGGCGCGCAGCACGACCACCCGCACGGCGCTGTCAGCGCCCGCGGACGTGACCGCGTTCGCCAGCTCGTACCAGCCCGCGACGGGCAGCGCGTTCACCGGCGGGTGGTCGATCACCACCTCGGCGATGCCCGCCGCGTCAATCTGGGTACTGATCACCACGCCTCCCTCCTTACCGGGCCCTAGGGGTGCTGGCTGCTGACCGACACGATCTCCCCGGTCATGTACGAGGAGTAGCCGCTGGCGAGGAAGACGATCACGTCGGCGACCTCCCACGGCTCCGCCGCCCGGCCGAACGCCTCGCGCGCCGCGAGTTCGGCGAGCAGTTCGTCGCTTGACACCTTCGCCAGGTAGGGGTGCATCGCGATGCTCGGTGCCACCGCGTTCACCCGCACGCCGCGCGGTGCCGCCTCGATCGCCGCGCACCGGGTGAGCGCCATGACGCCCGCCTTCGCCGCGGCGTAGTGCGCCTGGCCCGCCTGGGCGCGCCAGCCGATAACCGAGGCGTTGTTGACGATCGCACCGCTGCCGCGCGGGAGCATGTGCCGCAGCGCGGCCCTGGTGCACCGGAACGTGCCGTTCAGCGTCACGTCAAGCACGCGGTGCCACTGCTCGTCGGTCATCTCGGCCAGCGGGGTGTCGCCGCCGAGGCCCGCGTTGTTGACCGCGACGTCGATCCGGCCGTACTCGGCGGCCACGGTGTCGAACAGCCGCCGCACGTCGTCCTCCACGGTCACGTCGCAGACGATCGCCAGCGGCTTCTCGCCCGCGACGTCGGCAAGCACGTCGGCCGCCTCGCCCAGCCGTCGCGAGTGCTGGTCGCTGATCGCGACCCGCGCCCCTTCCTCGGCGCAGCGCCGCGCGGTGGCGAACCCGATCCCGGTGCCCGCGGCCGCGGTGACCACGACGGTCTTGCCGGCGAGCAGGCTGTGGCTGGCGTGCGGCTGCGGTTGCGGTGCCATCACAAAGCCTCCTGCCGTGCCAGGCGGGTGAGGATCGCGTCGGCCTGGGTCATGATGCGTTCGATGAGCTCGGCACAGGTTGGCAGGTCGTCGATGACGCCGGCTACCTGCCCGCTGGCGAGCGTGCCCAGGTCGGTGCGCCCGTCGACCATGCTCGCGCGGAGCATCATGGGGGTGTTCGCGGCCATGATGACCGCGGGCCAGGACAGGCCGTGGTTTCGTTTCATGGCCACTCCCTCGCGGAGCAGGTCCGGCCAGGACGTGCCGGACATCTTCCTGAAGCCGGCCGCGTGCCGCACCGACCTGGCCAGCCGGGACAGCGAGCTGCCGCGCACCAGCCGGTCAGCCAGCTCGGTGCGCAGCACCCGCTGCGGGACACCGTCGAGCACGGTGGTCACCACGGTGTCGGTCACTCCCCGGCGCAGGTACTCCTGCTTCACGTGCGCGGGCACCGGGCTCTCCCTGGTGAGCAGGAACCGGGTGCCCATCGCGATGCCGACGGCGCCGTAGGCGAGCGCGGCGACGAGCCCGCGGCCGTCGCAGAAGCCGCCCGCGCCGAAGACCGGGATGCTGACCGCCGCCGTGACCTGGGGGAGCAGGATCGAGGTGGGGACGCCCCCGGTATGCCCGCCACCCTCGCCGCCCTGGGCGACGACCGCCCCCGCGCCAAGCGCCGCGACCTTCTCCGCGTGCCGCCTGGCGCCGATCGACGGCATGACGACAAGGCCGGCCTCGGTCAGCTCGCGGATCACCGCCGCGTTAGGTGCGAGCCCGAACGACGCGACCCGCACGCCGTACTTAATAAGCAGCCTCGCGCGCTCACCCACATCCGGCGCGTCGCCCCGGAGGTTCACGCCGAACGGCGCCGCCGTGAGCTCCCTGGTGCGGGCGATCGCCGTCTCGGTCTCGGCCGCCGTGAGGGTCGCGCCGGCCAGAATGCCCAGCCCTCCGGCGTTGGCGGTGGCCGCGGTCAGTTCCGGTGTCGATACCCAGCCCATGCCGGTCTGCACGATCGGGTACCGGATGCCGAGCAGGTCGCAGGCGGCCGTGCGCAGTGCCGGATGGCTCACTAGCACCTCCCGGCCGCTTCGCCGTGGCGCAAACCTCTGCCCGTCAGGGCCGTGGAGGATGTCACGGCACCTCCCCGTAACGCAATCCGCGGGGGTCGATGACCTCCCGGATGAGGCGCAGTTCCTCCGGCGTCGGCATCCGGGTCGACGGCACGTCGCCGTCGATCGCCAGCTCGAAGCCCGTGCCGGCCACGACGTCGGCCACGCTGACTCCGGGGTGCACGGAAACGAGGCGCATGACGTGCCCGGGGGAGCGGAAGTCCAGCACGGCCAGGTTGGTGACAACCCGCCGCAAGTCGTGGAACCGGCTGGCCGCGGGCCCCGCCGCCGCCGCGCTGTCGTAGCCGACTCCCGAGATCACGTCGACCTTCGCCACGAACGTGCGCGGCTGGTGCCTGGGCACCCAGTAGCTCGTCGGGTGGTTGACGGTGTTGCCCGGCGCGCCGCGCATGCCGATCAGCTGACGGGCGGGACGGGCGAAGTCGCCGATCGCGGAGATGTTCACGTTGCCGAACCGGTCGATCTGGCTCGGGCCCATCATCACGTGCCGCTTGCCGGCCGCCAGGATGTCGAACACCGTCCGGAAGGGCACCCAGCCCTCGGCCGGCCCGTCCGGTGGCTCGCCGACCGCCCAGCAGCCGGCCACGAAGGTCGCCTCGCCGTCAGACAGCAGCAGGTCAGGCGCGAACGTGGCCCGGGCCAGCCGCGCGCCGATGGCGGGGATGACGCCGAAGGGGCTCGCCACGATCTCCCCGTCGCCCCGCCACGCCTCGGCGCACGCGACGGCGCACACCTCGGCTCTGCTTGCAGCGTTTCCCCGCTCGCCTCCGCGCGCCCTGAAGGCAGTCTGTGTTCCCTCGTCGCCCAGTCGCTCGTTCCTCGCTCCTTCGCTCCTGAGTCCGCGCAGACCGCCGGCGCGCTTTGGCTCGCGGGGGGTGCTCGCCGCCGCGTGCTTTGGCTCGCGGGAGGGGCTTGCCCCGCTCACGTCGCTCACCGGTACTCCGTCCGTGCGGCGACAGCGCGCTGGTAGTCCGCCTCGCTGCCCCGCAGGTACGCGGCCGTGAACGAGTCCCATTTCGCCGGGTCGGCGGCAGCCGCCGCGTAGTCGCGCTGGAAACCCTCGTCGCGCTCGTAGTCGGGAGCGCAGGAGGTGAAGTGCGCGCCGTTCGGTGCGTCCACGACGCCCTCGATCATCCACCGGTGGATGCGCAGCGACGCGATCCCGCCGCCCGCCAGCAGTTCGGCGGTGGGCACGATCCGCTCGCAGGATACGTACGCGTGCTCGGCGGCGGTCGCGAAGAGGTCATCGAAGTACAGGTCGGGCCCGAGGAACTGCGCGTTGCCCCTGGCATCGGCGCGGTTCAGGTGAATCAGTGCGGCGTCCAGCGGGAGGGCCGGGACCGCGAGCAGTTCCTCGCGGTCGGCGTACGGCGAGGTCACCATGCGCAGGTCCGGGTTGAGCCGGATGACGTCCGACCCGAGTCCGGCCCTGCTCGGCAGGAATGGCAGCCGCAGCGATGCCGCGTACAGTGCCCACTGCAGCATGCCCTCGTCGTACTCGGTGACGTCCACGGTCCCCGACTCGCGGGCGGCGCGGAAGTGCGGCTCCAGCGGGATGGAGTCGAGCGACACGAAACCGTAGACCAGCCGCTTGACCTTGCCGGCGGCGCAGAGCAGGCCGACGTCAGGTCCGCCGTAGGAGACGATCGTGAGGTCGCGCAGATCCGAGCGCAGGATCGCCCTGACCAGGGACATCGGCTTGCGCCTCGAGCCCCAGCCGCCGATCCCTATGGTCATGCCCGGGCGCAGCCTGGCGACCACCTCGTCCTCGGTCATCCGCTTGTCCGCCACCTCCTCAGCTTTACCTAGCAAGCGCTTGGTTGACAAGCCTCCCGCTTTCCGTGACGCCGGTGTAGGCTCCGATTAATTAGAACATGTTCTACTTTAGTGGAGCTGCCATGGTCGCGTCCATCAAGCCGTACGCCGACGAGCTCGCGTTGAGTGACGGCCGCCTGCTGATCGGCGGGGAGTGGGTCACGGCGCAGGCCGGCGCCACCTGGAGCCACACGCATCCGGCGACGGGGGAGCGGGTCGCATCGTTTCCTGTCGCCGCCGCCGAAGACGTGGACCGGGCCGTGCGCGCCGCTCGGCAGGCGTTCGACGAGGGCCCGTGGCCGCGTGCCCGGGCCGGCGAGCGTGGCCGGGTGCTGCGCGCGATCGCCGACCTCGTCCGGGCGCACCGCGACGAGCTGCTGCGGCTCCAGGCGCTGGACAACAGCGTCCCGTTGAGCTTCGGCGAGATCTACGCGGTCTCGGCCGAGTTCGTGGCCGACGTGTTCGAGCACCACGCCGGCTGGGCCGACAAACTGGCCGGCGAGACGCTGCCGCCCTTCCAGGGCGGCGACCACATGGTCTTCACGCTGCGCGAGCCGGTCGGCGTGGTCGGCGCGGTGATCCCGTGGAACGCGCCGCTGCCGCTGTTCGCCCAGAAGGTGGCGCCGGCGCTGGCGGCCGGCTGCACGATCGTGGTCAAGCCCTCGGAGTACGCCACGTTCGCGGTGCTGCGGCTGGCCAGGCTGATCGCCGAGGAGTCGGGACTGCCCGAGGGCGTGCTCAACATCGTCACCGGCCCGGGCGAACCCACCGGCGACGCCCTGATCAGCCACCCCATGGTGGACAAGCTGTCGTTCACCGGCAGCCGCGCGGTCGGCCAGCGGGTCATGACGGCCGCGGCCGCCGGGTGCAAGCGGGTGAGCCTGGAACTCGGCGGCAAGAGCCCGGCGGTCGTCTTCGCCGACGCGGACGTCGGCTCCGCCGCCGCGGTCACCATGGGCACCGTCACCCTAGGCCTGTCCGGTCAGGTCTGCGCGGCGCAGACCAGGGCGCTCGTACACCGGGACGCGCTCGATGAGTTCCTCGCGACCGCCGAGGTGATGGCCGGCATGGTCAGTTACGGCAACCCGTTCGACCCGGAGGTCACGTCCGCGCCGCTGATCAACACCAGGCAGCTCGACCGGGTCCTCGGCCTGATCGCCCAGGGGCAGGAAGAGGGCGCCCGGCTGGTCTGCGGCGGTACCAGGGAGGCGGGCGACCTCGCGGCGGGCAACTTCGTCACGCCGACGCTGTTCGCCGACGTGTCCAACGAGATGAGCATCGCGCGGGAGGAGATCTTCGGTCCGGTGCTCTCCGTCATCCCCTTCGACGACGAGGACGAGGCGGTGCGGCTCGCCAACGACACCGCCTACGGGCTCGCTGCCACCGTGTGGACCAACGACGTCCGCCGTGCGATGCGGATGACCAGGGCCATCCGGGCCGGCACGGTCGGCATCAACGGCTACCAGCTCGAGCCGAACGCGCCGTTCGGCGGCTTCCAGCAGTCGGGCATGGGCCGCGAGGGCGGCCGCGCCGCGATCGAGTCCTACACCGAGCTGAAGACCGTCCTGCTCCCGCTAACCGACGAGATGATCTGACTTCCGCTGAGCCGACCACTTCGACTGCTGGCAGCTTAACGATGCGTGGCAAGAACGATCCGTCCCGGGCCGACGCCACAATGGTTGGCATGTACTCGCCGTCGGTAAGCCCGCTTAGATCGACCTCGGCCACCTGACCCGTCTCGTCGAAGTGGCAGGCGATGTGCTGCTTCGGTCCGCTCACCTGGGCGAGTTGGAGAACAACGGAGGTCCGGGGTCCGGATTGGCCGGGTCCGAGTTTCACGATCAGCTGCGCTGGCTGAGACCAGACGAGACGGTCTTGGTGCGCTGGGCGAGAAGCTGCCACCAGCTCGCTGCTGCCGCTGGAATCGATGAGGTTCGCCCGCTCGATGTCGATCGTGGCACGTGCTCCCGCTGCGCGAACCTCTCCGGCGTCGATCTGTGCAGGGGGGGCCTGTGTCGGCAAGGCTGCCTGCGCTGGGCCAGGCAGGTCGGGGGAGGTCGGCCCGCCGACGCGTTCGAGCATCCACCGGCAGGCAACGTCACACGTCCACCCCGGCCATTGCGACCGCTGCTGGGGTGAGGCCTCGGGTTCGACCTCGGTCTGTTCGACGACGATCCGCCGGTCCAGCGCCTCGCCCTGCTGGCGCTCCTCGAACGCCACCACGAAGGTGGCCGCCGATTGCCACCCGGAAGGCGCGGTCGCCGAAACGGACGCATCGATCGACGCGGCGCGCATTCGGCGCGCCTCGTCCTGCCACGCGGACACTTCCTCCAAGGTAGGCCGGATGACGCGTCGTCCGAACGCGTCGACGATTCGCTGACGGTCGGTCATGATGAGCTCGTAGTAGGTGGAAACCTCAAGCTTCGCGAGCACGTCACGTCGCCTGTCGTCCAGCCCGCTGATGCTGGACAGGTCGTCAACTGGCATCGTCGCCTCTTTTTGCCGTAACCGTCACGGACGTCCCGGCACTGGCACCGACGCTGGCACCGGCGCCGGGACGTCACGCTTGAATCGGGAGCGGTCAGCTCACGCGTACCACTGGTATTCCTCTTTCGGCTCGAAGCCGACGATCGGACCCGGCTTCCCGCAGCAGTACAGCCGGAAGGTGGAGGTGAGCTCGTACACCGAGTCCTTGATGGTGTTCGCGGGCACCGTGTAAAGGAGCTCGACGCAGGTCTTGGCGCAGCCCTTCCAGTCCTTCACGGTGAGCGCGTCGACGGGGAGCAGGCTGGAGAGCTTGAAGTCGGCCGGGCCGCCCTGCTCGTCGAAGCGGACATCGAACACCCAGTCGCCGCCCATGCACTGCCAGGCCGGTCCCCGGAGCTCGATACGGAAGCGGACGTCGAACGAGTCCTCGACCCGAATGATCCTGCGTGACGGCACGCCGCTCGTGTCGAGGATCTCGGAGTCCCAGTAGGCGTGCAGCAGGGGAGACTCAGGATAGATCTCGGTATAGCCGTCCAGGTCGTCGCCTGGCCAGCAGGTGGAGGGCGGCCTTTTTCTTTTTGGTGTGCAGGGTGGGCATGGTGTGGACATGATTGCGCTCCTTGATGGCTCACTGGGTTTCCGGCGTGCCCGCCACATGGGATTGCGGCAATCGTCAGCCGGCCTGCGAAATCGCGAGTGCATCCAGCGATGAGGCTGCGGTTAAGTCGCGCAGTCAGCGCTGTTTATTCACTTAATCGGGACCGAGATGCTGGTCAGCGGCCAGTAAGCAACGCCTGGTAGAGTTCCACGGTTGCTTCCGAGAGCTCGACGGACAGCTCGCGGCGCAAGGTTGCTTCACATCGCCTGAACTGCTGCACGATAAGGTGCGGCTGGTCAAGCGCCCCGTAGGCGCGCATCAGCAGCTGATGACCAGTCTCCCGGCACGGGTCGGTCCTGAGCAGTTGATCCCCGACGGTGACGGCCTCGTCGATCTCACCCCGCTCGAGCAGCAGGGCGCAAAGTCGCTCGAGCACGGCGCAGTGCTCGAAGTGAAGCTGGCGCTGGGTAGCGGTGTACCAGTCGCCGCTGGTGTCATCTTCCAGCAGAGGTCCCGCGTACAGCCTTGTCGCTTCCCGGTACCAGCTGACTGCCGCGAGCCGGTCTCCGCTGTCAACCGCTCGGTGACCTCGCGCTACCGATCGAGCATACTCGTCGACATCTGTCCGGCAGTGAAGCTTCGGATCCATGCGGTATGACCCGGCGTTGTACACGACGTGCGTGCGGCCGGGATCGTGTGCCCGGAGCTGCTGGCGGAGCTGGTACACGGTCACGTTCAGGTTGTTGCGCGCCGACTTCGTGCTTGAGCCGGGCCAGAAGGCATCCATGAGCACCTCGCGACGCACGGTGCGTCCGTGGTTCAGCAGGAGGAACTTCAGCAAGGAAGCGGCCCGCTGCGATGGCCATGGCGGCATGACCCGGCCACGGCAGCTGACTTCGAAGGGCCCGAGTAGCCGTGCTTCGAGGTCGGCCGGAGCTCCGGCCGGCCGGCCGGCCGCACCAACCGGTGCCGTCGGCACGGGTACGCCGATCAGCTCGTCAAGGGCCGCCGACTGGTACAGCTCCCGCAGCACAGCCTGCTCCGCGGCAGTGGCGGAGACCAGGTAGCCCACCAGTCGCTCATGAGCCGCGATCGCCTCTGTCAGCGAGGCCGCGGGCCCGCCGCCGGCCGGGAGGCGCTCAGCGGTTTCGCGGCGGGACCGGTCTCCTTTCCACCACCGAAACCTTTCTCGGTCCCTCCTCATGGTGGTCTCCGTGGGAATACCACTTCCGCTCCCGCGGGAAAGCGCACGCGCATGGGCCCAAAGCGGTACAAATGGTCATATGTGCGGAATGGATGATCCATGCCATAATGCCAATGTAGAGGCAGGTGATTGGGTGCCATCCGAGGCCCGCGATCTCGTTGAACCGTAATTACTCCGCAGGCAAAGTGCCCGCTGAGCGCCAGCGACTGTAAGTGCATTGCGTCACTCCTTCCCCGTAAGAGTGTCCGCATCGCAAGAACGTTTAATATGGGCAGATCGTCGCGTTATCCATTCGGATAGACCGTAAGTTACCTACACAAAGGATCAGGCGCAATATATGGTGGCGCACGAATCCTGTCGGAAACGAGATTCAGTCAAAGCCGATCGTCTCGCTCGCCAGGGCCGCGGCTGCGAGCATGCACAGCGGGCAGCGAGCACGTACGGAGCGGCGGCCGATCACTACGGCCTTGCCTCGCTGGGCTTCTGGGACCGATACGGTGCCGCGACGGTGTCCCGGCTGACGCTCCCCGCTGGCGGTCAGGTACTCGATCTTTGCTGTGGAGCCGGGGCGTCAGCGATCCCTTCCGCCCACGCCGTCGCCGCGACAGGGCGCGTGCTTGGCATCGACGTGGCGGCGCCCTTGCTGAAGATGGCCAGGGCCAGGGCCGTTCGCGAGGGCCTGTTTACTATCGAATTCCGCCATGGGCGACGCGCTCGAGACGGGATTGCCTGACGGCAGCTTCGACGCGGTCGTGTGCGTGTTCGGCGTATTCTTCGCGCCCGATATGACCGCGTTCGTGAAGGAGATGTGGCGACTGGTCAAGCCCGGCGGCGTGCTGGCCGTCACCACCTGGGGGCCGGGCCTGTTCGAGCCGGCCAACAGCATTTTCTGGGCGGCTGTCGGCGCTGTCGAGCCGTCCCTGTTCAAGGCCTTCAACCCGTGGGACGTGATCACCACCCCCGAGTCCCTCGCCGGCCTGTTCTCGCGGGCCGAGGTGCCGAACCCCGCCGTCGCAGCGGTCCCGGGCCAGCACCATCTGGAACATCCGGACAGGTTCTGGGAGATCGTGCTCGGGTCAGGCTACCGGGCCACCGTTGATGCGCTTGCTCCCGGGCAATATGACCGTGTCCGCAGCATGGTGCTCAGCGAACTGCGATCGGCCGGGGTCACAGCCGTGCGAACCGACGTGGTCTTTGGCACAGCCGGCCGGCCGCGATAACCGTGACAGGCGTGAATTAGTGGCTGAACACGCGAAATGGCTGGAGTTGGCGGGCAGCGGCCTCGATCTCCTCGGTCTGGCCGCCGGCTGTTGGTATGTCGCCACCCGATACCGGGAGCGAGTCATCGCCGACGCGGACCGATTTGTCCTTTGGCGAATCCGTATCCGTGACGGATCCGGTAACCCAGCCCCGGCCCGACATCGTGCTCCTGAGCAGGGGGTCCGGAGCGGAAACCGAAGAGGAAACAGATGCCGAAGGGCTTCTCGCGCCGCAGATGACTGAATCTCTTGGACCGATCTTCCGCTGGTGGGAACGGGGATGGCGGAACGCGCGCTCCGTTGGCTGGCCAGCCGCAGTCCTTTTCGCTCCTGTCGGGCTGATCCTGCTGGCCGCCGCGCTGGTGTGGTCGGCCCTGCTGCTCCCGCTCGTTACTGTCTGGTACCTGTCGGACACCGGGAAGGATTTCCGGCTCCGGATCGCTGTCCTCGCTTTTGCGGCCGGAATCGTCACGCAGATCCTGGGGGCCACGATCGGTTAGCACTGAACCTGTAGCGGAACGGTGGTGCGGTGACCATCCGGGCCGGGCTAGTCGGCCAGGAGCAGGCGCTGCCAGGTATCCACGAGGAAGTGCTCGTAGCGTTCAGGGGTCCAGCCGCACTGGCCGGCGAGCAGTTGGTGGAGCTCAGGAGCGTTGGTGGCCCACACGATGTCGGCGGCTTCGCCGGGTTCCACCCGGAGCGTGCCGACCGCGGCGAGTGCGTCGATGAAGCGGCGCATGTTCGCTGCCCGGCGCCCGGCGATCTCGCGCCACAACTCGGCGAGTTCCGGCTCGGCCGGGGCGGCCTGCTGGACGATGCCGAGGACGGGGGCGAGCCTGCCGGCGATATGCCGCATCGCGGCGGCGTAGATGGCGATCCGCGTTCGGGCGTCGGGGGCTGCCAGGATCGTACGCACATAGTCGCGTCCATCGGCGGGGATGGCCTGGCTGGTGCCGGAGATCGCGGTCTCGATCAGCAGCCGGGCCAGGTCGGGCTTGCGGCCCACGGAGGCGTAGACGGTGTCGAGCGCGACGCCGGCCTGGGCGGCGATCGCCGTCATCGTGGTCGCGGTGTAGCCCTGGCGTGTGAACAGGTGCAGGGCGGCGTCAAGGATCGCGGTGCGGGTGCGCTCCGCAGCCTGGCGGCGCCTGGGTGCGTCGTACCGCCGCTTGACGGGGGGCTGCTCGGGGTCCATGATGACCATATTAATCCGAATCTGGTTCGGATCAAAATGAGGGGCGAGCACATGACCTACGCATTCACCTACGACGTGCCGATCAACGCGGAGATCTACGCTCGGATCAGGACTGGCATCGGCCCGGAGCGCCCGACTGGCCTGATCGCCCACCTGGCCTACGGCATCGAGAACGGCCTGCGCTACGTCGAGGTCTGGCAGTCCAAGGACGACTGGGAGGCCTTCGAGCATGACCGGCTCCACCCCGTCGTCCACCCCATGCTGCAGGAGATGCTCGGCTTCGTGCCGCCCGAGCCGCCGCGCGCCATGCTCGACATCATCGACGCTTGGACCGCCGACCACTCCCTCACGCCCTGACCCGACCCAAGGTGGCGTGCCGCGTGAGGCGTACGACGCGCGCGCGGCATGGCGTGACGGGCTGAGCAAGCAACCGTGGAAGCTGTCGCTGACAGTGCGCCGTCCGGATCTGAAACTATGATTACCAGTCCAGCATGTGACTACCATCAGGGCGGATGCTTCCTCTAAACACGCTAGCGCGGCTGCGTGATGGGCGGAAGCGCCGGGGCCTCATCGTTCAAACGTGCGGCAAGGCGGTACCAGGGAGGCGGGCGACCTCGCGGCGGCCAACTTCGTCACGCCGACGCTGTTCGCCGACGTGTCCAACGAGATGAGCATCGCCAGGGAGGAGATCTTCGGTCCGGTGCTCTCCGTCATCCCCTTCGACGACGAGGACGAGGCGGTGCGGCTCGCCAACGACACCGCCTACGGGCTCGCCGCGACCGTGTGGACCAACGACGTCCGCCGGGCGATGCGGCTGACCAAGGCCATCCGGGCCGGCACGGTCGGCATCAACGGCTACCAGCTCGAGCCGAACGGGCGCGCAGCGGTGACTCCACTTCTGCGAACAGGGGTGTGCACGTCGGCACCATCGGCAAGAAGCCGTCAACTATAACTTAATTAGCCCCATGGTTGAGTGACCAGCCAGGAAGTGTCCTCGGGCCAAATTTTCACATTGCCATCCCACGGGTTCGAGCCGCCGTCGCTCGCGATATAGACGACGTAGTCGTAGTGCCGGATGTACTTGTTGGGGTAGTTTACCGACTGGAATGAGTAGCCATTACCGCTGTTTCCCGTGCGGGGGCAGAAAGTGGCGTCCAGGGCGAACCGGGAACTGCCGTCGTTAGGCTCCAGGTAGAGCTCGAAATCAAGGTGCCTGAGGTACTGGCCCGGTTCATTGGCGGACTCGAACGAAATGCATGCGCTGTCGGCCAGCCCTGCTTGCACCAACCACGTGGCATCGGTCTTGGTAAGCGCGGAACTGCCCCGGGTTACCTCCGTGATCACCACCCGGTCGTCGCCGTCGTCATGCCTGATGTAGAACGAGGTGCAGCAGGCGGTCGTGGCGTTGATCGAGATCAGCGAGCCAGGGGTCAACTGCCCGGCGGACGGGGTCGGCGATGGCGGCGGGCTGGTGGACGGGCTGGTTGCGATAGCGCTGGCGGTGCCGTTCGGGGAAGCGGATGCTGATGCGGAGGTCGTCATCGATGCACTGGGCTGCGCCGTGGCGGACCGCTTCGCTGAGGCGCTTGCCGAGGCATGAGCGCTGGCGCTGGCGGAAGCCCGGGCCGTAACAGTCGCCAGCGCCCGGGAAATGGTCCCGCCGCAGTCGTCCGGCTGGCAATGATAATTGTAGACGGTCGCGGGATGGCCGGTAGAAGTGTGGACGGTCGCGGGGTGGCCGGTAGAAGTGTGGACGGTCGCGGGGTTGCCGGGCCAGACAAGGAATACGACGACCGTCAAGGCGGCGATCCCTGCGGCGGCGATGCCCCCGGCGGCTCTCGCCTTACCTGGCCGGTGCAGTGTGACCGCTGCCTGGAACCACTGGTGCAGAGCAGAGGGGCTCGGCCGGTGCCGCCCGCCGGTGCCACTCCGGCGATCTCCGGCGGCTGAGACCGGTTTTGAAGGTACGGCGTCTGAGGCGAAGGGCGAGGCCGGAAACCATTCGGACCCGCCGTCATCGTCCGTATGTGCGGGCGAGATCGAGTCATCAGTGCCGACGTAGGGCCTGACCAAGCGGGGAAACCGGCCAACCTCGCCCTTTCCGCGAGCGGCCCCGCGAGAGCCGCCAGGATCATCCATCACACCACGATCCAGCGCCAGACCTCACCATATTCACAATTGTCGTTGTCTCCTCATGCGTTTGCCTGATTCGGCGAAACTTATCAGTGGAATGGTTGCCGGTGAAAGTCCCAGCTTGACTCCTGCGCAATTGTGTCTGGCTGTCCTCTTCGGTGAACGCAGACACTGTAGCGGAATTGGCAAGGCAATGTATAAATCTTCACCGAGGTCTCGCGGCCGTCTTCTTTGTGGCGCTGCTGGTGGATGTCGCAGCAGAGGGAAGCTCTCAGTCGAAGCCGATCGTCTCGCTCGCCAAGTAGGAGCAGCTCGAGCCGAACGCGCCGTTGGGCGGCGTCCGCCAGTCGGGCATGGGCCAGGTATGGGCCGCGAGGGCGGCCGCGCCGCGATCGAGTCCTGTACCGAGCTGAAAACCGTCCTGCTCCCCCTCACGGACGAGATGATGTGACATCATTACCCGCCTGAACTGGCAGGCGTGGCTCCGCAGGCCGAGCGGCGAGTCCGGACCCTCCCAGCCGGCTGTGCCGCCCGGATGTGCTGTTCCCTGGCACTGGGTCTCCTCAAGTCCGGGTGGCTCGGTGAGTCATGGTGCACTGAGAACGACAAAAACAAACCAGTCTTCAAATAACGGGTGCTGCTTTCCCGTCGTCCGTCACGCGGACTCGTCCTGCGCGTCCGGCGGCTCCGGCGAACATGTCGAGCACGCTGTCGCTGGCCTCGGTCCGCCGTTGGGTTTGGGTGTGCAGGACTGTCAGCAAGCGGCATTTGGCCCGGCCGACCTGGCGCCAGCGGTGGTTGATCCCGCCGCGGACGAAGAGCGTGTCGCCGGCGGACAGAGTGAGCTGCTTCGTCTCGATCTCGATCTCCAGCTGGCCGGCGAGCATGATGATCAGCGAGTCTTCCGCCATGCGGTAATAGGTATAGAACTTCCGCGGGCCGCCGGAGAAGTCGAACACGTTGAACGTGGGGTTCACGGTGCTGGTGATCGCCCGGACCGTTCCGCCGTCGTTGGTCATTTCTTCCTGGTCAGCGGCGCGGGTGAGCACCCACTGCTCGTCGCACTGCGGCGTCTCCTCGAGCAGCGAGTGCGGCCGGACTTCGAGGGCATCGGCCATCAGGATCAGCGAGCGCATGCCGGGATTGGTGAGGCCGCGCTCCACCTGGCTGATGAACGAAACCGACAAGTCGGTCATCTTGGCCATGTCGACTAGCCGTAGCCCGCGATCACGGCGCAGGTTCCTGATGCGATCGCCCAGGGTCTCGGGCCGCGAACGGGCGCGTGTCTGTTTCTTTCCCGAGGCACGCGCCGCAGTATTGGCTTTGGGAAGTCTCCCCACAGTAAAGATTTACCATGCTCAAGGTGATGCCGCCATAGAGGCCGGTCACTGCGCCTCCGGCGGCCAGCAAGGCGGACGTGCCGCGAAGCCGATGACACGCTCGCACCACAGCGCGTGGCGGAGCAGTGCCGCGTCGTCCCACCGGTGACCGACCAGTTGAATGCCAAGAGGGATGCCCCATTCGTTAACTCCAGAAGGCAGGGCGATCGCCGGAAGACCCGCACATGTCCACGGGGCCTGGAAGGACGCATCGCCTGTCGTGCTTGTGTTCCGCGGCGCGGGCGCGGGCGTGCCCGGGGTCAGCGCGATGTCCACCCCGGCCAGTGACCGTTCGAGATCGGCGACGAGGGCGGGTCGCCGCCGCATCGCGAGCACGTAGTCCGCAGCCGTCGTCCGGCCGCCGGTTTCAAGGATCGCCGTATTCAGCGGACCGTACAGATCCCCGTGCGCGGCGAACTGCGCGCGGTGGTACGCGTACATCTCGGTGCGCAAGATGAGCGACGCGGTCCCCGCGAGGGTGCCGAACGAGGCGGGCAGGTCGATCTCCCGCACCCGCGCGCCGGCGGCCTCGAGCCGGCCCGCCACCTCGAGGGTGTGCCGCAGCACGTCGGGCTCGCACCGCTCGAGGAAGAACGGGCGGAGCAGGCCGATGACCGGCGCCTTGTCGTCGGCCGACGTGGGCGCCAGGTACTCATCCGCCCGCGGCGAGCTGGACGGGTCCAGCGGATCGTGGCCTGCTAGGCCGCCCAGCACCATGGCGGCGTCGGTGACCGAGCGCGCGATGATGCCGACGTGGTCCAGGGACCAAGCCACCGGGATGACGCCACGGTTGGAGATCATCCCGTAGCTGGGCTTGAGGCCAACCACCCCGTTGTAGCTCGCGGGCCGCAGGGTGGAGCCACCGGTCTGGGTGCCGAGGGCCGCGGCGACCATGCCGGTGGCGACGGCGACACCCGACCCGCTTGACGATCCGCCCGGGGTGTGCGCGGCGTCCCACGGGTTCCGGGTCGGCGGCGCGTCGGCACACGCGAACTCCGCGGTGTGCAGCTTCCCGATGATGTTTACCTCGGCCTGGCGGAGCCGCGCGACGCAGCCGGCGTCACGCTCGGCCGGGTCGGCGGCGGCGAGCACATTGCTTGACGCGGTGGTGGGCAGGCCGATCACGTCGATCACGTCCTTGACCCCGACCGGCACGCCCGCCAGCCTGCCCGGCGGATCGCCTGAGGCCATCCGCTCCTGCAATGCCGAGGCAGCCAGGCGCGCGCCGTCGGCGTCGACCGTCACCCACGCCCGCAGTTCCGCGTCGAGTGAGTCGATCCGCGCCAGGCACGAGTCGGTCAGCTCGACGGGGGACA
>Ga0335083_10002457_pt1 | contig 24446 bp, 31 predicted proteins | sample Lox_Sample_42_FD_206716 | JGI IMG/M metagenome (GOLD analysis project Ga0335083, IMG submission 206716) | Soil microbial communities from Loxahatchee National Wildlife Refuge, Florida, United States - Lox_Sample_4.2 | ecosystem: Environmental > Terrestrial > Soil > Wetlands | place: USA...
GGTTCCACCATATCCAGTCAAATCGTCAGCCGGTCAATTGTCGGCTTTTTCGTCACCCCGCTGAATTCCACGCCGCCCTTAGCCCCGTCATGCGCGAGGGGGTGGCGGATTTGAATCCGCCACCCCCTCAACGACCCCACCCCAGCGGGGGCGACGGATGCCGGGGTTGGAGTCCGGATCGGAAGCCGGCGAGCCCAAGGCTCGCTCCGCATCCGGCGATACGCCGGGACGGGCAAGAAGCCCGTCCCGTGGGATCGTTCCGCCAGCGGGGGCGACGGATGCCGACGAAACGCCCCAAACTGTTCACCCGCGTTCACCCGTTGCCGACCGGCAACGCAACAAAGCGGATGTTGTCTCCCGATTTCACCCGCACCAGCACGGTGTGCTTGCCCTCGCCACGGACGCTCGCGATCGTTTTGCGCACGTCGGCCGGTGTGGAAACCGATTTGCCGGCGACCTCGAGGATCACATCGCCGGTGGTGAAGCCGTGATCGGCAGCGACCCCCGAGGAGTCGACGCCGGTCACCACGACGCCTTCGCTGCCGGCGCCTGCCACGCGCGAGGCTGGCGCAAGCGTCAAGCCGAGCTTGGCGAGATCCGCCGTATCGCTGTTCTCGTTGTTATTGCTGTTGGGCGCGTTATTTGCCTCCTGCGCGTTCGGCATCTTGCCGAGCGTCAGGGTAACGGTCTTTTCCGAGCCCTTGTGCAGCACCGACAGCTTGACGGAACTGTTCGGCGCCATGGCCCCGATCTTACGCGCAAGATCGCGGGCGTCCTTGACCTGCTGGCCGTCGACCGCGGTGATCACGTCTCCGGCTTCAATGCCGGCTTTCGACGCCGGGCTGTCGGCCTGCGGCTCGGCCACCAACGCGCCTTCGGCTTTTTTGAGGCCGAGACTGTCGGCGATGTCCGGCGTGACCGGCTGGATCTGCACGCCGATCCATCCACGCGTTACCGAGCCATGTTGGCGTAGCTGGTCGACCACACTTTTCACCGTGTCGGCGGGGATGGCAAAGGCGATGCCGACTGAGCCGCCGGAGGGCGAAAAGATCGCCGTGTTGACGCCGATCACATTGCCTTCGGTATCGAAGGTCGGGCCGCCGGAATTGCCTTTATTGACCGGCGCGTCGATCTGGATGAAGTCGTCGTAAGCCGATGCGCCGATATCGCGCCCGCGCGCGGAGACGATGCCGGCGGTGACCGTGCCGCCAAGGCCGAAGGGATTGCCAACCGCCAGCACCCAGTCGCCAATACGCGGAATGTGGTCGGCGAGCTTCACGTAGGGAAATGGACCGCCGTCGACTTTGATCAGCGCGAGATCGGTGCGCGGATCGGTGCCGATGACTTTGGCGCTGTGGACCTTGCCGTCGTCGGTCGTGACCTTGACGCTCTCGGCTTTATCGACGACGTGGTTATTGGTCACGGCGTAGCCGTCTGCCGAAATGAAAAAGCCGGAACCCTGCCCCATGATGACGTTATGGCCGCCCCGTTGTTCGGGGCCGTTGGGAACTCCCGGCATGCCGAAGCGGCGGAAGAATTCGCGCAAGCCCGGCGGGATTTCGTTCTGGGCCAGACCGTTCGTTTGCCCGCCATCGACCTTCACGCGGACGGACATGACCGCGGGTTTGACCTTCTCCACGATGTCGGCAAACCCAACCGGCGCGTTGAGCTTATGCGCCTGCTCGGTCAGGTTTTGCGCGAGCGCCGCCGGATATCCGGACCAATTCATGCCGGGACCGATCACCAGTGCTGCAGTGCCAAGGGAAGCGACGGTGGTGGCGAGAAGTACGGCTCGGCGGGCGGAAATCAATCGCCGCGTTTTTTGCGGGGGGTTGTTCGGAGCGGAAATATCGCTCGGGCTCATTGGGAAACTCCATCAGGATCAAGGAAGCGCCTTTGGCGCTGTTTCAACGACCAAGATGGGGACCGCCGCCTTACAGCGTCGTGTCGAGTGGATTAAAATTTGGTAAGGTGCGGCCCGAAATTAGCGGGGAAAACTACAGTTCCGGCGCACATGCGGCCGATGTGCGTAAGCAAAATGACAAACGGCTCAAGCGTATTTACGCGCGGGAGCGGGCGTGACGGCGACCGCGGCAGCCTTGCTGAGCATTGCGCCATATTCGGCGCCGAAAATCTTGGCGCAGAAACGCCGCGCCGCGTCGACCTGCGACTGACGGAAGCTGCGTTCGGCGGGCGCGGCCTGGCGCAGACCGTCGATCAATAGCCGCGTGCCATTGTCCAGATATTGCTGCAGCTCGGAAAAGGTGCGCTGGGTGATTTCGTTGAGTGCGAGTTCGCCGGCGAAATTGCGGCAACTACCGATGAACTCGACCAACGCCTCCGTCTCCGCAACATCGTCGGCGTCGAGCGTCGAATTGGCGCGGATGTCGCTCGCGGGGCGTCCGCGCAACAGGCGTCGCACGCGCCCCGGCACGGATTCGATTTCTGATTTGAGTAGCTCGGAGATCTGCGCACGCTGGGCGGCCAGCGCACGGCCCCAGGACGAGTCGACCGGAAGCTCAAGCTCGGTGCGCAAGCCCCGCGCCGCGTCGTGGATAGTCTTGAGCAGCGCGCCGACAGCGACCCCGCGCCCGCTGCGCAAGTCGTTGCGCAGTTCACGTATCAACCGCTCAAGCTCGGCGAGCACGATGTTGACGGTGACGCCGTAGGGCGTGTCGGCGACGCGGGCGGCGATATCGGTTCCGGCCGCGCGCACGCCGAGCCGGATTAGTTGCCACGGCGCGGCGAGCCGGTTCATCACAATGAGCAGCGCCGGCAGGAACGTCTCGCCATCGAAAGCGACGGTGGATTCGATCAGCACCTTGGCCTGATCGAGGCGCTGATCGGCAAGGTTGACGATATGCAGGGGTAAATGCGCGGCGAAGGTGGCGAGCGTGTCGCGCGACTTGAGCGCGCGCAGCAGGATGCCGGCATCGTCGGCGGCACGTGGTGTGCCGATCTGCACGTTGAGACGGCGGCGTAGGTTCTCGTCATCATTGGCCGCGGCAATCGCAGCTTCGATCGCGCACGCCGCGCGATCCTGGAAGCTGCGCGCCTGCTGCTCGGCCTTGGGCGTATTGTCGGCGAGCAGCGCCTCATTCACCGCATCGGTATAGGACTTGGCGTCGTCCAGAAGCAGGTCGCGCTTGACCCAAGTCCAAAGCTGATCGAGGACGCATCGGGCGATGCGGCCCGGATGTTTGTGATCGGCAACGTCGTCCACGAGAAAAGGTTCGACCGGGGCAACAAACAGCCGTGCCGCCGAACCGATGCGCTGGGCGCCCTCGCGCTGCTCGCGCAGCAAGGCACGCAATTCCTGCAGCACAAGCGAGGCGCCGAGCACCGGGCTTGCGCCCGTAGCCTCGTCGCCGCGCAACACGCTGCGCTCAAGCTCGCCGATCAGAATCGATCGCGCCGCCGGCTTGAGTTCGCGCAGGTATTGCCGCAATCGCTCGACGGATGTCCCGTCGCCCGCCATGGCTGGAGTCTTCCGCTTTTGATCGCGCGGATAGTTGCCGGACGGGCGTTAATAACCGATTAACTATAAACGTGGCGGACGGCTTTAGCTCAGCGGTGTCCAGCTGCCATCGGGATTGCGGCAAGCGGTGCCGCGCGCCGTCTGCGGGGTACCGTCGATGTAGATGGTGTGGGTATAAGAGCGGCAGTTGCGTCCGGCCTGGACATAGGTCGGCCCGGGAACCACGGTGCCGTAACGGCCGTCGTCCGGATTGCGCCAGGACACCGGAGCGCCCGGCTGGGCGTGTTCGAGCGCATCCATCTGCGCGGCGTAGGCGCGCTGCTTGTCCTCATCGTCTAGGGACGCGCCAATGCGGTTGCCGATCAGCGCGCCGAGCCCGGCCCCGACCAGCGCGCCCGCCACATGACCACCAACGCCGCCACCGAACTGCGAGCCGATCGCGGCGCCGCCGAGCGCCCCGAGCAGCGTGCCGGTGTTTTCCTTCGGCCCCGGTCCATAAGGATCGCCGCTGCCGGCGCAGGCGGCAAGCGATGTCGCGACACCCAGCACGAGCACGATCCGCCTTGCATTGCGAGCTGTCATGGTAAAGCCCCCGGGCTGTGGCCGATCCGCCTAAAGCCAGAGCCGAGGATTGGGGCAAAAGCGGGGCTTCGCCCCGCAACCAAAGATCGCCGCTTCGCGTTATTTTTCGGGGAATGCGACGGAGGCTGGGTTTTGCTCAAACGTTACGTTGTCGCGGGCGGCGGATTAAAAGAGCTTGACGGCAAGGCCGACCGCGAGGCCTTGCGCGAAGCGCAATGGGTCGACCTCTGGGAGTCAAACGACGAGGAAAAGAAACTCGTCGAGGACGCTCTCGACATTGAATTAAGTCCAGTCAACGACTACGAGCCGTTTCAGGTTTCGAGCCACTATAGCGCCTCCGACCGTCAGATCACCATGACCGGGCTGGTGCTGACGTTCCGCGAAGAAGAAAATGACGCGCACCTCGCCAAGATCACCTTCATCCGCGCCGGCGATATGCTGGTGACCGTTTCCGACGGCGACCATGGCTTGAGTTCGCTGATCAAGGAATGCGTGAAGTGCTTCACGAAAAAATCCGATCAGGACGATATCTTTGCCGCCATCCTCGATATGGTGGTCGACCATAGCGACAACATTCTCGACAAGGTCGGCCACGATCTCGACCGCATCAACACGCTGGTGTTTCAGCACCACGCCACCTTGAAGCGCCGCATGATGCTGCAGTCGTCGCCGCGGCGGCGCAACCAGCAGCTCGAAAACATCTTGACCCAGCTCGGGCCGAGCCGCGAAATCCTGGTCAAGCTCCGGCGCAGCGTTTTGAGCTTCCGTCGCATGATCGCCTTCCTGCGCGAGCAAAAGGTGCCGAAGTCGCTGATGGACAAGCTCGAGACTTTCGAGCGTGATTTGCGCTCGATAGCGGAGGCCGAAAGCGACCTGTCGACGACCGCTGGGTTCCTGCTCGATGGCGTCGTCGGGTTCATCGGCCTGTTGCAGAACAAGGTGATGAACGTGCTCACGCTCGTCGCCACCGTGCTCACCCCACCGATGGTGATTGCCGGTATTTACGGCATGAACTTCCGTCACATGCCGGAGCTGGACTGGAGCTTTGGCTACCCGTTTGCGCTCGGCCTCTGCGTGGTCTCAAGCGCGGTCGTCTTCATTTACGTACGCGCCCGCGGCATGTGAGGGTCAGCCCGCCGGCAAAATAAGCTCGGCGCGCAAGCCCCCGAGCGGCGCGGTGCCGAGCTTGAGCTCGCCGCCATAAAGTGTCGCCAGCTCGACCACGATCGAGAGGCCGAGCCCGGAGCCGGGCTTGGTCTCGTCGAGCCTGCGCCCTCGCTTGGCCACCTGTTCGCGCTCGGCCGCCGATAGCCCGCGGCCGTCGTCCTCGACGATAATCCGCAGACGCGCCGGCGCTTGCGCCGCATCCGCGGCTTCGCGCGTAACGTCAACGGTCACGTGCGAGGAGGCCCATTTGCAGGCATTGTCGACAAGGTTGCCGATCATCTCCTCGAGGTCGGGCCGCTCGCCGCGGAAGCGCGCCTCGGCATCCGCGCGGACCTCGACGTTGATGCCGCGGTCGCGATGGATCTTTTCCATGGTGCGCGCCAAAGCCTCGGCCACGGGTGCAACTTCGGTCAGCGAGCCGACCACCGTGTGACGGGCGGCAAGCCGCGCCCGCTCGAGATGACGCGCCACCTGGTCGCGCATGATGTCGGCTTGCTCCAGCACCTTCTCGGCAAGCGGATCGGCGCGGCGGGCGGCAGCCTCATTCACCATCACCGACAGCGGCGTCTTCAAGGCATGCGCGAGATTGCCGACATGGGTGCGCGCGCGCTCGACGATTTCCTTGTTGGCGTCGATCAGCGCATTGGTCTCGCGCGCCAGCGGCGCGATCTCTTCGGGAAAGGTGCCGGTCAGCCGTTCGGCCGTTCCCGAGCGAATGGCGGCGAGACGGCCAGTGATGCGTTTGAGCGGGGCAAGTCCGAAGCGCACCTGGAACATGGTGGTGAGGAGAAGTCCGGCGGCGAGCAGGACGAACGTGATGATCAGCGCCTGATCGAAGGAATGCATCTCCTCGGTAATCTCGGCGGCGTCGCCGGCGACGGCGACAAGATAATGGCCGTCCTGGCCGAGATCGACGTTGCGTTCGATGAGGCGCAGCCGCTGATCTTCGGGGCCGTCAACGTAGCCCTCGCGCGAGCCGGTGGCGCTCGCGGCGACGCCCGTGTCTTGCAGATGCGGCAAGCCGCGATCCCATAGCGAACGCGAGGAGCGCACGTCGCTCTTGCCGGGGTCGAGCCGCGTCACCTGCCAATACCAGCCGGACAGCGGCAGCTCGAACAGCGGCTCGCCAAGCGACTGCGGAAACTTGTCGCCCGCCTCCTCGGGCGAAGCGAGGTCGGCAACCAAAGTGCGCAGATAAACGTCGAGCCTACGGTCGAAGGCACGCTCGACCGCCTGGCGATACAGCGAGGACAGCACGACGCCGGTGATGAGCAGAATGACGACCGCCCAGGCGGTTGCCGAGAGGAACAGACGCAGCGCCAGAGAGTTCGCGCGCATGTCGCGCTTCAAGTGCCCGGCGCCGCGAGCATGTAGCCGAGCCCGCGCATGGTCTGGATGATGTCGACGCCGAGCTTCTTACGGATTCGGCCGACGAAGACCTCGATGGTGTTCGAATCGCGGTCGAAATCCTGGTCGTAGAGATGCTCGATCAGCTCGGTGCGCGAGACCACGCGCCCGGCGTGATGCATGAGGTAGGCGAGCAGCCGGTATTCGTGGCTGGTGAGTTTCACCGGATTGCCATTGACCGCGACGCGACCGGTGCGCGCGTCGAGCCGCACCGGCCCGCAAGTGAATTCGCTTTTGGCGTGACCGGCAGAGCGGCGCAACAACGCGCGCAGGCGTGCCAGCACCTCCTCGAGATGGAACGGTTTGGCGACGTAGTCGTCGGCGCCGGCGTCAAAGCCCTGCACCTTGTCGCTCCAGCGGTCGCGCGCAGTGAGCATGAGAACCGGCATCGATTTTCCGTTGCGGCGCCAGGATTCGAGCACCGAGATGCCATCCATTTTGGGCAAGCCGATGTCGAGGATGACCGCGTCATAAGGCTCCGACTCGCCGAGGTAATGGCCTTCCTCGCCGTCGAAGGCGCGGTCGACGGCATAGCCGGCGTCCGTCAGCGCGGTCGCCAGCTGCCGGTTTAGGTCGGGATCGTCCTCGATGACGAGGAGGCGCAAGTGTCGAGCTCCGGGGTCTACCGCCCGCTGATAACCTCGCCGTTCGCGGCGTCAACGACCGTGCGTACCACTTTGCCACTGTGCCCGAGCAGAGTCAGCACATAGACGAGGCTCTCGCCGCGGCGACACAGGCGCGCGCGCAGCAACTCGCCGTGACGGCCGCTTTCGCGGCGCGTCTTGACGATCTCGGCAAGCGGAATCGCCTGACGCGCGGCGATCGCTGCATGCTGCTCGGCCTTGGTAAGACAGCCGTGCTCGGGAGCATCGGCGGCAAATACGGGCGCAGCGGCGAGGAGGAGGCCGCAGAGCGCGATGGCAGAATACAGTCGGGAGACCGGCATAAGGCGGGGTATTAGGCGCGCGCCGGTGAACGCGGGCTGAACGGGAATGCGAGGCCCCGTCAGGCTTCAAAGCCGTCAAATGACGCGAAGGCGTCGAGCGGCTCGCGCGGGGAGCGCCAGCCGTTGATCGGGGCGGCTTCGTCGGCAAAGCCGAGGGCCATGCCGGAGTAAATCATCAGGTGATCGGGCAAATTGAGAAATTCGCGAACGGTTCGGTGAAACGACACCCAGGCCTGTTGCGGGCAGGTGTGCAGGCCGTGTCCGCGGGCCAGGATGCACACCGTCTGCAGGAAGCCGCCTATGTCGGCCCATTGCGCCGGACCATGTGCCTTTTCGCGGGCGAAGAACAGCGCCGCCGGCGCGCCGAAGAATTCGTAGTTGCGTGAATATTGCCTGTAGCGCGCCGGTTTGTCCTCGCGCGGCACGTGAATCGATTGATAAAGAAGTTCGCCGACTTTGAAGCGCCGCGACCTGTATGGCTCGCCGAGCGGTTCGGGATAGATGGTGTAGTCGGTGCCCTCGCCTTTCGGCAATTCGCTCGCCATGCGCGGGGCCATCAACGCTTTCAGCGCGGCGACGCGTTTTCCCGCTATCGCATAGACGCGCCACGGCTGCATGTTGCCGGCCGAGGGGCTACGCGCCGCGCGCTCCACAATATCGCGCACGATTTTTTCGGGGACTGGCTTGGGAAGAAAGGCGCGGCATGAGTAGCGCGAGGCTACGGCTTCGAACGCGTCCATGACAAGCTCCGAAAGTATTTGTTACGGAGTTATGGCCGGGCTCGCGGGCCAAGCCAAGCCGGTCTTATTTCTTTCCCAAAATCCGCGCCACCTTCTCCAGGCTGCGGCCGCCGAAATAGGCGGTGAGCACGACGGTTGCCCAGTGCGCGACTTCGCCCGAAAGCCCATCCGTCGTGCCGAGCCCGAAGACCTTGTCCCAAACCACAACTTTCCACACGTAGATGACGAAAGCGAAGGCAAAGAGCGGCCGCGGCAGCGCTGTGTACCAGCGCCCCTGCTCGGCAATCACGGTCTGCGTCGCCAGCTCCTGCTCGCGCGCCTCGACGGCAAGCTCGCGCGCGGCGAGATCGGCGGTGATCTTCTCCGCAGCATTGTCGGCTGTCAGTTTGGCCTGATAGGCCTTGACTGCGGCTTGCGCGAACGGCCCGCCGATGAGGTTGCCAAGCCAGGCGAGAATGGTCGCCAGCACGGGGCTCAGCCTTTCGCGGTGCGCCGCCGCGCAAGCTCGGTAATGAGCCCGATGGCGATCACGTAGTAGGGAATGAACTTGGGCTGCAGCGCTTCATGCATGGCGTCGTTGACTGCCGGGTCGGCGGACAGCGACTGCAGGCTCGCCAATAGAATGCCGCCGAGCGCGACGAGCCGCGCCCAAAGGATGGTGAGCGAGTGCTTGAAAAAAGCTTTGATCTTGTCCCACATCATATTGCCTTTCTGAACATCGAAGAAATTTCCGCGGTCAGCGCCGCAAGCAGGCTTTGCCGCTGCTCCGGCTCGGCGACGGCGGGTGGAGCGGTAGCCATATTGAGCGCGGCCCCCCGCACATCCGCTACGCGCCGGCTCCAGCCTTTGCCGAACACGTTCCAGGTCTTGAGCGATTGCAGGAAGGCGAGCCGCTCGTCGCATATGGTGCCGATCAGCGCGCGCGCGTCCGCCGCCCGCGCCGCGGCAATAACCGCATCGGTTACCGTTGCCGTGTCCTCAGGCAGCTTGAGCATACGCCGCAGCACGCGGCTGGCGCGGCCGATGCCGCTGTTCACGCCATAATCGAACACCGCGTAATCGACGCCGGCCGGAAGCGCATCGCAAACGAGCGCATCCCAGTAGCGCGCGCGGTAAATGCGCTCTGCCTCATCGACTGTCATGGCCCTGACATCTTCGGCGGTCGCGTCCGCCTTCACGTATTGGCGGTAGTCGGCAATGGTGATGCCGAAATTGGTCGGCCCGCCGGGATCGGCGGCGTCATTGCAGTAGCCGCCCTCATGCGCCAGGAGAAGGCGCAGGGCTTCGTCGTATGTTGCTTGCATAGCTAAATCGCTCGGGGTCGGCGCCCCGCGAAATGCGCGGACGCTCGTCTTTCAGCTACTCACCGCTCTTCGCCGCCGGCGCCGGGTGCGCGGCGAGGAAGGCGGCGATCGCCGCGTCCATCGTCGGCTGATCGGCGGCGGCGACGTGCTGCTTGGCGCCGTCGTCGGCGATGACGTCGGCCGAGCCGTCGCGGTTATAGTGGATGTCGGGCAAGGCTTCCTCCGTTTACGGCGTGCTGTAGACCTGGAAAAACGCGGCCGGGCCCTTGGAGGCGTTGATTGGCGTGACCGATTGCCCGGTGAGGTCCGGCCAGGTGTTGAAGGCGCTGGCGTAACTGACGCCGCTGAGCGTGCTGCCGCTGCTCGCGATCACCGAGCTCAGCGTGGCGTTGCCGATCACCGCGGCGGTGTAGAGCGAGGTGTTGGAGGCGGCGACGTATTTGAGCGTGCCGCCGGCTGTGGCGTCGACGTTGAGGCCCACCCAATAGATGCCGGGCTCGATCTGCTGATTGGCGCCGAGCGCGCCGGACACGGCACCCCCTGAAGTGGTGGAGAGCGAGCCGGTCTTGTCGATCAGCGTGCCTGGCAGATTGCCATTGGTCGGATCGGAATTATAGAGCGCGAGCTGCGCGTTGCCGCCCGACGCGCCGGTGTTGACGCACATGCCGAGCGAGCTGATGGTGATGCGCTCTTTGATGACGATCGGCACCAGATAAATGGTGGCCGCAGTGGCCGTCGGCGACGCGGCGATGGTGTTGAGCGCCGGCTGCCCGGAATACCAGTTGCCCGCGGTGAAGCCGAAGAAGTCGGCAATATCGAGCCGCGTCCATTTTGCCGCGTTGGTGGTGGCGTCGCGGCAGCGCCACAGGCTGCCGGTGTCGCTGCGCATCCAGAACGAGCCGACGGCGTAGCCTTGCGTGTTGTCGTTGGTCGCGGCCGGCCGCGCCGTCGCGCCGAAATTGCACTTGACCAGGCCGAGATTGGTGCGCGCCGTCTGCGCGCTGGCAAGGTCGGAGAGGTTGTTGGCGTTGAACGTCACCCCCGACAGCCGCGCATTGTTCAAGGTGCCGGACGAAATGTTGCCGGCGTTGGTGGCGTCGGTGGTCGCCGACGCCGCGAGCCCGGACACGTCGGCCGCGGAGAGCGTCACATCGCCGGTGCGCCCGGCAACGCTGGTGACGTTGGCCGAGAGATTGCCACTCCCGCTCGCGAGGCCGGCACCGACGCCGAGGACAGCAAGCGCGCCCAAGCCGAGGTTGCCGCGCGCAGTTGCCGCGTTACCGAGGTCGGAAAGATTGCTGGCGGTGAGTGCGACGCCGGAGAGTCGCGCGTTGCTCAACGTACCGGAGGCGATGTTGCCGGCGTTGGTCGTATCGGTCGTTGCCGAGGCGGCGAGCCCGAAAATGTCGCTCGCCGCCAGCGCCACCGCGCCGGTGCGTCCGGCGACCGAGGTCACGGCGCCGCCTCCGCCCGGCGACAACAGCTCGATCCAGTTGCCAAGCTGTGTCGGATCGCTTGCCGCCAGCACGAAGCTTGTGACGATGTCACTGCGCACGGCGATGTCGCCCTGATGCGCGGCGAGCGCGAGCATCGCCCCTTGCGAAGCGACACTGAACGCGTTCGCCGGGCCGCCCGGCGGTCCGGCCGGCCCTTGGGTGGCAATGCGAATGGTGCGGATGTCTTGGCTCATGGTGCGATGACCCGTATTGGAATGATGAGCAACGTGGATTTACGGTTGAGCGCGTCGATGATCGGCAGCACCGCGCGGGCGCGCTGGCCGTCCGGCACGACCGTGTTGTCGGCGCGGGCGACGGTGACGGTGATGCTGCCGCCGGCGGCGTCTACGAAGAGCCGCCCATTGGCGACCGTCAGCGGCAATTCGCCGCCGCGCCATTTGATGGTCGCGCCGTCGAAGGCGCAGCCGGTCAGGTCGATGGGCGCGTCGTTGTCGTCGGTGAGCTGAAATGGCCACACCCAGTCGTCGCCGCTCGTTTCCTCGATCGGGTCGGTCTCGATAACAGGCTGCATTGGGGTCCTTATGCGGTGGGGGCGGTCATTTCCAGGAAGTAACAAACGAGGCGCACTTTGCCGGCCGTGAAGCTCGACCCGTTGGCGGTGACGCGCACCTTGGTGTCGGCGTAAATGCCGGTCGGCCCGATGACGCCGACATTGGTCGACCCAAGCGCGACCCCGAGCAGGTCGCCGAATTGCGTGGTGTTCGACACGGTGCCGACGGCGTAGGACGTAGCGCCGGCAATGGCGAGCGTAGTGCGCGAGGCAACGCCGAGCGCGACAGCGCGATCGGGAATGAAGGCTGCGTCCGCTGTCTCGACGTAGGCGCCGGTCAGCGTCAGCTCCTCTTCCTTGGCGCGCAGGGTTACCCGCCCGCCGTTTGCCGTGAGCGCAATGCCGTCGCGCCAGACGCCGTCCTCGTAGGTGAGAGTCGCCCGCTCGTCACGCACCCACGCCTTCAATCCAGGGAAGGGCGCGATGACGAACCAGCCGCCGTCGTTGACCGCGATCTGCCCATCCCAGCCGGTCCAGGCGCCGGTCGCAGCCGTAGCCGGGATGTAACAGGCGCCCTCCGCGGGCGCCCCAGGCGGCGCGGAGAGCGAGCGGCTTTCGATGGTGAGCTGAGTCAACGCATCGAGCAAGGTCAGCGCTTCATTGTGGGTGACGTGTTTTTGCGCCTGCGCGGCTTCGATCACCGGCAGCGACAGTCGCGGTGTGTCGGTCATGTAGTCGAACCTGATGTGAAGAATGACGGCGCCTGAGTCGCCCGCGATGATGCGGGCAATCCAGGCCGCGATGGACAAGCTTGCAGCGTCAGTTTTCTGGGAGCTTCGCCGCGGGAAGATTCGCAGACAGCTCGAGAGTCGACCTCTCGCCGACGTCGGGACCGCTGTCGGGCACGATGCGCGGGCCGCTCATCAACGACGGCAGAAAATGCTCAATCGACTTGCGGCCGAAATTGTGACGCACGACAACTTGCTTGGCTTCGTCGAGGCCGGCATTGCGCCAGCGAAACTCCAGGCGCTTGCTGCCGCTGATGCTCAGGCTTTCGAGCGTGCGATAATCCTCGGCGCGCAGCATGAAGCCGAATTCTATACTCTCATCATTGTCGTCGGTCTTCGGCGCGCGGCAACTGACGAAATCGATGTTCCCGGTCGGCTTCCACGCCGAGATCGGCGTAAACGATTCCTCGAAGCGGACAATTTTTCGCCGCCGTACATGCGTCACGATAAGACCGACAAGCCCGGCAGTGACACACGCGATTGATGCATACCCCAATGCGGAGAGGCCGAATATAGACACGGAGAAGACTCCACGCGCCGCCAAGCCGCCCGGCTATCCATTACAAAACAGCGCGAGAGCCGCGCAGTTCCGTTCATAAAGATTAAATTGTTCGCGTACGGATCGCTTGGCACTTTGACTTGTCGCTTACGTTTTCAGCGTCGCCGTTGCGGCAAAGCCGCGGCCGACCGTCGCCGAGATCTGCGTCACCCCGACCGTCAGGCTCGCCTGTGGCGCGCCGAAATCGGCGATCTCGTCGGCAGCCGCATAAAGCGCCGACGGCGAAGTTACGTCGAGCGTGCGCACCACACTGCCGCCAGAAAGAATGTCGATATTGTATTCCTCGTTCGCCTCGCACAGCGGCACCTCCCCGACCCAGGTATCGCCGTCGAAACGCGCGCGGCGGATCCAGCTGAAGGTGACGCCGCCTGCATCGCGCATGGCTTTCAAGTGCACCGGCGTGATCGGCATGAGCGCGGTTGCCTGCGGCGTCGCTTCGGTTGCGAGCGCGGAGGCATCGGCATAGTCGCGGCCGGCAGCGACGACGCGCAACTGCACGGTGCGCTCCAGCGCGTCGAGCCCGCTGGCGATTGCCGTCACGTTGCGATCGAGCACGACGAACGATGCGCCGCTCGCGAGCGGCGTTCCCATCGCCCACTCGCTGCCCGCCTGCCCGCGCAACAGCCGCGACAAGAGATACGTATTTTCGCCCACTAGTTCGGCGTTGGCAAATTGGACGACCTCCCAGACGCTGTCGGCGCGTTGGAGCGCCGCCGCATTGGCGCCGGCGAACAGCGCACTCTCGGAGACCGAGGCGAGCGCGCCGCCATAGACTAGCACGCGGAAACTTGCATTATGCCAGCGCGCAGTCGGTCCCGCCGGCAGATCGTCGAGCGTTTCCCCGACAATGCACGGCGCCACCACAGTCGCCGCGGCGCCGTAGCTCAAGCCATCGCTCGAGGCCCAGATGACCTCCGCGCCCGGCCAGGGCTCGGCGAATACCGCCATGCGCGACAACACCGGCGGCTGCCCGTCATCGAGCGTCGGCAGATCGAGCACCAGCGCGTGGACCGGCGCGAGCGCCGGCGGCGCGGCCGGCGCCTTGCGGCGCGGCGGCGCGAGCGCAAGATCGAACACCTCCGGATCGATCGACTGTGCCGTCACCGCGCGGCTCTCGGCGTCGGCAATCTCCTGCAATTCGACGAGCCGCCGCCGCCCGTTGACCGTGAGGGCGACGACGTCCCCGGCGGCAAGCGCGAGCCGGCTTGGCGGCAAGGCGAACTCGGCACTCTCGCGCCCCGCCCACAGGTCCTGCAGCCAAATCTCGGCACGGCGCTCCGCCTCGGTGTCGTTAGTCACCATGGCGATGTCGGCATGGGAGACGCGGGTCGAGCCGCCGACCAGCCGGCGCGAGGAGGCCGCTGCACGCTGATAGTCGGAGCCGATATCCGTAAATCCGATCGAAACCTCGCGCGGCAGGTCGCTCTCCTGGGTGCGCGTCATGCGTGCCGGCGCTGCGTCATCCGGCAGCACCAAGTCGTCCTCGACGAGTTCGGCGAGCGGCGTGCCGCCGCGCTGGCGGAAGCGCATGCTGCCGTCCTGTTCGGTGGCGTCGAAGGCAAAAGCAAGCGCCAGCGGATCGAGCATGGCGCGCGGCGCCATCGGCCGGTCTACGACATAGCCGTCCGGCCCCTCGCCCAATTCGCTGGCATCGACACCGCTGACGCCGGCATCGACGAGAATAGTGCCGACGAGACCATCGAGCGGCGTCGAACCGAGGCGGCCGGTGAGCCAATGTCCAGTCTCCCAATTCGGCGCGTCGTTCCAGGCGTCGGTTGCCGCCGGGAAGGCAGGATACGGCCGTGCGTCCCAGGTCCACAGATGGATCGCCGACACATCGACCATGCGCCCGCCATAGACGCTTGACATCGGATTGAGCGCGGCATCGCCGAAGGCCGGATCGAAGGCGTCGAGCACGGATTCGAGATAGCGGCGCTGGATCAGATCGTCGCGCTTGCCGTTCGAGTAATAAGGCAACGTGTTCTCCGACGACTTCGGATCGGGGAACGAGCTTGGCTGGTTGGCGCCCTTGTCCACCGCCGGGCAGCCGATTTCGGTGAGTCAGAGCGGTTTGCCCTGCGCCACCCAGGCGGTCGGCGCGCCCAGTTCGGCACCAGCCACGCGCTCGTAATGCGCCTGCGACCAGAAATTCCAGAGGTCCTTCTGCCGAAACACCCAGGGCTTGCCGAGGCCGTCGGTAATGGCGCTGCGAACTTGCGCGTCGCGCGCGGCCTCGTCGGCGTAGTACCAGTCATAGGCTTCGCCGCCGGCAAGGTAACCGGAAAGATAGCTTTGCCGGTACGGGCTGTCGGTGAGCGCAAGATCGAGCTGGCTGCCGTCGTCGCGCCAGTCGGCCAGCGGCACGTAATAGTCGATGCCGACGGCATCGATCGACGACGAGGCCCACAGCGGATCGAGCGGAAAGCGCACTTCGCTCGCATCCCGATCGACCACGTGCGCGCCGTATTCGGTCCAATCGGCGCCGTAGGTCACCGTCGTGCCGCTGCCGAGGATCGCTTTGACGTCGGCAGCAAGCGTCACCAGCGCATCGACCGCGGGATAAACGCCGGAAGCCGAGCGCACGCGCGTGAGCGATTTCAGTTCCGAGCCGATGAGGAAGGCGTCGACACCGCCGGCGCTCGTCGCAATGTTCGCATAATGCAGCACCATATTGCGGTAGTTCCACGCGTCGGAGCCGCCGCTGAAGAAGGCATCCACTTGGGTTGCCGCGGCGCTCGTGCCGTCGGGCGATCCGGCCTGCCCCGGCGCCGGGTCGCAGGTGATGCGCCCGCGCCACGGATAGGCGGGCTGCGTGGCGGCGCCGGTCCACGGATCGACGAGCGTATTGCCCGCCGCAATATCCATCATCAGAAACGGATAGAGCGTGACTTTGAGCCCGCGCCGTTTCAGTTCGCCGATGAGATCGATGACCGCCTGGTCGGAAGGCGTGCCCCCGAAGGCCGGCCGGTCGTCGACCAGGGAGACAACCTGCGCGTCGCCGCGGCTCAGCCCGGCCACGCCCCAGGTGCCGCCGTAGGTCGATTTTTGCGCATGGTCGATCTTCGGCAGCACCCGGCATTCCCCGCAGCGCAAATCGCTGCCGAACCAGGCGACAACAATCGCCACGCGCTCGACGTTCGGCGCCACCGCCTGCAGGTCGTCGAGCGCCGCGATCACATCGGAGGCGGCATAGGTGATGTGCCGGTTCTCCGGCGCCGATTGGCCGGGCCCGAGCTGCTGCACGACGGTTGCCGGCTCGTAGCCGAACTCGGTGGCGCCGGGGATCAGCGTCACTGCGCGTGCCATCTGCTCAAGCTTGCCGACCGGGCGCACCACCTCGAACGACAGTTGCGGAATGCGGTTGCCAAAATTATCGAGCGGCAGTCGTTCGAACACGACGTAAGCCAGCCCGCGATAGGCCGGCGCGTCGCCTTCCTTGGCGACGATCAGCGGGTCGGCGGTCTGCGTCTCATCGCCCGTATAAGTGCGCACGGTGAGATTGGTGAGGTCGAGCAGCTTGCCGTCGGCCCATACCCGCATGACGGCCCCGATCGGCCCCTCGCACAGACCGACTGCGAGATTGGCGAAATAGGAATAGGTGGTCGTGGTGACCGTCGTGCCGGCGCCTCCCCCGCCGCCCATGCCTTTTCCTCCGCCTCCCGTCGTTTGCGTCGATGTACTCACCACCTCTTCGAGATTAGTCGCCCAGATCACCTCGCCCGACAGCCGCGCTCGGCCATAGGCGCGCGGGATCGGCGCGCCTTCGGTCGATGCCATCACCGACAGGTCGGCGAGCCGCGGCCCTTCGAAGGCGAGAGTGCGCCGCGAGGCAAACAGCGACTGGTCGATGGCGTTACCGGCGAGCGCGCCGGCGAGCCGCCCGGCGATGGCGCCGACCGGCCCGAACACCGAGCCGCCGAGCGCCGAACCGGCGACGGATAATGCGAGCGCTGCCATCAGTCCGCCACTCCAGGAAAGCGAAAAGCATAGGCCAGATGCTGCCGCCACCACGGCGCCAAGGCAACTTCGGCGACGGCGGCGCCGTCATGGGCGTGCACCATCGTTTCGCGCGAGGTGACGATCGCCGCGTGCTTGGCCGGCAGATTGCTGCGCCAGCGGAACAGCAGCACGTCACCGGGCGCGAATTTGTCCAGCGGCACCGCGATGAGATGCCGCGCGGCGGCACGGGCCAAGGATTCCTCCCCGCTTGCCTCCGCCCAATCCGGCGCATAGGGCGGCGCCTTTTCGGGCTCGGCGCCGACGACTGCGCGCCACACCCCGCGCACCAGCCCAAGGCAATCGCAGCCGATGCCTTTGAGCGAGGCCTGATGCCGGTAGGGCGTGCCGATCCAGCCGCGCGTTTCCGCGACGATTTGGGAGCGTGCAATTGTCATTCGAGACTCGTGTCCCGGACGCGGTGCAGCGCCCGAGGAAAGCATCAACTCTGCAAACTGCTTCCGTCATTTCCCGGCTCGCCATCGACCAGATAGCTGATGACGAAGTCGTTGCCGGGGATGTGCGGGAAACCACGGAAATTGACCACGTTGGCGAACTTGTCATGGCAGGTGGCGAAGCGCTTGTCGCAACCCGCGGTCACGGTGAATTCGTCTCCGCTTTGAATCGGTTGCGGCATCGCTTGCCACAGCTCGAACGTCACGTCCGCATCCTTGCGGTGGCTTTTGACTTCCACCGCGAGGCCGGCGTTGGCGCCGCTCGTGAAGGTGAGCTTGCCGGCGGTGAACCAGCTATCGTCGAAGACGTCGAGCCCGCTCGCGGTAAAGGCCGACGTCGCACTCAGCGCGACAACCGCTCCGCTGCCGCGATAGGCGGCGCCGGTAAGGTCGATTGCGCAGCGGCCATCGCCGAGATCGGCCGAACAGGTCGCGGTGTAGAGCCGGCCCGAATCCTCGGCGAGCTGCTGGCTCAGACCGCGTACCTCGGCGGTAAAGGCCAATCCCTCGCGCTTGACCTCGCCTAGGGTGCCCTTGGCGAGCAGGACGCGCAGATCCGGCTCGCTCCAGTCGACAAGCCAGATTTCGACCGCCGCGGCGTCGTAGCGCCCGGCGGCGAGATCGTCCTCGTTGAGTGTATCGGATGACAGCGCGCCCGACAGTTCCGAGCCGCCGACAGCAAGGCCAAGCTTCTGTGTCGCTTCCGAGCCGGAAAGCCCACTGCCGGCGAGACAGGTGACGGCATCGAGCGCGACATCCTCGTCGTGATCGGTGAAGCCTTGTGTTACGCCGTCGCCGCGGGTGATGACCCAGCAGCGGCACAACGTGGTGACGCCGGAATCCAGCTTGATCTGCAAATCAGGCGGAATGGTCCTCACGGCCTGATCTCCACCAGCGGAATTTTCGGGATCGCTCCGGCGGCGAAGGCCGAGAGATCGACTTCCAGATAATCGGTGTCGAAGCGCGCCGGCACGTCGAAAAGAAATCCGGCCGTCACCGCAGCGCCTACCGCCGGAATGTGACCGGCAAGAAACGTCACCAGGCCGGTCGTAGTATCGACGGTGAAATCCGTGCCCTCCGCCGCTTCCGTCCCGGCGACCGCGACGCGCAACGTGCCGGCGACCGGCTTGGCAATCGGCCGCTGATAGGGCGAATAGAGCGCGCCATAGGTCTTGCTCAGTGCGAAAGTCGCAGTTGCCCCGTCGCCGACGCCGATGGACTGGTCGGTCGCGCTGACCGCCGCATCCGGCGCGGCGGAGGAATTGTCGAGCCGGTCGCGCCAACGGAAGCCGTAAAGCCGCCCGCGCCGCTCCTCGAAGAACGCGATCACGTCCGACAACGCCTCGAAGGTCTTTACGCCGTAACCCGCGTCATAGCGGCGGCGCGAATTGGCCCAGCGCGCGTTGCGCTCCTCGGCGCCGGACCCGAGCACGACGACGTCGGTGCGCCGCTGCGGTCCGCCCGCGCTTTTCAGCGTGATATCGAGCGGAAACAACACTTCGTGAAAGGCGGGCATTTATTGGCTCCGCTGGCCGCGGGCGACCGCGCGCGCGATCTGTCCGGTGATGTAGGCTTCGGAGCGGCGAAAGCTTCCCGGATCTGGCGCCGCGATCTGCACGGTGACGTTTCCCGGCTGGCCTGCCCCGCTCATGGCGATGCCGAGGCGGCCGTCGGCGCCGCGCGACAGCGGCACAATCGCCTCGGGTCCCGCTTCGCCGGCAAGGCCGACGCCGCCGCTCATCAGCGGAAAATAGCTCGGCGTGCCGATGATGCCGCCGGTCGCGAACGGCTTAACCGCGCCGAGCCGGTTGGCCTGCACGGCGCTCCCGCCGATGAGGCCGCCAAAGAGCGCGTTGAGCCCACCGGTCAGCGCATTAGTGATGCCGGTCGCGACCGGCGTGAGCGCTTGACTGACGGCAAGACTGGAGACGCGCAGCGCCAGCCCCTGCAGCACCGTATCGAGCTGCTTGCCGCCAGTGGTGGCCTGCGAGAAGGCTTTGGTCATGGCGCTGGCAAAGCCGTTAGCGCTCGTCGTAAGAGAATTGGTGCCGGACTGCAGATCGCCGAGCAGCAGCGAAAAATCGTTGCCGGAGGAGACTGCGTCGCCGGTATCGAAAGCGTCAGCGGCCATCAGGATATCTCGCCATCAGGTGTTGCAGTCGCGCGCGGTCGAGCGGCGCGCCTTTGCCGGTTATCGCCTCGATGGCATAGGCGAGTTCGCGCGGCGTCATGCGCCAGAAGTCGGGCGGCGACAGCCGCAGGATGCCAAGGCCGAAGCCGATGGCGTCTTTCCACGGAAACGGCGTCACGGCGCCTCGCCAAAGGTCGCGGCGATGAGATCAGCGGCGATGCGCACATAGGCTTGCGCGCCGCCATCGACGTCCATCGCCGCCACCTCATCGTCGCTGACATCCGCGCCGGCGCCGCGCAAGCCGGCGCCAATGATGCGGATCAAATCGCGCGCCTTGAGCCGGCCCGAACCGAAGCGTTCGGCGAGCGCCGGGAGGTCCTCGGCGCCGAAGGCCGCCTCAAGCTCGGCGAGCGCGCCGAGCGTGAGCACGAGGCGGCGCCGCGCCCCGCCGATCTCCGCTTCGATCTCGCCGCGGTGTCTGTTGGCCATGGATCACATCGCCGTAAACGTCACCTCGCCCGCCGACTCGAAGGCGAGGTCGTAGGTGACCTCGCCGTTGTGCTCGCCGGCGAATTCGAGGTTGGTGATCTGGAACGGCCCCTGCACGGTGCCGAAATCGGGCACCACGATCTGGTAGTTGACCACGGTGCCGTCGAAGAAGGTCTGCCGCATGGTGGCGTCGGTCGCAGCGTCGGTGAACAGCCCGCGCCCGGTGACGGAAGCGCGCTTGACGCCGGCGCCGTCGAGCAGCTCGCGCCAGCGGTTGGCGCTCTCGGCGCTGGTGATGTCGACGGTCTCGGCGTTGAAGGCGAGCCGCCGCGTGCGCAGGCCCGCAACCGTCGTGTAGCTTGCGCCATCGTAGATCTTGACCAGCAGGTCCTTGCCTCGTTGCGCGGTCATGGCTGTCCTCTCTTTAAGCCGGCTGCGTCACGGCGCGAAAGCGCACAAGCGCGTGATAGGTGCGCCCGTCAGCCTCGCGCCGCACGTCGGCGACGGCGAAACGGAAATTGACGAGATGGTTGTCGGCGAGATCGAGCGGCGCTTCATCGAGCGCGGAAAGCAGCGCGCCGGCGATCATGTGCGCCTCTTTATGACCGCCCTGCCGCGACCAGGCGTGCAGCGTAAGCTGGTGCTCCTCGCCTTCTTCGGTGCCGGTCGAATAATCGGCAATGCGCGTCTCGCCGAGCGTCACGTAAGGAAACGCGGCGGCGCGCGGCGGCTCGTCGTATATCTTCGGTCCGCCCAATAAGGTTGTGAGCGGCACATCGGCGGCGAGCGCGTCGTGCACGGCGGCGCGCAGCGCGGCGGAAGCGGGTGTGGGCATGGTCTAATCCTCCCGCTGCTCGGCGTCGATCTCGAGGAAGCGGCGGTCGGCGGAAAGCCGCGCGGCGACGACGCGATAAGCGGCAACGCCATCGGCAAAGATGTGGCGCGTGGTCACGTCGTCGCGGGCACGGATGACGATGGCGTAGCGGTTGGCGGCGCCGAGCGAGTCGGCTGCGACATCGGCGCGGCCGGAACGCGGCGTCACCTGCGCCCACAGCGTGCAGACGTCGGCGTAGGCGCGCGTCACGCCGCCCTCGCCGTCGTCGGTCTCGACCGGCGCCTGCAGCGTGAGGCGTCGGTTGAGATCGCCGATCTGCGTCATAGCGCCAGCACCCGGTAAGGCGCGATCAGCGCCGCAACGGTCGACGGCAGCACGGTCACCGTGCCGAGCGCGGCGAGCCCGCGGTTCTCGTACCAATGCGCGGTCAGCAACCGGATCACCTGGCGCAACGCTTCGGGCACGTCGACCGCCGCATCGCCATAGCCGACGGTGACGTCAAGCTCGATGCCGGCAGCGAGTCGCCCCGGCGCCGGCAGCGCCCAGGGCGCGAAGATCAGCGCCGAATTGGCACGATCCAGCACGAAAGCCTGAATGTCGACGTCGTGCGCCACATTGTCGATGTCGTAGACACGCGCTGCGTCGAGCGTTTGCAGCGGCGCCGGCGCAATCTTGAGCCGCCCGTCCGCGGGCCAGGCGTCGGCGGAGATGCGCCAGCCTTGCGTGATCAGCGCGCGGCGGGTCTGCGCCTCGACATGGATGCGCGCGCCGCCAACGAGCGCCGCGATGACCTCGTCGTCGTCGTTGGTCTCGACGCGCAGGAACGCGCGCGCCTCGTCGAGCGTCACCGGCTCGACCGCCGGCGTGCTGAGGAGAATCGATGCCATGTGCTATTGTCGCGGGGAATGCCCCGCCCCCTTCTCGCTGTCGCCTTGCTGCTTGTCTCAGCGCCCGCGCTTGCCATCACCGGCAACGCACCGGCGGCGCTCACCAACGGCCGTCACGCCGTGCTCATCGTCGGCTCGCACGGCACCTCGTGCACCGGTGCGGCCATCGCCCGCGATCTCGTCTTGACCGCCGGCCACTGCGTCGAGCCCGGCACCCACTACAAGGTGGTCGAGTTCGACGCTGCGCATCAGCCGCAACTGCTCGACGTGCGTGAAGCGACACGCCATCCGCAATTCGATCTGCGCACGTTGCTCGCGCACCGCGCCATTGCCGACGTCGCGCTGATGAAGATGGCGGCGCCGCTGCCAGCCGACATCATCCCCGCCGTGCTCGGCAACGTGCCGACGCCGAAGATCGGCGACACCTTGACCGTGTTCGGCTATGGCGTCGCGGTGCGCGGCGACGGGCGCACCGGCGGCACTTTGCGCGCCGCGCGGCTTTCCGTCACCGGCCATCCCGGCAATTTGCAGATCCGCCTGGTCGATCCGAAAACTGGCGGCGCTGCGGCCGGTCTCGGCGCCTGCACCGGCGATTCCGGCGCGCCGGTCTTTGCCGGCACGGTGCTGATCGGCCTTGTCTCCTGGTCGACCGGCCCGAATATGAACGCCGGCTGCGGCGGCATCACCGGCGTCACGCCGCTTTCACTCTACCGCGGATGGATCGTGGACGAGGCGCGCCGTTTGGGCTCGCCTCTCCCACAATAATAGACTCAGCTCGCCGCGAACTTCATCAGCTTGATCGCCTCGAAGTCCTGGACGCCGCCGCCGACGCGCTTGGTGGTGTAGAACAGCACATAGGGCTTGGCGCTGTAGGGGTCGCGCAGCACCGTGACGCCGGCGCGGTCGACCACCAGATAGCCGCGGGAAAAATCGCCGAAGGCAATCGACAGCGAATTCGCGGCGATGTCCGGCATGTCCTCGGCCTCGATCACCGCAAAGCTCATCAGCGAGGCGCGGGAGCCGGCGGTCGCCGGCGGCTGCCAGATGTAGTTGCCGGCCGAGTCCTTGAACTTGCGGATCGCCGACTGGGTCTTGCGGTTCATCACGAACACAGCGTTCTGCCGGTAACCGGCCTTCACCGCATAGATGAAGTCGACCAGCACATCGGAGGGGTCCGAGGACGGGAACGCGCCGGCCGCGCCGGAGGCGATGTAACCGATATTGCCCAGCTCCAACTATCGTCGGCAACCGTCGTATAGGAGAGGAAGCCCTTCGGCTTATTGGAGCCGTCGCCGGTGACGAACGCAGTGCCCTCTTGCGCGGCGAACACCTGCTCGACCTCCTGCGCGATCCACTGGTCGAGATTGACCGCCGAATCCTCGAGCAAGGTCGCCGTCGCCGCCGGCATGGCATAAAGCTCCATGGCCGGAAACGATAGCTCGTCAAGCGTCGGCGTGTTGGTCTGCGTGCGCGCGTCGGTCTCGCCCACCCAGCCGACCGCCGGGCCGGCCGTCATAAACGGCTTCTTGTAGACGTTGGCGCTGATGGTGCGCTGGCCGGCGATGCCGCGGATCGGCGAAATCGCGGTCAAGCGCTCGCCGATCGTCTGCTCGATCTCGACCGGCACCAGGTAGCCGCCATCGGTGGAGGAGCCGGCCGACATGGCTTTGAGCTCCAGCGCGCGCAGGCCGCCGGTCTCGCCATTGCGCACGTAAGCGTCGAAGGCCGCCTTGTGCTCGATCCGCTCTTCGTTACGGACGCTTCCGCGCTCAGCCCCGATCGCCGGCCGGGCGCCTTTGAGCGCCATATCGTCGAGCCGGCGCGTATGCGCGTCGATCGCGCGGTCGATGCGCGCGAGCTTCTCATCGACAAGCGCGTCGCCGCGCTTGTCGGCAAGCCGCTCGTTATTCGTCTCCTTGAAGGCCTCGAAGGCGCGCATCAATTCGCCATGCGTGACCACGGCGTCGGCGGGGATGCCGGCCTTGGTTTCCAGTTCGGTGGTATCGATGTCCATTGAGTTCTCCTTGTGGATGGACGTGCGTCATCGCGCGAAGCGCGGACAGCCGCGTCGCGTCATTAAAAAGGCCGCCTCGAGGGCGGCCTTTCACAATTGCAATTCGAGTTTGATTAGCTTGCGGGCTTGGCTTTCTTCTTCCTACGCCACGCGGCCAATCCGATTGCGCCAATCCCGGAAGCGAACAACGGAAGCGCCGCAGGAAGCGGCGTTGCGGTCGTGATCGTCACCGTTGCGTTGTAGAAAGTGTTGCCGTCGGGACTATAGGTTTCCGCAAACGACCCAAGCAAGAACGTGGGGTGGGCTTCCGTTCCACTGTAAAGCTGGGGGCCCGATAGGCCGGCGAGACCGGGATCGGGATAGTTGAAATAAGTACCGTCGTTCAAACCGCCGAAGTTGCTGTCAGGGAAGAAGGCGATAGCATCCAAGCCCGCGGGCGATCCGTTAACTGTGACCTCCCAATTGTCCCATCCAAAGCCATATCCTGGATCGATCCTTCCCGGGTGGGGATTGAGCGCCAGAACGAATGCCAGCGTCGGGTTCGTGTCGCTCGTGATTGTAACGAGCACCGATGATGCGCTCGCGCTGCCGCAGCCGACGAACGAGGCAACGGCAATGGCTGCCGCAAAAATTTTGGCTTTCATCGCACTCCCCCAGGTCT